>FTDA01001495.1_pt1 | contig 19409 bp, 19 predicted proteins | sample 1639731 | NCBI WGS metagenome assembly FTDA01 (sample SAMEA3914869, study PRJEB12502) | metagenome | biome: forest; material: soil | place: USA | collected 2012-03-12 | depth 0.1 m
GCGCTCTCCCCGCCGAGGTCGCCGCGTGGTTGAGCGATCCCGGATTCACGCCTGGCGCGCGCCACTACTCGGCTCTGTTCAGCGCGCTCCTCGGCGTCGATCGCGAGCTCGCCCGCAAGCTCGAGCGCGTGATCGCGCGCGGCGGCGCGAGCGCAGGTAAGGCCGCGATCGCGGGCCTCGAGCGAGCCGACGCGAAAGCCCGCGCGCGCCTGCTCGCCGTGATCGGGCGCGTCGCGACGAGCGCGACGACACCCGAGCTCGAGCACGCTCTGCTCAGCGGCCTCGAGCACGAGGACGAGCGCGTGCGCCGCGTCGCGAGCGGCGCGCTCTCCAAGCTCGAGCTCCCCGATTTGGAAGCGCGCTTGCTCGCGCGCTGGCCCGAGGCGAGCGATCTGGAACGACGCAGCCTGGCCGAAGCCTTGGGCAAGAGCGGCGGCGCGCGCGCCCGCGCGCTGCTCAGCGAGCTTTCGAGCCCGGATCCCGAGCTCGCGCGCATCGCCGAACGCGCGCGCCTGATGCTCGCGCGCGATCACGCCCGAGAAAATCCTTCCGCGATCGCGCTCGACCGACCACTCGCGACGAAGCTCGACGTCATCTTGCATTGTCGCGCGGGCCTCGCCGCGATCGTGGCGGACGAAGCCCGCGCGTTCGCCGCGCGCGCAAAGCTCGGCGCGCCACACATAGAAACGCCCGCCCGCGTGCGGCTCTCGTACGCCGGCGCCTTCGGCGAGCTGCTCGAGCTGCGCACGGCTCTGGATTTCGCGCTCGAAATTCCGCTTCCCCGCGGCGACGACTCCGCGCTCGAAGCGCGCGTGCTGCGCGCGCTCGAGGCCCCGAACACGGCACGCGCGGTGCGCGCCTGGACCGACGGCTCCGCGCGATTTCGGCTGTCCTTCGCGGCGAGCGGGCACCAGCGGCAGCGCGTCTGGGCGCTCGCAGCGGCGATCTCCGAGCGCTTGCCGTGGTTCCAAAACGATCCGCACTCCTCGACTTGGCAAGTCACGATCGACGAAGCGCGCGGCGCGCTGGAGCTCTACCCGCGCCGGTTCGAAGATCCGCGCTTCACGTATCGCAGCAAAGACGTCCCGGCGGCGTCGCACCCGACGCTCGCTGCGGCGCTCGCGCGGCTCGCGGGCGCACACGCGGACGACATCGTGTGGGATCCGTTCGTCGGCAGTGGGCTCGAGTTGATCGAACGCGCGCGGCTCGGTCCGTATCGCGCGCTCCACGGCACCGATCTCGAATCGAACGCGCTCGCTGCGGCGCGCGAAAACGCGACGCGCGCTGGCGTCGCGCTCGAGCTCACGCGCGCGGACGCGACGAAGCACGTCGTGCCCGGCGTCACGCTCATCTTGAGCAATCCGCCGATGGGTCGCCGAGTCGCGCGCGACGGCAGCATCGGGCCGCTGCTCGAAGCCTTCGTGCGCCACGCCGCGCGCGTGCTCCAGCGCGGTCGCTTGGTTTGGCTCTCGCCGCTTCCGGCGCGGACCGCGGCGGTGGCTCGCAGCGCGGGGTTCCGGGTCACCCGCATCGGCGCGGTCGACATGGGCGGGTTCGAGGCCGAGCTCCAACGCTTCGAGCGCTAGCCTGCAACCTCACTGTATCCGCGTCGGCGAACGCACCTTCCGGCGCACGAATCGGTAGATGTGGCGTTTCTGCGCTTGACGATTCCCGCTACTGCGCGATGTTGACCCGGAGGTCAGTGACCAAGTGGTCATTGACCAATAAGTCATCATGCCGCGCCCCAGTGATCCCCACGCCAAAAGCCGCTTGCTCGAAGCCGCCGAGCGCGTTTTCTCGGAAAAAGGCCTCGATCGCGCCAAGGTCGAGGACATCACGACCCAAGCCGGATTGTCGAAAGGTGCCTTTTACCTGCACTTCGACAGCAAGGGGGATGCCTTCAAGGAGCTACTCTCGGAGGTGCTCGGGCACATGCAAGCGCGCATCGGTGACGCGCTGCCGGCGCTCGATCAGAGCCTCGAGATCGCGCTCGAACGCTGGCTGGAGCGCGATCTCGAGATGTTCGAGTTCGTGTGGAAGAACCGTGCGCTCATGCGCATCACTCTCGAGGGTGGACGCTCGGCCGACTATCAGCACCTGATCGAGCACTTCGCGCTGCACGCCCAGCGCGAGACCGAGGCGCTGCTGCGCCAGGGCAAGGCGGCCGGCATTTATCGCGCAGATCTGGATGTAGAAGTGGCCGCGGCCTTCATCGCCGGCGGCTACGACCGTTTTGCCAGACAGCTCGTCCGCGAGACGCACAAACCCGATTTGAAAAAGCGCTTACGCGCGCTGCGCTGGATGGTGATCACCGGCGCCGGCACGCCGGATTTGATCGCGCGGCTGCATCGTCTCCAACCGGAGAAGCCCGAGCTCGAAACGAGCCTGTCCGCCGCGGCCGCCCCCTGAATTCTTGCTTCGAATCCAACTAGAGCCCGCGGCTCGCCGTGAGACGGCCTTCCGTTCTGCGGGTTTGTCAAAAAGCGTGTAGAAGTGCCGGGCTCGACTCGACACGCACCGCACGAGCCCCATACCCCTCCTCCAAAAACATCTCGCGAGCTCTCGCCCGTCATCGTGCTCCAAGGAGATCTGGTCATGTTCCGTCGTTCGCTTTCTCTCGCTGCTCCCCTCGCATTGCTGCTCGCCTCTTCGTTCGCGGCAGCTCAAACCGCACCGGCTCCGGACGCAGCCGCGGGCCCGCGCCCGATCCCGACCACGCTCGCGCCGCCGGCCGCACCGCCTGGCGCCGCGGGTCCGGATGCACCGGTGAGCAAAGTGACCGAGAGCCTCGAAGCCAAGCTCGCCTCGATGCAAAAAGGCGGCGGCCTCACCGCAGAGCAAGCGGCGCAACGCGCGGTCGTGAACAGCGTCGATGTCGCGTCGAAGAAAGCGAGCATCGCGGTCGCAGATGCCGAGCTCGACGCAACGAAGGCGCAGTTCATTCCGGAGCTCGATCTGCAGGCGCGCTACACGTACCTGAACAAGTTCCATCAGCCGAACTTCACCTTTGGCAACATGTCGATTTCGGGCGACGCGATCTCTCCCGTCATCCCGAACAACTACAACCTGCAAGCCACGCTGAAGATCCCGCTGTCGGACTACGTGCTGCGGCTCTCGGACGCGATGGCCGCGTCGAATCACAGCCAAAATGCCGCCAAGTTGGACGAGCAAGCCACGAAGCTGAGCGTCGCTCGCGATGCGCGCGTCGATTACTACCAATGGATTCGCGCGCAGGGCGCCGGCTACGTCGCCGCGCAAGCGCTCGAAGCCGCGCGCGGTCACGCGCAAGACGCGAAGAACGCGTTCGACGCGGGCTCAGTCTCGCGCGCGGATCTCTTGCGCGCGCTCAGCCAAGTCAAGAACGCAGAGCTCACGGTCGCGCACTACAACAGTCAAATCGCGGTTTCGACGGAGCAGCTCCGCGTCGCCATGGGCGACAAAGCGGAGAACAACTACGACATCGGCGAAAACATTTTGGTCGAGCTGCCGGCGTACAACACGCCGCCCAGCTTGGGCGCCGGCTACGGGGAGGCGCTCGAGCATCGGCTCGAGATGAAGCAGCTCGGTGAGAGCGAAGCGTCACTGCGCGAGCAAGCCAAAGTCGCGGCAGCGGTCGACTACCCGCGCCTCGATGCCTCGGGCGATTTCATCTACGCAAACCCGAACCCGCGCTACTTCCCACCGGCTTCTGTGTGGCATGACACCTGGGACGCCAACGTCGTGCTCTCGTGGACACCGACGAACATCTTCGGCGGTGACGCCAACAAGCGCGTGGCGGAGGCCCACGCGGACGAAGTCGCTGCCAAGCGCAATTCGCTCAAGAACGGCCTGCGCTTGGAAGTGAACCAAGCGATGAACGCGCTCGAAGAAGCCACGGTCTCGCTCGCCTCCGCGCGCGAAGGGCTCGCTGCCGCGGAAGAAAACTATCGCGTGCGCCGCGAGCTGTACCGCGCCGGCAAAGCCACCGTGGTGGACGTGACCGACGCCGAGACCGATCTCACCCGCTCGCGCCTCGAGGTCGTCAACGCGCACGTCGACGCGCGCATCGCGCGCGTGCAGCTCGAGCACGCGCTCGGCCGCGACGTGAAGCGCTGAGCGTAACTCCGAAGCTCCCGCGAGCGTTCAGGCGACGTTCTTCGCGTTCGCGGGATAGCCGATCAAGTAAATCAAGCTGGTCGGCGCGTTCGGCACCGGGAGCCGGCCAATTTCCCAGACGTAGCCGTTCTCGGGCAAATCCGCGACCAGCCCCTCCAACTCCTGAGGGTGATACGCGCGCAGGCACGAGACGACGCCGTCCCACCAAGTGCACAGCGGCACCACGGGCACCAGGTACGTCAGCAAGAGCCGCGACACGCGCAGCGGACGAATGAAGGGCGTCAGCGCGAGCAGCGTGCTCGTGCCGAAAGTCACGCCGAACAGGCTCGTGGCCGAGCGATCCACCATTTCCACGATCGCGATGCCCTGCTTTTGCTGCACGGCATCCGCCAGGCATTTGCGCGCGGCCTCGGGCGGAAAATGGTGGAACGCGTTGCAAATCAGGCGAAAGCCCGAGAGCGAAGCCGGCACTTGCGTCGCATCCACCGGCAGATTGCGAAACTCCACTTTGCCGGAGCCGTCGCGCCACGCGCGCTCGAGTCGCGGCAGGTTCGGATACAAGTCGGTGAGCACGACGCGCGTCGAATAGCCGCGGTGCACGCGCAATAGCTCGGCGATCGCGAGCGCGGGACCGCCGCCGCCCGAGCACAAATCGAGCAGCGTATCGTCGCCGGTGGCGGCCAGCGCGACCGCCAAGCGCTCGGCGAAGCCGGCGTACATGTTCTTGCTGCGCTGGCCGAGGAAGCTCAAAAAATCAGTCATGCATTCGCGCACGACGTGCGGGAACCACGGCAGATCCTCGAACTCGAATAGCTGCACGCGCTCCATCCGCCGCTCAGACCTTAGCCTCAGATTTTCGCGCAATACCAGCGCTTTTGCCCGCGCCGCGCCCGTTCTCGCGTCGACGCTGAATCCGGCCTTTTCTTCGGGGAAATCTCGCGTCACGCTTCGTGCGCATGACGCCCGGTCTCGGTCCCACCGCTCACTCGAACACCGAGCCCGAGCTCGGCGTCTACGTCCACTTTCCGTGGTGTCTCAAGAAGTGTCCGTATTGTGATTTTTTGAGTGTGGCCGCGGAGCGGCCGAGCATCCCGCACGAAGCCTACGCGGACGCGGTCATCGCCGAGCTCGAGCGTCGCAGCGAGACACTCGGGCCCGCGCGACTCGTGAGTGTGTTCTTTGGCGGCGGCACGCCTTCGTTGTGGGAACCGGCACAGCTCGGGCGCGTGCTCGAGCGCATCCTCACACTGCTTCCGAGCCACGCGCCCGATCTCGAAATCACCGTCGAGTGCAACCCGACGAGCTTCGACCCCGAGCGCGCCGAAGCGCTGCAGCGCGCGGGCGTGAATCGCGTGAGCATCGGCGTGCAAGGGCTCGAGGCCGAACGACTCTCGTTCCTCGGACGTTTGCACGACGTCGATTCCGGCCTGCGCGCGGTGCGCGAAGCCGTCGCGAGCTCCGTGCCGCGCGTCTCTTGCGATTTTATTTTTGGGGTCAGCGGACAATCAGCGGACGCAGCGCGGCGCGAAGCCCAAATCCTGACTTCGCTCGGCACCGAGCACCTGAGTGCCTACGCGCTCACGATCGAGCCGGGCACTCAATTCGGCGCGCTCGCGCGCAAAGGCAAGCTGCCGCTGCTCGAAGAAGCCGCCGTCGCCGACTCGTTCCTCGCGGTCGAAGAAACGCTGGAAAGCGCGGGCTTCGAGCACTACGAAGTCTCGAACTACGCCAAGCCCGGCGCGCGCTCGCGCCACAACTTGGGCTATTGGCTCGGCCGCTCGTACCTCGGGCTCGGCACGGGCGCGTGGGGCACGCTCGTCGCGAGCGACGGCGCGCGCTATCGCTACCGCAACACGCCTTCACCCGAGCGCTATCTCGCCGGGCGCGAGCAATTCGCGAGCGCCGATCTCTTCCGCGAAGGGCCGCTCGTCGCGAATTTCGAGCCGCTCGCGCCCGAGACGGCGCTGGCCGAGCGCATCATGCTCGGCCTACGCCTCGCCGATGGCGTCGATCTCGGACGCGCCGAAAGCGAGCTCGGCACGCCCGTGTGGACGGCCGAGCGCGCGCGCGCGCGCGACCAATTGGAACGTCAAGGCAAGCTCGTCCTGCGCGGCCAGGTGGCTTCGATCCCGAGGCCACACTGGCTCTTCGCCGACGGCATCATCGCTCGTTTGATGTAGCGATGAGACGCTGAAATCAAGCCGCGCGGCGACGGCGACGCGCGCTCACGAGCGCCGCAGCGCAGGCCGCGCCGAGGAGCGCAGCGTACGAATTTTTCGGCGCGCGCTCCGAGATCGAGCAACCGCCGCTCGAGTCGTCCGAGCTGCTCGAGCTCGTCGTGCCCGCCGACGAAGTTGCGCCCGCGGTCGAGCTGGACGCGCCCGCAGTCGAGGCGCCGGCGGTGCTGCTGCCGGCGCCCGCGCTGCCAGTCGAGCCGCCCGTGCCCGTATCCACGGTCTTCGTGCAGTTGAAGCTCGAGTTACAAGTCGCGCCTTCCGCGGCGCATTTACAGTTCGCGGACGTCGTGCACCAGCCTTCCGCGCCGGAGCCCGCCGCGGTCGCCGCGCGACACTTCATGCCGATGGTCCAATCGCAGACCTCGCCGCCGCACGCGGTCCCGGTCGTACAATCAGTGTCGTTCGTGCACGCTTCGCCGGTCGCGTGAGCGAAGCGAGGTGCGCCGAGCGCGACAGCCAAGAATCCAAGCAACGTGAGAGAGCGTCGAATGCAGTTCATGGCGCTTATAGTGCCGAAACTGAGCCGTTCCGGGTCAGGCTTCGACCGCTTTTGCGCGCGCATTCCTGTTGCAAATTGCGTCGCCCCAGAATTCCCCGACAGCACTCGCATGCACGGCTCCGCTCAACGAAGCAGTTCACGAAGTCGCCATCAAATCCGTTTACCGGCGGCGGATTCTAGCGGCCAGAAAAGAGTCATCCGAGTTTCGTCGCGAAATTTCTCGATCAAACGGGAACAAACGCATGCATCGCCGCGCTCGTGAGGTAACCGCGGCTACGCATGAGGAGGCGGCGGAAATGGTCCCGTCGCAAGAAGAACAGCCGAAAAAACAGCCGGAATCCCTGCCGAATTCAGATTGCAGCGGAGGCCGGGTGCGGTATTGTCGAGCCGACATTCGAACGGTTCCGGTACGGCACGACCCCTCCTCGCTTGGGCTCGCGACGACTTTCCGAGCCGCAACGAGAGGAGAAAGTGATCATGGGAAATCGTCTGTACGTCGGGAACTTGTCATTTCATTCGGATACCGAGGCCGTGCGCGCAGCATTCACGCAGTACGGTGAAGTGACGGACGTGCACATCGTGACCGATCGCGCCACCGGTCAATCGCGTGGCTTCGCGTTCGTGACGATGGGCAGCGACGAGCAAGCACAACGCGCGATCGAAGGCGTCAACGGACAGATGATCGACGGTCGTCCTCTCCGCGTGAACGAAGCTGAAGAGCGTCCGCAACGTGGTGGCGGCGGTGGTGGTGGCGGCGGCGGCGGTCGTCCCGGCGGCGGTGGTGGCCGCGGCGGCGGTGGCGGTGGTCGCGGCGGTGGTGGCGGTGGCGGTGATCGCGGCGGCGATCGGCGGAACCGCTGGTAATACGGAGTACCGATCCCTTGTCACGTCCAGCAGCTGAGACCAGTACATCGAGCGGAGCGCGCCACGCGCCTGGGGACGCTCGTCGTGCGTTGCTCGATAAAGCAGCCACGACCGCGGGTACCCTCTGGGCTCAGCGCTGGTGCGACGAGTTACGTCGGGAAGGCCGTCCGGTGGTCGGCGGTTGGCCTGGCACCTTGCGCGAGGCCCGCGCGCAGGTGAGCGCGTATCTAGGCACTTCGCTCGGCAAGCGTCGCTTGTCGTTCACTCGTGAAGAGCTGGAGCGCGCCGCCAAAACCGCGTACACCGCAGCCAAGAATAGCTGGCTCGCGAAAGTCGACCGCGAGGAAGACGACGACGCGGACGACTTCGAAGCAGAATGATCGATGAACACTAGGCCTGCTCCCCAGCAGGCCTAGTGTCTCTCGTCTCTGGCGCCCCTTCGCGCCGGTGCGAACGACAGAATTAGATACTTGGCGAACTGAGATTTCACCGCCAAGGCGCCGAGGATTCGGAGCTCGCCGAGTTTTTTGGGTGAAGCGATGCGCAACGCGAGACGCTTCATCGAAGGGACGCGCGTCGCTTTGCGCGGCACCCAATGCCCGCTTCGCACTGGCGCAAGCGAGCATCGGCGAGGCGACCCCCATCATTCAATGGACGTGCGGCTCCACGTTCGACGTTCTCGGCGTCCTTCGGGAACTCGGCGCGTCGGCGGTGAATTTCCCGCGCTCACAAAAGCGTGCCGCGGAGCATGATGCTGCCGACGGTGAAGTAGATGACGAGGCCCGTGACGTCGACGAGGGTGGCGACGAAGGGCGCGCTCGCGCTGGCGGGATCGAAGCCGAGCTTGCGCAGCACGAACGGCAGCACGGAGCCGGCGACGGTGCCGAACATGACGACGCCGATGAGGCTGAAAAATACGGTCTCGGCGACGCGCAGGTAGTGCGGGCCGTAAATCGGGCTCACGGCTTGCCACGCGACGATGCGCGCGAAGCCGATCACGCCGAGCATCGCGCCGAGCGCGAGGCCGACGGCGAGCTCGCGCCGCACCACGCGCCACCAATCACGCAAGCGCACTTCACCGAGCGCCATCGCGCGAATCACGAGCGTGGACGCTTGCGAGCCCGAGTTGCCGCCGCTCGAGATGATCAGCGGCACGAAGAGCGCGAGCACGACCGCGCGCGCGATTTCGTCTTCGAAGAAGGCCATCGCGGACGCGGTCAGCATCTCGCCGAGGAAGAGCGCCGCGAGCCAACCGCCGCGCTTCTTGATCATGCGCCCGAGCGCGATCTGCAGATACGGCGCGTCGAGCGCTTCCATACCGCCGAACTTCTGCGCATCTTCGGTGGCTTCTTCTTGCACCACGTCGACGGCGTCATCGACGGTGACGATGCCTTTGATCCGGTTCTCCGCGTCGAGCACGGGGATGGCCATGAGCGCGTTTTCAGCGAACAGACGCGCGACGTCTTCCTGATGCACCTCTTCACCCACGGTGATGAGATCGGTGTGCATGATGTCGCGCAAGCGCGCGTCCGCCTTGGCCACGAAGAGCTCGCGGAACGAAACCACGCCGAGCAAGTGCTGCTGCTCGTCGGCGACGTACACGTAGTAAATCGTCTCGATGTTCTCGCGCGCTTGCCGGCGCAGGTAGCTCACCGCTTCGTCGACCGTCATGTCCGGGCGCACGCGGGCGAAGCGCGGGTTCATCAACCCGCCGGCCTCGTCCTCGGCGTAGGCCATCAGCGCCGTCACTTCTTTGCGCGTCGGATCGTCCAGACACGCGATGAGCTTGTCGCGATCTTCGGTGGGCGCGCGCTGCAGCAAATCCGCCGCGTCGTCGGGCGCGAGCAAGCGCACCCACACGCGGCGCTCTTTTTCGGGGAGCGCGTGTAAGAGGTCCGCCATGTCACCCGCGCTCAGACCGAGAAAGAATTCCTCTGCGTCCGAGCGTTTCAGAATGCGGAAGCCATCGGCGCGGTCGGCTTTGGAAAGCACGACCCAGGCATCACGCAAATCAGCGAGGGGCAGCGCAGGTCCGGGGTATTCGCTCAGCGTAGGCGACATGAATCCGTCACTTTCCCGTCCCACCCCGGCTCACCGAGATGCAAACGGCGGAACTTTCGGCGAACTACACCCAGAATCCGGAAATCCCTAGCAATATTTGTCGTGGCCAAGACCGAAGTCATGGGCAAAGCTCGGGGCACCGAAGGTCATGGCTGATCACAGATACGCGCTCGCCACACTGCTTCTTCTCGCGCTCGCTCCGTGCGCTGCTTGTCACAAGGAAGATGCGGCGACCCAGCCCGTGGTCGCGGTCGGAGACCAGGTGATTCCGGTCACCGCGGACGAGCGCGGCTTCACGCCCGCCGCGATCGAGACGAAAACCGGCTCGAAGCTGACGCTCCGCTTCACGCGCATGACGGACAACACGTGCGCGGACAAAGTCGTGTTTCCCGAAGCCGGCATCACCAAAGATCTGCCGCTGAAGCAGCCCGTCGATGTCGAAGTGCCGACCGGCGCCGCCAAAACGCTCGGCTTCCAATGCGGCATGGGCATGTTCAAAAGCTCCGTCGTGATTCGGTGAAACGGCTTCCCGGATTTCACCGCCAAGACGCCGAGAGCCGGAAGAACGCCGAGAACGGCGGGGATTGGCAGTGCGAACGAATTTCGAATTGGGGGTCGCCTCGCGGCAGCTCGCGTGCGCCAGTTCAAAGCGGACACTGGGCCACCCGGCAACGACGCGCCGCGAGCTACCAGTGCGTGCCACGTGCGCAGCGCTGAACCCCCAAAAACTCGGCGACCTTCGGGACCTCCGTGTCTTGGCGGTGAATTCTCCCGGCTCGTGCTTGACGAACTCCACGTTTAGACTAAATCTAAACTCGTGAAGCGCGAGACCCTGGCAGCGTTGGAAGAGCATGGCATTCAGCCGTCCGCGCAGCGCGTGGCCGTGGCCGATTACGTGCTCTACACGACGGATCATCCGTCGGCCGATCAAGTTTGGGCCGAGGTGAAGCGCTCGTTCCCGATGCTGTCACGCGCGACCGTGTACAACACGCTCAACCTGTTCACCGAAAAGGGGCTCTTGCGCGAGCTCGTGCTGGCCGAAGGCAAGGTCGTGTTCGATCCCAAGCTCGAGCCGCACCACCACTTTTTGGACGAAGAAACGGGCGAAATCGTGGATGTGCCGTGGAATGCGCTCGACGTGCGCCGCGTGCATCAACTAAATGGCTTCGACGTTCACGAGTACCAAGTCGTGATGCGCGGCAAGAAGACGCGCCCGCAAAAGCGGAGCTGAGCGCAGCTTGGAGCCGAAGCAGACCGACCGTTTCCTGCCGTTTTCGAGTTAGACACAATCTACTTTTATACGTCGTACAAAAGGAGCATCCCCATGTTGACCGTTGGTGACCGTTTTCCGTCCTTCAATCTGAACAGCGTCGTGAGCATCGAGCCGAAGTCGGAGTTCAAGCAACTCACGAACGAGAGCTTCCCGGGCAAGTGGCTCGTGGTGTTCTTCTGGCCGATGGACTTCACGTTCGTGTGCCCGACCGAGATCGCCGAGTTCGGCAAGAAGAACGGTGATTTCAAGGAGCGTGACGCGCAGGTGCTCGGTGGCAGCACCGACACGCACTTCGTGCACTTGGCGTGGCGCAACAATCACCCGGATCTGAAGAACCTGCCCTTCCCGATGCTCGCCGACACCAAGCGCGAACTTTCGACCTCGCTCGGCATCCTGCACAAGGACGGCATCGATCTCCGCGCGACGTTCATCGTCGATCCGGAAGGCGTCATCCGCTTCGCGAGCGTGAACGATCTCAGCGTCGGTCGGAACGTGGACGAAGTGATCCGCGTGCTCGACGCGCTGCAGACGGACGAGCTCTGCCCCTGCAACTGGAAGAAGGGCGAAGCGACGCTCGGCTGAGCGCATTCGTTCCGCGATCTCGTGGCCGGCTCGTCGTTCTTGGAGCGCCGGGCCGGCGCGTTCTCTCCGCTATTTTCTCCGTATTCGTAGGAAAACCATCATGAGCGCACTCGAAGCCATTCGTGCAGAAATTCCCGAAGTCGCCAAAGACCTGCGTTTGAACCTCGGTCAAGTGCTCGACTCGGGGACGCTCTCGGCCTCGGATCGCTGGGGCGTCGCCATCGCCGTCGCGTTGGCCTCGCGCTCGCGCCGCTTCGCCGAAGCGCTGATCGCTTCCCGCCCCGAAGAAGTCAGCCAAAAAGTCGTGGAAGATGCCGTCGCGGCCGCCGCGTTGATGGGCATGACGAACGTGTTTTATCGCTTCCGTCATCTGGTCGGAAAGCCGAGCTACGAGCAAAAGCCGGCGCGATTGCGCATGCAGCGGCTCGCGAAGCCTGCGTCGACCGCGGCGAGCTTCGAGCTCTTTTCGCTGGCGGTGAGCGCCGTCAACGCGTGCGAGACGTGTGTGCGCTCGCACGAAGCCACCTTGCTCGAGCACGGCGTGACCGAAGATCAAATTCACGACGCGGTTCGCATCGCGTCCGTCGTCCACGGCGCCGCCGTGGCGCTCGACTCGAGCGCGCTGATCCGCGAAGACAGCACGGCCTGAGCGCGCGCCGAAAAAACCGCGCGCACGGGCGTGCGGACGTGGTCTAAGCTCGGGTGCGCCGCATGAGCGATCGTCAGCCCGCGCTCGAACCCGCACCGCATTCGCGATTTCCCGCGGCGATCGCGCCGCGCACGTCCGGGCGACGCTTGCTGATCAGCGTCACGGCGGGTGTGATCATCGGCAGCGTGGTGCGCGTCGGGATCCCGAGCTTGGGTTGGGCCGTGCACCTCGTGTCCGGGTGGGATGGGGCCGGCCTCACCTTGCTCGCGCTCGCGTGGTGGCGTCTGTTCCGAGACGACGCGGTGCAGACTCGCAAGCACGCGGCAAAAGAAGATCCCGGACGCACGTTGGTTTGGGCAATCGTGCTCTTGGCCAGCGCGATCAGCCTATTCGCCGCGGGCTTCGTGATGCGGCGCGCGCACACGATCGCGCCGAACGACGTCGCGTTTTCGATCTTGGTCGCCTTGTGTTTGACGGCGGTCGCGAGCGCTTGGGCACTCACCCACACGGCTTACACGCTGCGCTACGCGCACCTCTATTATCGCGACGACGAAGAGGGCGAAGGCGGCTTGGATTTCCCCGGCAAGCTCGACCCGACAGGCGTGGATTTCGCGTATTTCTCGTTCACGCTCGGCATGTGTTTTCAAACCTCGGACGTCGCGGTGACGAGCCGAAACATTCGCCGCGCGGTGCTGGCGCATGCGCTGTTGTCGTTCTTGTACAACACCGTGGTACTCGCGCTCGCCTTCAACCTCGTGCTCGGTTTCCTGAGTTAGGCGCGCGCGTCGGCGCTCACTCTCATTGGTGAGCGCGCGAAACTCCGGTATCGTCGGGGACGTGCTTGGGTCAGAGGCAATCTCGCTCGGCGGCCACGAGACGATCCTCGTCGTCGAGGACGATCCGCTGATTCGCAAGCTGACCACGCGCGTGCTCGACAGTTTGGGTTACGCCGTGCTGCAAGCCGAAAACGGCGTCAGCGCGCTCGCCGTCGTGGCCGCGCATCGCGGAGAAATCACGCTCTTGCTCAGCGACGTCGTGATGCCGGAGATGAACGGGCAAATCCTGGCGGATCGCCTGCGCGCGCAGAATCCGAAGCTCAAGGTGCTGTACGTCTCGGGCTACACGGACAACGCGATCGTGCTGCGCGGCGTGAGCGAAAACACGATCGCGTTCTTGCAGAAGCCGTACACGCCGACGGCGCTCGCGCGCAAAGTGCGCGCCGTGCTGGACGAGTCCTGAGCGCTCGCGCGGCTGATCGCGGTTCTCGAATGGCGCCAGTCGCGCGGCGAAACGCGTGAGCGGCCAAGCGCAGTGCTCGCGCAGGGCCCTCAACGGTCAGAAGCGAGACCGGAGTTCACGAGACCCGGCCCCCTCTACATCATCACTGCGCGGACGCTGCAGGCGTCGGCGCGGGTGGCGCGGGCACTGGCAGCGTGGGCCCAGGCGGGCTGACCAACGGCGCCGAGCCCGGGCCTGGCTCGGACACGACTTTGTCCTTGGCTTTATCTTCGGCCAAGAGCTCTTGCAGCTTCTTCTCGCGCTCGCTGTCGCTGAGCGCGAGCTTCGAGGTATCGAACGTCAAGAGCGGCAGCTTGTCCCCGCTCTGCATCAGCGGCAGCTTGCCGTCCCAGCGCTCGATCGCGCGATACTGAAGCACGGTGCCGGTCGTGGACAGTCGAATGATCTCGTTCGATTTGGCCTCGGCGCGGGCACGGATCAAGATCGCGTCACCGTCGCCCTCGGCGCGCTGGCGCGCGGCTTCGGCGGCGCCGTGCGCTTGAGCGACCGCTTGCTCCGCTTCGGCGCGCACCTGGCGCACGCGATTTTCCGCCTGAATCGCGTTCTGCGTCGCTTCCATCGCGCGGTTGATGGCTTGCGCGACGTTTTCCGGCAGCCGCAACGCGCCGTTCAGCGTGAGCTGATCGATGATGAAACCGTCGCCGCCGAGCGAGCTGCGTAAATGCGCGATCACGTCCGTGATGAGCTTGCCCTTGCCCGCGCCGTAGATGTCTTGCACGGCCATGCGCGAGGCGACATCGCTGAACGACTCACGCACGGCGTTGCGCATGTATTTGTCGGCGATGATTTCGATCATCGGCTCGTGAAAGCGCAAATAGAGGTGCGGCGCCTTCGCCGGATCGATGTGAAACGCGAGCCCGATGTCCGAGTTGATGTTCACGCCCTCCTGCGAGGAAAACGTGATCGATTCGTCGACCGTGCGGCCCTCGTTGGGTGAGGCCGTCCACACCGTGCTGATCACGTTGGTGGGAAACGAGATGATCTGCTCGGTCAGCGGATTGAACAGCACCCAGCCCGTGACCACCGGAATATCCTGCACACCGCGCGCGCTGCCCGCGAGCTTCACGCGGATGCCGACGTGGGCTGCGTCGATGCGCGTGAGGGATTGGCTGAGCACGAAGCCGAGCACGGCGAGCGCGATGACCGCGATCGCCACACGCCGGAAATTGCCTTCGCTCGCGCTGGGGTCGAAAGAGATTTTTCTGGTCGCCACTCGTGAGGGCTTAGTCGAGGCGCGTCGCTAGCGCCACCGCGGCTCGATTCGGTGCGAAAACCGGGCGCGAATCTCTCAAGACACGGCGCGAATCACGAGCATGGTCAGGTACGCCACCGCGCCGCTCAGCGGCAACGTAAGCACCCAAGCCAGCACGATGTTCGAGGCCACGCCCCAGCGCACCGCGCTCACGCGCTTGCTCGCGCCCACGCCCATGATGCAGGCGTTGATGCAGTGCGTGGTCGAGACCGGGATGCCGAGCTTGCTCGCCGCCAAGATCACGATCGTGCCCGACGTTTCCGCGGCGAAGCCCTGGAGCGGCGCGATGCGAATGATTTTGGTGCCCATCGTTTTGATGATGCGCTTGCCGCCTGCCATGGTGCCGAACGCGATCGCGCCCGCACAAATCCCGATCACCCAACGCGGGACGTCCGAGCCGTGCGGCTGCATCCAAACGGGGATCCCGCCGTGCCCGGCAGCCATGAACGCGACCAGTGCAAGCGTGATGATGCCCATCGACTTTTGAGCGTCGTTCGACCCGTGCGAAAAGGCCATGCCGCACGCCGAAACCAGCTGCAGACGGCGCGAAGCGACGCGCACGGTGCCCGGCTTGAAGTTCTTCGCGATCCAGGTGAGCCCCACCATCACGAAGAACGCGACGATGAACCCGAGCGTCGGCGAGAGCACGAGCGGCACGAGCACCTTCTGCACGAGCGCATGCCACTTGAAGGCGGAGACGCCCGCTTGGGCCACGACCGCGCCGCCGAGCCCGCCGATCAAGGCGTGCGACGAGCTCGAAGGAATGCCCCACCACCAGGTGAGCAAATTCCAAATGCAGGCGCCGAGCAGCGCTGCGAGCACCACCGTCTGCGTGACGATGGCCGGATTCGCGAAGCCGGAAGCGATCGTCTTCGCGACGGCAGTGCCGGCCATGGCGCCCACGAAATTGAAGCAGCCCGCGACGATCACCGCGGTTCGAAGCGGCAAAACGCCGGTCGAGACCACGGTCGCGATCGCGTTGGCCGCGTCGTGGAAGCCGTTGATGTAGTCGAAGATGATGGCGGTGACGATCACCGCGACGAGCAAGCTCAGCATGAATCAGCCGTGCTTGATCGCGAGGTTCGCCAGCGTGGAGCCCACGCGCTGACAATGATCGATGCTGTTCTCGAGGTGCTCGAGCACCTCACGCTCGCGCAAGAGTTGCTTGGCATCGATGGTTTGATCTTTGAACAAGGAGCTGACCGCGGTGCGGAACACGGTGTCGCCGTCTTTCTCGAGCTGACGCACTTCGCGGCTGGCCTCGATCAAGGCCTGGTACTCGTGCGCGCGCAGGTGCGGCAGTGCGCGCTTCAAAACCTCGGTGCATTCGACGAGCTTGTCGATCAAGCGCACCATCGGCTCGGTCGGGCGTTCGACGCCGTAGAGCACACTCGCGCGCGCCGCGCCGTTCATCAAATCCAGCACGTCATCGAGCTCTTGTGAGAGCTTCTGCAAGTCTTCGCGATCGATCGGCGTGACGAAGGTGCGCGCGAGCGATTCCTCGACCTCGTGCGCAATGCGGTCGCCCTTGTGCTCGAGCTCTTGCACGGCGTGACGCACGTCCTCCGCGCTCACGCTGTCGTCCTTGAACTGCGTGAACGCGAGCGCAGCTTCGTGCGCGACCGCGGCTTGATCTTCGAGGTAGCCGTAGAAGTGGTCTTCGCGTGGCAGGAACCAGCGGACGAAAGCCTGCAATCCCATGGCCGCGCGTCTTGGCTGGGCGCCGCCCACGCGTCAAGGAAAAGTCTTGTTTCTGTTACAGAAATGTCATTCCGAGAGCACGCGCAGCGAGCCGCGCACGACGCCGTAGCCGCCGCTCGCGCGCAGCTCGCGAAACACTTCTCGTCCCTGCTTTTCGCCGGAGATCAAGGCGCGATAGGCGCTCACGATGCGCGCCGTATCGTCGGCCGACTCACGCACGAGCTCGATTCGAAAACGGCGCGCGCCCGCCCGTGTGAGCGGCGCGATCAGCTCCGCGGCGCTCTGCGGGGCTGCGTGAAATACCGTGTTGCGACAGCCGACGTCGGCCTCGATCGGGTGGTCCATTTGCGCGCGATCGCGCAACGAGAGCTGATGATGTTCACACGGGCGACCGCAGCTCAGATGATCGCGGCCTTCGGACAAGAGCGCCGCGAACACACAGTGCTCCATGTGAAAGAGCGGCATCGGGTGATGCACGACGACTTCGGCGAAGGGCGCGAGCTCGCCGTCCAAAGCGCGAGCAGCTTCGGCGAATCCAAATCGAACGAAGGCGTGAACGCCGAGACGCCGCGCGCGAGCACTTCACGCGCGCTGGCGCGATTGCTCACGTTCAGCGAAAAATCCCCGATTTTTAGGGCGTTCTGGGGCTCGCCCACTTCGAACAGCGCGCCCAAGCTGCGCACGAGTAGGGCGTCCGGCGAGAGGCTCGCTAGATAACGATCGATTTTTTCTTCGCCAGGCTTGCGAATGCGCGGGGGCGCTACACCGACGAAGGCGCCGTTCGCGCGCAGCTCGCGCAGCGCTTGGCCAGTGCCCGTCAGCTCGAGAAAATCCAAGTACACGCCCGTGGCGCCGGCAGCGAGCGCCGCGTCGGCCTGCGCGCGGTTGCGGCACAACACGAACAAGCCACCGGGCGGAGGTTCGGGCAACGTCTCGCTGCGGGCCAGCGACGTGCGCTCGGGTGCGCGAAAGAGCGGACCCGACGTCGGCGCCGTCAACGCATCGACGAGCGCGCGGCGCGCGCGATTGAGCGCCGAGGCCGGCAGCCATGCGCCCTCGGGCAGCGCGACGATCAACTCGCCGAGCTCGAACGGCGAGTCGCCCAGGCGGCCCAGTTTCTCACGCAGCTCCGCCACGGAAGTCGGCTGATTTTGCGCCGTTTCCAAGATCGTGTCGGCCGTGACGTGCGCGGCGCGCCCGCGCTCGCTCTTCGCTTCGAGCACGAACGGTTCGCCGAGCGCGCCGGCAATGCGTAGCGCGAGCTGCTCGCGAAACGGCGCGCGCGAAAGCTCGAGCTTCAGCTCGCGCGCGTTCTCCGGATCATGCGAGCGGAACACGCGGCGGCCCGCCTTTACGTTGACGCGGCCGCTCTCCGGGCCGAGCCAAACACGCACGCGGCTGCCGGCGGGCGCGCTCGCGACGTCCTCGCCGTCGAGCTCGATGCTCCAAATCCGTCCGCCGCTCTCACCTTCACCGGCCCAGCCGCCTTCGGCCAAGATGCCGTCACCGCGGCTCACGCTCGCGCTGGTGTCGATCACGACGAAGCTGCGGCCGCTTCGCTCGACGCTGCCGACGACTTTGCCGAGCTCGAGCCCGCGGTGATCACACGACCGCGCCTCGACCAAACGCTGATGATCGATCCCAGCCAAAAAACCGGGGCCCGAGCCGCGCGAGTAAGTCTGAAGCGCGCGTTCTTTGAGCTTTGCGCTCGGCGGCTCAGCGGCGCCGAGCGCGGCATCCACCGCGGCGCGATACAGACGCGTCGTCGCAGCGACGTATTCGGGACCTTTCAAGCGCCCTTCGATCTTGAACGAGCTCACGCCGAGCTCGAGCAGCTGCGGCACTGCGAAGGTGCCTTCGAGATCTTCGGGCGAGAGCAAGTAAGCGCGCTCGCCGAGATCTTTGACCACGCCGTCGACCACGAGCTCGTACGGCAAGCGACACGCTTGCGCGCACGCGCCGCGGTTCGCGCTGCGCCCGCCGATCGCTTCGCTGGTCAAGCATTGCCCGGAATAGGCGACGCACAGCGCGCCGTGCACGAACACCTCGAGCTCGATGTCCGTCTCGCGGCGAATGGCCGCGATGTCCGAAAGCGAGAGCTCGCGCGCGAGCACGACGCGATCCGCGCCCAGCGAAGCCGCGAATTTGACGGACGCCGCGTCGGTGCACGTCATTTGTGTCGAGGCATGGATGCGGAGGCTCGGCGCCACTCGGCGAGCGAGCGCGAGCGCGCCGAGATCTTGCACGATCAACGCGTCCACACCGGCGCGCTCGGCCGCGCGCGCGACTTCGGCCCAAGCATCGAGCTCGCTGTCGAACACGAGCGTGTTCAACGTGAGGTGCGCGCGGACGCGCCGCGCGTGCAGCTTCTGCACGATTTCCGGCAGCTCTTCGAGCCCGAAGTTCTTCGCGCGCGCGCGCGCATTGAACGCAGACACACCGAAGTAGACAGCGTCCGCGCCCGCCGCAATCGCAGCATCGAGCGCGGCGTGATCGCCCGCGGGGGCGAGCACCTCGGGTCGATTCAGGACGAGAGACACTTGCGAAAACATAGCAAAGGCGTGTTCATAGGGCAGCTTGCGGAAGCGCGCGCTGAGCGCATGCCGCACGGCGCAATGGCGACTTAGCATGGCGCCCGGCCACCCGCTTGTAATCACGGAAAAGGCTCGTTACGTTGGGAAAGACATGAGCGCGGAGGATCCGGAGGCTCGCGCCCTGCGCGAGAGTGAAGAGCGTTTCCGCGCGCTGTCCGACGCTGCCCGTGAAGCCATCCTGATTCACGAGGACGGCATCATTCGGGATGTCAATCAGGCCTTCACTACCCTGCTGGGTTATACGCCCGAAGAGGTGATTGGCACTTACGGCTCGTACATGATCGCGCCGGCGTCGCTGCCGAC
>FTDA01001683.1_pt1 | contig 19368 bp, 12 predicted proteins | sample 1639731 | NCBI WGS metagenome assembly FTDA01 (sample SAMEA3914869, study PRJEB12502) | metagenome | biome: forest; material: soil | place: USA | collected 2012-03-12 | depth 0.1 m
CGAACCGGCGTCACACCCCGAAGAGCACGCCGTCGTACACGGCTCCGGCTGCGCGGCGTGCACGCTCGGCACCGCACCGAGTGACGGCGAAGGCTTGAAGTCCGGGCTGGCCGCGGCTTGTTTCGCGCTCGTCTGGGTTGGGCGCCGGAAGCGGCGCGCGCGCTGAACGACGCTGCTCGCAGCGGCGCACGGTTGTCACACAATCTCCGAGTCCTGCAGGCAGGAGCGCGCGGGTAACGCGTCAGCCATTTTTTCCTGCCCGCAGCTCGACCTCGGTTGCCAGATGACGGCAAATGCCTGCGGGCAGCCCGCCGAAGGTCTGACTTGACGGCAAGTGGCGCTGCCCGCGGCGCATTTTTGGTCGATACCCAATCAAGCCGCGCTGCCCGCAGCGCATTTTTGGTCGATACCCAACCAATTCGCGCTGCCCGCAGGCCCGATCGGTCGTGCGTCGATGGTCGCCGGGCTGCCCGCAGCGACCGAGCGTTTCGGCGAAACCACCTGGGCGCTGCCCACAGCGATTTCACCGAACTTGCTCCCGCGCCGCGCTACATTCCGCGCGAAGCGAGGATACGCGGGTGGCCGAACACATTGCGCTCTTGGGGGATTCGATTTTCGACAATGGCTCGTACACGGGCGGCTTGCCGGACGTCGTCACGCACCTGCGCGGGCTGCTCCCGGCGGGCAGCACGGCCTCGCTCTTGGCGATCGACGGCACGACGACTGCCGAGTTGTCCGAACAAACCTTTCGCATTCCCGAAGGCGTCACGCGCGCGGTCGTGTCCATCGGCGGCAATGATGCATTGATCAATGCGGATCTGTTGAATCTGCCCGTCAGCTCGACGCGCGACGCGTTGCTCCTGTTCGACGAACGCGCGGGCGAGTTCGAAGCGAACTATCGCGAGGCCATCGGCGCGGTGGTCGAGCAAGTTCCGAGCACGACCGTGTGCACGATCTACAACGGCGATCTCTCGGAGGACCAAGCCGCGACGGCGCGCGTCGCGCTGATGTTGTTCAATGACGTGATTCTGCGCGTCGCGTTCGACTTTCGTCTCCCGGTGATCGACTTGCGGCTGATCTGCTCCGAGCGCTCGGACTACGCCAACGCGATCGAGCCCTCGAGCTCGGGCGGCGCGAAAATCGCGCGCGCCATCGCGGCGACCCTCGGCGGAGATGCGGCGGCGAGCCGCGTGTTCACGGGCCAGTGGAAGCGCGAGCCGTGACCTTCGGTCGATCGGTGATTGCGCGCTCGCTCCACCGGGCTCGCCCCGTCGGCTCGCGAGCGCACGCGAGTTGCATCGCTGCGGCCTTGCTCGGTTGTCTCAGCTGCGCCGCTCGCGCGGGTGACGACGGCGCCGGCGGCGCGAGCGGCTTCGGCAACGTCGCGATGCCGACAGCGAGCGCGGTCGAGGTACTGCCGTTCTCCGCCGGTTGCCTGCCGCGCGCGCTCCTGCACGTGAAGGACGCGAACGGTAGCGACACCGCCGCAATCAGCTGCGGTGTCCTCGAAGTGCGAGCTGCCGGGAGCTGTGACTGCAGTCAGGCTGGGCGGAGTGCAGTCGATCCCCGAGTATTGCCGGCGACCTATCAACAGCTCTCGAGCGCGAGCGAGTGCGGAGCAACCGCGCAGCCCGCGTGTGACGCCACGGGCTTCTGCGCTTGCGAGATCAACCAAGAAACCGGCGCGGATCTCCAAGCCTGCGTCTCCGACTCGACCCCGAGCGCGGCCGGCTTTTGCTACATTGATGACCCCGCCTCCACCTTCGTGGCGGCCTGCCCGAGCGACGAGCGGCGCATTTTTCGTTTCGTCAGCGCACCTTCGAACGAGCTGCCCGCCCCCGACGCGCTCACGTTCATCGTGTGTGAAGACGCCCCCTAGGAAATTCCGCTGAACGCCCCGAACCTGCCGTGATAAACGGTGCGGGTGACTTTTTTCGCCGCGAGGAAGGGCGAGCGTCGCGACGTTTTCGCCGGTTTTTTGACGCTATTTGCGCTGATCGCCAGCCACTCGCTGCTGGAGACGGCGCGTGATGCGTTGTTCCTCGCGCGCGTGCCTGCCGCCCGGCTGCCGTGGGTGTTCCTCGCGATTGCCGCGCTCTCGCTCGGCACGGTGAAGCTGGACGCGCGGCTCACCGGTGGCCGCAGCCCGCGCCGCGTGCTCACGGCGGTCACGCTCTCGGCAGCGCTCGTCACGCTCGGGTTTTTCGTGTTGCACAGCCGGCTCGGCGTCGTCGGGGTGTACGCGCTCTACGTGTGGTCGGGCCTTTTGACCACGCTCCTGCTCGTGCATTTTTGGGATCTCGTCAGCGCGCGCTTCACGATCACGCAAGCGAAGCGCTTGTACGGGTTCATCGGCGCGGGCGGCGTCGCGGGCGCGATCGCGGGCAGCGGCGCGGCCAGCGTGCTCTCACGCTTCCTGAATCCGGAGTGGCTCGTGCTCGCGGCCGCGTGTGGCTTCGCGATCAGCGGCTTCATCCCGCTCTTCTTCGGCGAGGATCCGCCGAGCGCCCGCTCGTCCGAATCGCCGCCGCCGCTGGCCGATAGCTTTCGCGTCGTGGCGCACGATCCGTACGCGCGTCAGCTCGTCGTCACGCTGTTCGTCGCGACCGTGTGTTTGACCGTGTCTGATTTCGTGTTCAAAAGCACGATCGCGGAGCGCGTCCCGAGCGCAGAGCTCGGCACGTTCTTGGGCTCCGTTTACTTCGGCGTGAACGTGCTCTCGCTCTTCGGGCAGCTTTGGTTCGTGAGCTGGATTTTGCGCCGCTTTTCGCTCGGCGCCGCGCTCGGCGTCTTGCCCGCGCTGCTCGTGCTCACGGGTTGCGGCGTGCTCGTCAGCTCGACGTTGCTCGCCGTGATCGCGCTGAAGGCGGCCGACGGCGGCCTCCGCTATTCACTGCACCGCACGACCTCCGAGCTTTTGTTTTTCCCGTTCGGAGACGAAGGCCGGCGCGTCAAAGCCGCGGCCGATCTCTTGTCGCAGCGCGGCGGCCAAGTGCTCGCTTCGTGCGCGATTTTGGCGCTCACGGCCGCGCACTTGCCCGCGCGCTGGATGGCGTTCGCGTTGGTCTTCTTGGCCGCCATTTGGCTCGGGCACGCGCTCGCGCTCAGGAAACCGTACGTCGAGCTGTTTCGCGCGCGCTCGCGAGCGGCGCGCTCGCACCATGTGGAAGAGTTCCCCGAGCTGGACGTGAGCTCGCTCGAAACGCTGCTGCAAGCGCTCGAGAGTGACGACGATCGCGAAGTGCTGGCCGCCCTCGACGTGCTCGAGCGTGAGCGCCGCGCGCAGCTCGTGCCGGCGCTCTTGCTGCATCATCCATCCGAGCAAATCGTCATCCGCGTGCTCGCGCTCTTGACTCGCTCGGGGCGGCGCAAGGCGCTGCCGACGATCAACCGCATCTCGGATCACCCGGCGCCGAGCGTGCGCGCCGCAGCGATGGCTGCGCGGTGCGCGCTCGATCCCGAATCCGACAAGCTGCGGGAGCTGCTGGAGCGCGAAGAATCCGAGGAAATTCGCGCGACGATCGTGGTCAATCTGATCGTGTCGGGCGTATTCACGGGCGCGGAACGCGAAGCGCGCATCGAAGAAATCCTGCGCGCAGGCTCGCCGATGACGAAGCTGGCCTTTGCGCACGCGATCCGGCACCGCGGCAATGAAGGCTTCGATGATGTGCTGCTCGCGCTGGTCAACGCGCCCGAAGTCGAAGTCCGGCGCGCCACGGTCGCCGCCATCGGCAGCGTGCACGCGCCCGGCTTGATCCCCGCGCTCGTGGAAGCGCTCGCCGACGAACGCACGCGCGCCACCGCCGAGCGCGCCCTCGCCGCTTACGGCGACGAAGCCTTCGAAATCTTGCGCGCGCGCTTCGAAGACACGCAAGGCGCCGTGAGCCTGCGCTGGCGCATGCCGAACGCGATGGGCGCGTGCAACGCCGAGCTCGCGCTCGATGCGCTCGGCAAATGGCTGCCGCAAGAGCCGGACGGCAGCGTGCGCTTCGGCATCATTTTGGTGCTCGAGCGGCTGATCCGTCAGCACCCGAACAGCGCCGTGCCCAAGGCCGAAATCTCGCGCTCGATCCGCGGCACGATCGAACGCGCCTATTTTTGCCTGCACGCGCGGCACGAGCTCGTGCGCGGCGCGCACCACGATCCGAACCGAAATACCCCGGGCCACGCGCTCTTGCGCGACCTCTTGCGCGATAAAGAGCAGAACACGGTCGGGCGCTTGTTTCGCTTGCTCGGGCTCTTGCACCCGTCCGAAGATTTGCCGCACATTCACCGCAGCTTGAGCGTGAGCAAGGAGCTCTACGCCACGAGCGTCGAGCTGCTCGAGAGCATTTTGCGCGAGCCCGTGCGCAGCGCCGTGCTCGGCCTGATCGATGATGGCGCGGACGAGGTCCGGCTCGCGCGCGCGGGCGGCTTTTATCGCGCACGCCCGGCGAGTTACCTCGAGCTCTTGGCGCGCCTCGAGCACAGCGGCAGCAACGCGCTGCGCGAGGTCGCGCATTTTCACCTGACCGAGCTGACTGACGTCGCGCGCGCGGAGGTCGCATGAGCCAGCTCATGATCGTCGGGGAGCCGCGCGCGAGCTTGCGCGATCGCGTGCTCCTGATGCGCGCGCAACCCATGCTCGAAGGGCTCGATGACGACGGCTTGCTCTTGCTCGCCGAGCACGGCCGCATGGGCCGTTATCACGACGGTGAAGTCGTCTCCGTCGAAGGCGAGCCGGCGCAGGCCGTATTCTTGATTATTCAAGGCGAGCTCGTCGTTTCTGCGGGCGGCAAAGAGCTCACCGTTCGGCACGCGGGCGATGCGTACGGCGGGCTCCCGCTCTTGGCGCGTCAGCCTTCCACGCTCGCCGTCGCGCGCGGTGAAGTGCGCACGCTCGAAGTGCCGGCGGCCGCCTTCGAAAACGCGCTCACCGAAAACTATTCGCTGCTCCGCAACACGCTGCGTTCGATGGGCGCCGGCGTGCTCACCACGCGCGGCAGTCTGCCGGTCGACGTCAACGCCGAACGCCAAATCGACGAAGGCACTTGGCGCGATGAGCCGCGGCCGATGGTCGAACGCCTGCTCGCGCTGCGAAAAAGCCCCTTCGGGCAGCTCAATCTCGAAGCGCTCGTCGACATGGCGCGCGGCATGGTCGAAGTGCGCTACCCCGCAGATCACTTGCTCTGGTCCGTCGACGATCCTTCGACACACTCGCTGCACATCGAGTACGGGCGCGTGCGTTGTACGTCGCCGGACGGCCGCTCCGCAGACATCGGCAGCGGCTTCACCATCGGCGTCCTCGACGGCTGGGGCGCGCGAAAGCGCGTGTACGAAGCCCGCACCGTCACTCCCGTGATCGCCGCCCGCATCGATTTCGAAGGATTTTTGGCCCTGCTCGAAGCGCACCCCGAAGTCGGGCTCGAGCTCTTGCGCGGGTTCGCGCGCGAGCTGTTGAAGAAGCTCTGAACGCAGAAGCAAATCGCCAGGCGGCCTGCTCACGACCCGCGTTTCGCGGTCTTTCTCGCCGTCTTCTTCGCGGGTTTGCTCGCCGCCTTCTTCGTCGTCGCCGGTGCAGCCTTCACGCGCGATTTGCTCGGCTTGGCGCTCGCGAGGCTCACGGCCTCTTTCGCCAGACCCACCCAATCCGCCTGCGAGCTCGTGACCTCGAGCCAGCCTTTACTCACGCGGCGAGGGCTCATGCTGAACACCTTACCCACGCGCTCGGTCACGAGCTCGGCGACGCGCTCCTCGTTCAGCTTCACGATGAAGCGACCGTGCGACACCATGCCGATGGATTTGCCGTGCAACATCATGCCGCGCAGCGCGCGCGATTTACTCTCCATCAACGAGAACCCAGCCTGCCGTTTCAGCGCCGCGATCACGGGCTCGAAGCGCGGGTCGGCTTCATCGGGAACCGATACCGCGCTCGGCTTTGCCTTCGATTTGGCTGGGCCCTTTTTGGTCGCCATCCGGAGAGCGTATCAGGTCCGCTCAATGCCAGACATTGACCTCCGCCACTGACCACCAACTGCCCACGCCGGTCGCCGGAGCCGACTGCACGACGCGGATGTATTGAGCCGTCACGCTGGTCGCGAGCGTGATCGTCGTGAGCGCCGCCGTCGCCGTGCCGCTCGCGATCACGGTCGTCGGGGGATCCGTGTTGCCGGCGAGCACTTGGTAGTTGCGCAGGTAATCCCCGGTGCTTCCCGCCGAATCCAAGGTGATTTGCGTGAACGGCTCCGAGACGCCCAGGTTGATTTCGAAGTACGGAGCGGGGCTCGGGAGCGGTGAGGTCGACTGCGGTTTGCCATCCGACCAACGGCTCGCGCTGTTGCCGTCGATCGCATTCGCAGGCACGTCCGCCCCGTTCGTGTAGTCGGCGGACGCAGTCCAGCCCGTGCGCGGATACGCCGTGAGCGGCGCCGAGCCGTTCGTGTAGTAAGCATTGAGCTCGTACACCGACCACCAATTCGGCGTCACGGTGCCGGTCTGCAGCACTTTGAAATAGCGCACGCTCTGCGTCGGAAAGGTGATGGTCGTGAGCGCGCTGCCCACGCCGCTCGCCAGATTCGTGAACGTCGTGCCGTCACTCGAAACGGAGAACGTGTAGCCGCGCGGGTAGTCGCCCGAAGTCGCAGCGTCGAGCGTGATCTGGTTGATCGTGCGCACGCCGCCCATGTCGACGCGGACCCATTGGTTGCCGTTGTTGAGCTGGGCGGTGCCGGTGCTCCAGCGCGTCGTCGTGCTGCCGTCGAACATGTTGCTCGGCGCTTCACCGGAAGTATTCGACCCGACCGTCGCCGTCCAACCCGTGCGGGTGAGCGCAGTCGTGCTTTGCTGCGGCAAGGCGAACGCCGTGACGAACCCCGAATTGTCCGCCAAATACAGAATCCCGTTGGCGACGACCGGACTTTGCCAATGAATGCCGCCGATGCCGGTGCTCGTGCTCCAGAGCAGCAAGTTCGTCACGGGATCCCGCGCTTCGAGCATGCCAGTCGTGCCGCCGCTGTTCGTGCTGTACGCGCGATAAAGCACGTTATTCGCGATCACGATCGCGCTGCCCGGATAAAACGGATTCGTCAAACTCCATTGCAAGACGAGCGACGGATTGTTCGAAGCATCCAGCGCGAGCTTGTACGCGAGCAGCGAGCGCTCTTGCGGCACGAACGCCCACGTCGAATTATCGGCAGGGTTGGTCCAGCTCACGATGCCGTTGTCCACGGTGCCGTGCGGCTGACCGTTGCTGTCTACCGTGCTGTCCATCACGGTCGACCAGAGCTCACCGCCCGTGTGCCCCGCGGCCGCACCGCCCGTGCTGTTCGAAAGATTGCTCAGGTTGATGATGCGGAGCGTGTTGTCTTTGCCGGCCTGCACGGCGATGTTCGGATACTTCGTGCCGCTGTTCGGCAAGAGCGCGGGCGAAGAAGCGCCGAGATCGTAGTCGGCCGCTTGCAAGTACGCGAACACGCCCGGCGTGTACGAATCGACGGGACCGCCGCTCGCGCCCGAGCCATCGGGAGCAAGGCCGAGCACGGTGTCCCCCCAATAATGATTGGTCGGATCGAAGGTGCCATCGCCGGTGCCGCCGTAGATGCGATTCGTGCCGGGGCTATAAAGCGCGACGGATCGGCCCCAAATCGCGGCGTGGCCCATCGCGCAGCCGCCTTTGGCGAAATGAATCGTCTGCGTGCTGCACATGGCGTTGAACACCTTTTGCGCGCCGGTGCTCAGGTTGATCGCCGTGAGATGCCCGTTCGCGTCGTTGCTCGAATCACCGTAGCCACTCGTGCCCATGTATAGGTAGCTCGTGCCGGTGTTGTCCGTCGCGTACGTGAGAAACGTGATGCCCTTCTCGACATCCGGCTTGAGCGTGACGATCTCGGGCCAGCCGCCGGTCGTCGTTTCGGTGCCGTTGCGGACATCGTACTTGTGCACTTTGCCGTCGAAACCGTACATGTAGACGAAGGCTTTGCCCGGATCGATCGCGGGCGTGGTCGTCGTGAAAATGCTGCCCGTCGTCGTGGGCGTCACCGACCACACCGTCGCGCCGGTGCGCGCGTCCAGCGCGTACAACTTGCCGAGTCGCGTCTCGATGAACGCGAGATCGCGCGTGCCGCTCGCCGTCACGACGCTGCGCAAAATCACCGGCGGCCCTTCGGTGTACGTGGTCGTGTCCGGCTGCACGTGAAAGAGCTGCGTGAGCCCGGCGACATCCGCCGAAGTCAGCTCCGTTTCCAGCGTGTTATTGCCGAGATGCCGGCCGTCCCCGAAATACTGCAGCCAATCGTAGCTGCTCGTGGTCAGCGCATCCGACTGCGAGCTCACGCGCTCGCTGTCTTCACCGTCACCCTCGGTTGCGACGCAGCCCGCACCGAGAAATGCCGCGCACAGCGCCACCCCCAAAACAGATGAGTGCATATGCACGTATTTCGAGAAACGAACGCTCGGCTTTTGCATGGACCAGTCCCTTCCGCCTGCCACGGCGAGTTCCCACTCGGTTCACGCGGACCATGCAGTCCGCGATTCGCTTTTTCAAGCCCTCAGTTCGTTACGATTCGAAGATTCGCGCGCGCCGAGAAACGACTGCGCAGCTCAAGAAATTTTGACCCGCACTTGCGCCTCGTTCGCCTCGAACCGTGACGCGCGCGGCGAAAACCGACGCCTCGCGCTTCACGACTGTAAGTCTCAAATGCGACTTACAACTTCGCGACTGTGAGTCCCGCCTGGGACTTACACCTTAAAAAGCCAATTGACAGGAGCGCGCGCGAAGCGCTGCGGTCGCATGCACGGAAATAGGACAAAGCCGCGGACGCGCGCGGCTGATCACGGTTTTCGAATGAGAGGCGAAGCCAACGAAACCTGACCGAACAGGCGCCCGTCGCGTTTCTCAAAACGCCAGCGGCCAAGCGTCACGAAAAGCGCAGGGCCCGAGCAGGTCAGGTCATCGAGCGCTCACGAAGCGTAGCGCCCATGAGCTAGGTCACCGCGGCGGCGCGCTCGCCAGCGCAGCGCCGTACGCGGCCGCAATGCGCGCGTTCTGCTCGGGATTCGCGCTCACTTCGCCTGCGCCCGCGGCGCGCATCAAATCGAACACGCCCCAGGCTTTGGCATCTTTCGGCATTTCGGCGTAGCGCGGCACGAAGTGCGCGTGGAAGTGCGGCGAGCTTTCGCCCATCGCGGCGGTGTAGATGCGCATCGCGCCGGTGACTTCGAGCAGCACCTGTTGCAGGTGACACAAGGTCGGGCCGAAGCTCTCGATCTCGCGTTGGTTGAACTGCGCAGGACCTGCGACGTGACGACGCGTGATCAACATGACCCAGCCGGGCACTGCGTTGGGCTCGTCGACCGTGCGCACGTGCCACAGCTCGTTTTCGAACACGGGCTCGCTCTGGTTGCGCAGCTTCCGGCAAATCCCGCAGCTTTGCTCGAAATCGATGGGCTCGCTCATGACCGCACGCTAACTCACGCGCACGAGCTTCGCGCGCGACGCCCGCAGAGTTGGCAGAAATGTCACCGAGCCCGCTCGCTTCAGTGCGCGCCCGCGCCGGCGGGCAAGGTGCGCTCCGGCAAAGCAATGGTCACGCTCTGCCCCGGATCGCGCGCGGTGCTCGCGAGCGTCACGCGATATGTCCCCTTCGCGATGCGGAAGGCGTGCGCTTTGACGTCGAATGTCGCGAGCAAGCGCGGATCGACCGTGAGCGATACGTCCGCGCTCGCGCTCGGTGAAAGCTCGCGCTTCGCGAACGCGCCGAGGCGCTTCGGAGCCTCCCAGCCGCCCGCGACCGGCGACACGAACACGAGCGCAACGTCTTTACCGGCGCGTGCGCCCGTGTTCTGGACGTGAAAACTCACGCGCAGCTCCGCACCTTCGAGCTTCGCCGAGAGCCCGCCGCGTGTGAACTTCGTGTAGCTCAGGCCGGCGCCGAACGGGAGCGCGGGCTCGAGGTGCTTCGCATCGTAATAGCGATAACCGACCGCGGCGCCTTCGTCGTAATGCACGTCGAACGGCTGATCTTTCGGCAGCCCATCGCCGACGATTTTCGGCCGCGGCAGCTGCGTGAGCGCGCGCGGAAAGCTGAGGGCCAAATGCCCCGACGGATTGACCGCGCCGCTCAGCACCCGCGCGATCGCCTTGCCGCCTTCGCTGCCCGGATACCAAGCTTCGACCAATGCGGGCACGCGCGCGAGCCACGGCAAGAGCACCGCGCCACCCGTTTCGAGCACCACCACCGTGTGTTTGTTCGCGCTGGTGACGGCCTCGATCAGTTTGTCTTGTCCATCCGGCAGGGTGAGCGAAAAATCCATGGCCTCGGCGGTCCACTGCGTCGCAAAAACGATCGCGACGTCCGCCTTGGCAGCGGCCTCCGCGGCCGATTTCGGATCGGTCCCGGGATCCCAAGTGATGTCGGCGCTCGGCAGCTCCGCGCGCAGCGCGACGAGCGGCGACGACGGCGCGTACACCTCGGGCCCAGGCCAATGCGTCAGGCCGAGGCCGCGCACGGCATTGCCGCCGCGCGCGTAGACCTGCGCCGAACCGCCGCCCGTGAGCACGCCCGCGTCCGCGTGCCCGCCGATCACGGCGATGCGCTTCAGCTCGCTTTTGAGCGGCAAAATGCCTTCATTTTTCAAGAGCGTGATGCCGTTTTCGGCATCCGCACGGGTGACCTCGGCGTGCGCGGCGAAGTCGATCGCGGCGGGCGCGACGGGCTCGTCCACGGCGCCCTTTTCGATCAACGTGCGCGCGATGCGGCGCACCATGTCGTCGAGGCGCGCCTCGGGCACTGCGCCGCCGTCGATCGCGTGCGAGAGCTTGTCGAGCCATTGGTATTGGCCGAGGTGCGAAACGCCCGTCTCCTGGTCGAGGCCGGCAAGCGCATTTTGTACGGTGTCGTGCTGCGCGTGCCAGTCGGTCATCACGTAGCCGCGATAACCCCAATCCTCTTTCAGCACCTGGCTCAGCAGCCACTCGTTCTGGCAGGCGTACGTGCCGTTGATCTTGTTGTAGCTGCACATCACCGAGCCCGGATTGCCGAGCTCGATCGCGAACTGAAACGCGAGCAGATCGGAGCTGCGCGCGGCGGCTTCGTCGACGACCACGTTCACGATGCCGCGCCCGGTTTCCTGATCGTTGAACGCGAAATGCTTCACCGTGCTCACGATGTGATTCGACTGAATGCCGCGGACGATCGCGCCGACCATGCTGCCGGCGAGCAGCGGATCCTCGCCGCCATACTCGAAATTGCGGCCATTTCCCGGGTCCCGCAGCAAATCGACGCCGCCCGCGAGCAGCACATTGAAGCCGCTCGCGCGCGCTTCGCTGCCGATCATCGCGCCCGCTCGCTCCGCCAACGCGGGATCGAACGTGCACGCGGTGAGCAGCCCCGATGGCAACACGGTGCGCTCGAGCTCGGCCGGCGCCTCGCCTTGCGTCGCGACGCCACTGCCCGCATCCGACTGCCATTGCGGCGTGAAGCCGACGCGCGCAACTCCCGGCACGAAGCCCGCCGACTGCGCGCGTGCCTCCGGAAACCGATACTCGTTCCACTCCTTTTGCACACCGAAGTACCCAGTCACGATCGTGAGCTTCTCGGCGCGCGTGAGCTCGTGCACGAGCGCTTGTGCGCGATCATCCGCCGAGAGCCCGCGGTTCTGCCACGCGTGTGGAAGCGGTTGCGGAGCCGAGGCACTCGGAGCGGCAACCGAAGCCGCTGGGCTCGAGCTCGCGCTCGCAGACGCGCTGGTCCCGGCGCTCGCCACGCGTGAAGGGCTCTCGGACTCCGCGCAAGCGCCGAGCAAACCGAGGTCGAGGAAGAGCGCGCACGCGCCCCCGATCACCACGAAATTTCTGTTTTTTTGCGCCCAGTGCTCGCTCGCTCGCATTGCCTCGCACAGCTAACACGGCTCGGTGGAGGTGTAGTCCGCCGCGCAACTCTGGTAGGCTAAAAAATTATGTCGCGGTGGATGAACGGGTGGGCGCTCGGGGCGATAGCGATCTTTTTGTGGTGCGGGACGGCGCTGGCCGGGCCCGCCGACGACGCCTTCGAGAAAAAAATAGAGGCCGAGCTCGGCGCGATCGATCCGGGCGCAGTCGAGGTTTTTCAACGCGCGAACGCGGCGCGCGAACGCGAAGATCACGACGCGGCGGAGAAGCTGTACGCCGAAGTCTCCGCGCGTGCGCCGAGCTTCATCCATGCCGAACGACGGCGCTGCGGGCAGCTCGCCGATCTCGGACGGCGCGCGGAAGCGATCGCGCTCTGCCGGGACGCCGTGGCCAAAGATCCGAGCGGCCCCAATTACGGCGCGCTCGCCGGCGCGCTGTACCAAATGCCGAAGGGCGAAACCGCGCCGGGCGCCGATCTCGACGAAGCGTACGAAGATCTCGAGCGAGCCGAGAAGCTCGAGCCGAACGAGGCTTACATCGCCGGCGAACAATGTCAGCTCGCGATGATCCGTAACAGCCATTCCGATCTCGTGGCGTGCAGTGAACGGCTCCAGCAGCTTGCGCCCGACACGCAACCAGCGATTTCTGCGAGCTGGATCTTAGCGATGTCGGAAGCGCGCTGGAGCGACGCGGCGAAGCTGATTGCGCGCGGAAAGGCGGCGCATTTGCCCCCCGCGATGCTCGAGGAAATGCAGCGCGAGACCGACGCTGCCATCCCCTGGACCACGAAGGCGCTGAAATGGGCGCTGATCGTGATCGGCGGTTGGGGCGCGCTCTCGCTCGTGCTGGTGCTGGCGGGCACGATCTTGAGCCACATCACGCTGCGCACCGCGGAGGCCTGGACGCCCGAGTCGGCCAAACGCAGCGCGCTGATTCGCGCGATCTATAAGCAAGTGCTGCTCGTGTCCTCGGCGCTCTACTACGCTTCCCTGCCGCTCGTGCTCGTGCTCACGTTCGTCGCGGCCGGTGGCATCGTCTACGGCATGTTCGCCGTGGGCTACATCCCGATCAAGCTCGGCTTGATCCTCGCCGTGGGCGCGTTCGGCAGCGCCGCGGCGATCATCAAGAGCCTTACCTTTCGCCCGAACGACGAAGCGCCGGGTATCAAGCTGGATCTCTCACGCGAGCCCGAGCTCGTCGCGACGCTCAAAGAGGTCGCCGATCGCATCGGCACGCGCCCGGTCGACACGGTGTACCTCGCGCCGGATACGAGCATGTCCGTGTTCGAGCGGCAGGGCGGCGAGCGCTGTCTGGTGCTCGGCGCGGGTGTGCTCGAGGGCCTGCCGCTCGCCGCGTTCAAAGCGATTTTGGCCCATGAATATGGCCATTTTTCCAATCGCGACACCGCGGGTGGCGGGTTTGCGCTGCGCGTGCGTCGCTCGTTGATCTTGCTGATCGTGGGTCTCGCGCGCTCCGGCCACGCGAAGCCGTGGAACCTCGCTTGGTGGTTCGCCAACGGTTATCACCGGATTTTCCTGCGCGTGTCGCAAGGCGCGTCGCGACTGCAAGAAATCTTGGCCGATCGACACGCAGCCGAGGCCTACGGCGGAGCCGCGTTCGCGACCGGCCTCAAGCACGTGATCTTGAGCGATCTCAAATTCGAGCCGCACATCAACGGTGAGATCAAGCGCGCGCTGAACGCGAAAGAGCCGCTCGCGAACTTGTGGACGCCGCCTCCGGCCAGCACCGAAGACGTGAGCTTGAGCCAGAAATTCGACGAGGCGTTGAACCGCGCGCCTTCGCCCTACGATAGTCATCCCTCGCCGCGCGATCGCATTCGCTGGGTCGAGCGCATCGCGGGATCGGCGAGCGCCGAGGCAGAGCCGAGCTCGGGCGCTTGGAGCCTATTCAGCGAGCGCGCACGGCACGAGCGAGAGCTGACGCTGATCGTCTATCAGCGGCTCGCCGCCTCGGGCGTGCGCCCGGTCGCGCTGCCCGCGCCTCAGCACAAATAACGAGCACGCGACGAATCAGCACGAATTCCGCGGGCAAACCGCGGCGAACGCGCCGGCGAACGCCGCTTCCGACCTCCGCTCGAAAGCTGTTACGGTGAAGGTGGCGCGCTTTGCGCCGGAGGCTGACGTGCGCTTTCTTCGTGTTGGCTCGCTCTCGGGTACGTTCGCGGTCTGGCTACTCTTCGCGTGCGGCGCGCGCAGCAGCCTCGACTTTCCATTGGCAGAGGCCGGCGCGACGACCACCGGCGACGGAGGCCACGGCGCAGTCCCCATCAGCTCGGGTGGAGCAACGACGAGCACCGGCGGGACTCGCTCGATCGGCGCGGGCGGCCAGAGCTCGGGCGGCAGCGGTGGCACGTTGCAAGCGAGCGCCGGAAGCGCGACCGTCGGCGGCGGTTTCGGCGGGTTCGCACAAGGTGGCTTCGCACAAGGCGGCACACTGGCCGTCGGAGGCAGCCCGGTGAGCGAAGGCGGGACCGGCGCGTGCGCGAGCGGCTGTGGCGGCGGCTCGGTCTGCCAGAACGGAGTCTGCTTGTGCGTGCACGGCCAGCACGCCTGCTCCGGCATTTGCGTGGACAATGACTCGAGCGATCACTGCGGCGCGGCGTGCACTCCCTGCGTCGCGCCCGCGCACGGCACGACGGCGCCCTGCGACGGCAATGCGTGCAATTACACGTGTGACGCCGGCTTCACGAGCTGCGAGGGCGGCTGCCTGGACTTCATGACCGATCCGCGGAACTGCGGCTCTTGCACACACGATTGCTTGGGCGGCACTTGCGAAGCCGGCGTGTGTCAACCGTTCGCGCTCGCGGAGAACCAGCAAAACCCGCTTTATATCGCGGTAGGTGCCACGAGCTTGTATTGGACCCTGAGCTCCGGCGCTGTGCTCACGATGCCGATCGCAGGCGGCACGCCGAAGACTCTGTACCCCGGCGGCAGTGGCGCCGAGGGCATCGCGCTCGACGATCGCTACCTTTATTGGAGCACGTACTTCGGCGGCACGATCTTGCGCATGCCGCTCGCGGGCGGCACGGTCGACACGCTCTTGACCACGGATCGGCGCCCGATCGGCGTCGCGGTCGACGCGAACAACCTCTACTTCTCGACCTTCTACGGCGCAGTGATGCAGCTGCCGCTCGCGGGCGGCGCCCCAACGACCATTTATCCGGAGAGCACTACGTTCTGCTCGGGCGTGGCCGTGAACACCACTGACCTGTTCTTGGGCACCTATTCGGAGCTTTACGAGATACCGCTCGGCGGCGGCATGGCGCTGCCGTTCGCGACCGGTAAGAACAACGTGTTCGGTGTGGCGCTCGACAACGACGCGGTCTACTTCGTCGAGCAACAAGGCAGCCCGGTGTTCAGAGCGGCGCTCTCGGACGGCACCGTCACGACGATCATTCCCGCCGGCTTCGCCTTCTACGGAGGTGGCATCGCGGTCGACGCTCGGAGCATCTATTGGATCGGGAGCGACTCCAAAAGCGTCGGCACGATTTACCGACTCGCGAAGTGAGTCACGGGATCGGCACGACGTACACGAAGTGCTCGGCCGCGGCGTTCGCCTCGCCTTCGCGGTCATTTCCCGCGTGATCCGCGACGAACGCGCGGTGGTGCGCGGCGTCGTAAGCCACCCCGCGGATTTGGTGAAAGCCGTTCTTGATCACGATCGCGGTGCCGTTCGCGTTCACGCGATAGAGCACGCCGCCTGCGCCGCCGGTGAGCAGCGAGCCGTTCGGCCCCGCGGCGAGCAAGTCGGGCGAAGCCAAATGCGAGAACACCGTCATCGGCGCGGGCTGCGCGAGCGGCGCGACCAAGATCGCGCCCATTTCCTGATCGGAGACGTACAGCTTGTCGCCGAGCGCCAGCACGCCGACCGGCTTTTTCAAACCGGCGACGATCGCCGTCTCGGTGCCTGTAAGCGAGAGCGAGCCGACCGAGCCGACGCGTGGCCCGTCTTCCTTCTTCTCGAACCACACGTCGAACAAACGCCCGTCCGCGGTCACCGTGAGCCCGATGCGACGGCGCTCCGGATCCAAATTCGGGATCACTGCGGGCTCGCCATTCGGCGGCACCAGCGCGATGTCACCCGCACTGCCGTGCCCGAACCGAGTCACGACCAGCGTGCCGTCGGGCGTGAGCACCAATTGTCCGAGCCCCGCGCCGTGCGGCGAGTCCCCCGGCAATTGCTTGAATAGACCGAAGCCCTTGCTCTCGTTCCAGGTGAGGATCCGGTTCGCGTCGTCATCCGCGAGGTACAGCGTTTGGCTGCGCTCATCCCACCACAAACCATTCGGATCGCCCGCGATTTGCAGGGGTTTCGGCGGCGGCTCCGCACTCGCGACGGGCGCGGGTGGCGCGGCAGGTGCGGGCGCCGGCGCGTGACTCGCACACGCGCTGAGACAGGCTCCGAAGTAGACGCAGAGCAACAGCTTGGGCACGCCCACCGCATTCGCCGTCATTCGTCTCAGCGTACGCGGGTTTCGCCCTCGGGGCTAGCCGCCGCGCTGTGACAAAAAAGCCGGCGCCCATGCGGTCATCACCGCTTGATCATTGAGGACAACCCATGCGCTCCGTGCCGATCGCGACGTCATCGAGCCAGAGGTTGCGCGCATCGTCCGCTTGATACGATTCCCAACCGAGGTCGACGCGATCGAAGCTCGGCGCGGCCCACGTGTACGGGCTCGTTTGATTGACGCAGCCTTGGCCCATGCCGTTCATCTCGAGGCTCGTCACTTCGGACCCGTTGAGCCAGAACTGCATCTTGTTGCCTTGGCCGTCGAACTTCCACTCTGCGCAAGCCCACACGCCGACGGGCACCGCGACGCTGTCGGAGTGTAGCCAACAATCCGTGCTCGGACCGACGGCGGGCGTCGAATAACTGTCCGGAGTGTCGTAGTTGGCCATCAGCTGACTGCCGACGAAGGTGCTCCCGTTCATGATCGGCAGTTGGCCGCCGTAGCGATAGATCGCGTGATAGCTCTGCCCAGGCACGAGCCCCTGCGCGTCGATGAACGTCCAGTGCACGCTGGTTTGCGGCGCGGAATCGAGCCAAAACATCATGCGGCCGTAGAAGACGTCGTTGGCGGTCGGCAGGAACGTCGTCTTTTGCAGGTTGATCATCGCCGAGCGATAGCCGGTCGCGGTAGCCGCGCTGAACTTCACGGCGTGCGTGCCGCTGTGCACGTGCGTGCCGTCGATCGTGACCGTGCCGCCGCTCGCGTTGCTCGTCCACGGCGCGCTCGGCGCCTTGCCGAGATCGTATTTTTCGAAATCATCGCACAAGAGCGCGGTCGCGCAGGCGTCGGGCGCGCCGCCACCTTGTGCAACTGCTCCCGCACTGCCCGCCGAGCCGCTCGCTCCGCCCGCGCTCGCGCCGGCCGCGGCATTTCCGCCGCCCTGCGCGCTCGCGCCAGCCTGCGCTGACGAGCCCGCTTGGGCAGAGGTGCCGGCTTGTGCGCTCGTGCCGCCCTGCGCGCTCGTGCCGCCTTGTGCTGGCGAGCCACCGCCACCGCCCGATGACGAGCAGCCAGAGCACGCGGCGACGGCAGAAAAAAACAACGAGCTCGTGAGGCAAAGGAACTTCGTGTTCACGCTCGCCATGAAATCACGCGCAGTCAGCATGTTCAAACCTACCTGTAGGTATGGTTGGGGGCGCGCTTCGCGCCGCGGCGAGTCATGGGTTGGCCGCGGCGCGAGAAAACGCCGGAAAATCAGGCTCAGAATCGGACCGTGACGATCGACGCCTTGGGCACGAGCAAGCGCGATCCGCTCGCGAGCTTGACGTGCTCCGACTTGGGACCGGTGCCAGGATGCGTCTTGCCCGTCGCGTCCGAGCCCAATAACCCGCCGGAGTTGTCGACGGTGAGCGTCTCGACCGTGGCTTCTCCGGACAAGCCGGGGATGTCGAGCGTGGTCTTGTAGTCCGTGTCGAAGTTTTTGTTCACGAACACGAGCGCGACTTTTCCGTCCGCGCGCCTCGCGAGCCAAGCCGAGAGCTGCTCTTGGTCGCTCTTGCCTTCGAGCAAGCTGCCAGTCAGTGTGTTCGAGAGCATCTCGAAGCCCCAGAACGCGGGCCGTTCGAAATTGAACCCCTGAGGGTCGCCGTTCGGCGCGAGCACGCTGTAATCGCCGAGCCGTTTATCGCGACCGTTGTAGAGCGCCCACAAATTCGCGATCCGCGCCGGCGATTGCGCCAAGTGCCCGAGGTAATCGGCGACGAACAAACCTTCCACGTGCTGCAAGATCTGCGGGCCCGGGTTGTCGTCGACCGAGTTCCACTCGGTCAGCCAAATTTCGTACTTTTTTCCCTTCGGTCCGAGCTCGTTCAACTGCGCTTGCACGCTCTCGACGATCGAGCTCGCGTCCGAAGACGTCGCGAGCAGTCCTTGATCGTTTTCCGAGGCCGCGTGCTGCGCGTAGTGGTGCACGCTCACCGCGTCGACCACATCCGCCACTTCCTTGAACACAGCTTTGTTCCAACTGCCGCCCAGCATCCAGACCGCGCTGATCTTGATGCTCGGGTCCGCGGCTTTCATCGCCTTCACGAACTCGCGCACGGCTTTGCCATACGCGGTGCCGCCGTCCTTGCCCCACTTGGCGTAAAACCGGTGCCAATCCCCGTAAATCTCGTTGCCGATTTCCCAGAGCTGCACCTTCGGACCTTTGCGCGTCTGGTTGACGTACTTCACCCACGCGGCGGCGAGCTCCGGCGTGCCGTTGCCGACGTTGGCCGTGAACATCGGCGAGCAACCGAGCTTCTGGCACCAATCGAGGAACTCGTCCGTATCGACGTTGAAGTCTTTCGCCTTGAGCGTCTTCTGCCAATCTTCTTCGTCCGAACGGAGCCCGCCGGGATAGCGCACGACGCCGAGCGACAGCTTTTTCTCCGACGCGAGTGACGCCGGATCGATCACGTCCGGCGACCACAACCCGACGTTGATTCCGTAGATGTCGGGGATCTTTTGCGCGACGCGCTTGAGATCGCCTTTGAACACCGCCGGCAACTCGTTCGGCGCCTTCGGCTTCACGAGCGCGCGCGCATTCGTGAGCTCGAGATCGGCGAGATAGAGCGTGCCGGGCACATCTCCGCCCGGTTTGATCCCGAATTGCGAGACGCCGTCGAGGTCGAGCTTGTTGTTCTGCTTCGCTTCCGGTGGCTGATAATACGGGAATTTCGAGAAGCTTCGGAACGGGATCAGGATTTGGTTCCAACCCCGTCCAGCGCCCACCTTCGTAATGAACATCTCGTGATCTCGATCCAGAATCACGAAGTCGAAGGATTGGTACGGCTTGTCGCTGTACAGCCAAACCGTGACGCCGTAGTGCTTGCTCCAATCCTTCACCATGCCCGGCGCGGCTTCCGGACGGATGTACACGTCGAACCAATCCCCGGGCTTGAACTCGACTTTGAGCGCCTTGCCTTTCGCGCTCGCCGGCGCGCCCTTCGGCGCCACAGTCACGGCTGCGCTCACGTCCGCGGTGTTGCCG
>FTDA01000880.1_pt1 | contig 19273 bp, 16 predicted proteins | sample 1639731 | NCBI WGS metagenome assembly FTDA01 (sample SAMEA3914869, study PRJEB12502) | metagenome | biome: forest; material: soil | place: USA | collected 2012-03-12 | depth 0.1 m
AGCGCGCTGTCGTGGCGAAAGGTCTTGAGGGAGGTGATGACCTTGACGAAGACTTCCTGAGTCAGCTCCTGCGCGTCTTCGTGGCGGCCGAACATCTTGATCGCGACGTTGTAGACGAACGGTTGGTGCCGTTCGACGAGCAGGCGGAGCGCGTCTCGACTCCCGTCGACAGCGCGCTCCACCAGCGCCCGATCCGTCTCGTCGCCGTCGTCGGACGCGAGCGGGATGCTCGTCGGGGGCCTCATGCCTGTCGCAGCCCGCCGTCAATTTGGAGCTCGGTGCCGTTCACGTACGACGAATCGTCGCACGCTAAGAAGAGCGCGGCTCGCGCGATTTCCTCGGGCTTGCCCCATCGTTTTACCGGGATCTGCGCCGTGATCCCCTCCCCCGCCGCCTTCAGCACGTCGGGCGGAAGGCCGAGCTTGCCCCAGAGCGGCGTCTCGATAGCGCCAGGGCAGAGCGCGTTCACGCGAATGTTCCGAGGACCGAGCTCCGCTGCTGCGACGCGCACGAGCGCGCGCAGCGCCGCCTTTGTCATAGCGACGACGCTCGAGCCTGCGAAGCCGATACGGTTCAGCCACGATGTCGTGATCGCGATCGACGCGCCGTCCGCGAGCACAGGGACGGCGTGCCGAACGGTGTTGAACGCTCCTTTCATGTTAATCGCAACAATCTCGTCGAAGATCGCATCGGTCGTGTCCGCGATCGGCGCGAGCTTCACTACCGCCGCGTTGGCCGAGACGACGTGTATTTTTCCGAAACGTTCGTGCGTCTCGTGGAAGAGGCGCGCGAGATCATCGCCGCGCGTAACGTCCCCGCGGACGCAATGCACCGCTGTCCCGAGCGCCTGACGCGCGCTCTGAAGCCCGCTCTCTCCGCGCGCGAACACGACGACGCGGGCACCTTCCTCCAGAAACAGGCGCGCAGAAGCGAGCCCGATACCGCTGGTGCCGCCGGTGACGACGGCCACCTTGTTTTCTAGCTTTTTCATGGGTCCTCCTTGTTGGACGGCAGTTGGACCCGGCCCCGCCCCGGGTGTTACAGACTTCCGGCGGCCTCGCCACAATGCCCGAGTGGTCACGGTTTCCGGGAATCCCAGAAGGCCGCGGTGGGAGCGAGGCCCGGCGTTCCAACGTCGCGCGGAGCTCATCCCTTGGTGGCGCGGCGCGCTCGGCCAGCTCGACGCGTTCATCGACGAACGGGGCCTCACGCGGACGGCGCCCAGGTTCGGCCTCGTCGCGAGCAGCCTTTTTCAACACGACCGCGGGGAATTCAGTTTGTTGGTGCCCGTCACAGAAGCGATGCGCGCGGTCGCACGCGTCACGCCGCGATCGATCGCCGCCCATCTTCACGACCGCGCGTTAGTGGTCTCTGGTGACGAAGTCAGTTCGGCGCATTGCCGAGTAGCTCGATGAGCTTGAGCGTCAGGTAGAGGCGAGGGGCGATGCTGCTCGTATCCGCCCACTCATCGGGCGTGTGCAGGCCCCCGCCGACGATGCCCAATCCTTCGAGCACGGCAGGCTTTGCTTGGCCCGCTCGATACGCGTAGCCCGCGTCCGTTCCGTAGCGCGCCGCGACGGTGCCGAGCTCACGACCGAGGCCCAGATAGACCTGCGACGCGAGCGCGGCCACGCGTTCGCTGGCCGGGTTCTTCGTGAAGGGCGGACGGCGATCGATCACCGCGACGGTCACCTGCGTGTCCGGCACTAGGCGCTCGCGGCTGAGTTGCGTCGCGTCGTGCGCCACACGGTCGAGCTCGCTCGGATCCGAGTAGCGCAGATCGGCCGTGGCGTGCGCCAGATCAGGAATGATGTTGGTGCGCTCGCCGCTCGAGAGCATCGTCCAATTGACGGTGGTGCCCTTTGCTGGCTCACCGAGATGATCGAGCCGCAGCACTTGGTGTGCCAGCTCGAGCGCCGCATTGCGTCCCTGTTCCGGCGCCGCACCGGCGTGAGCGGAGCGGCCTTTCACGGTGAGGTCGACTTGGCCGATACCGTTCGTACCGACAATCACGCGCTCGCCGTCCGGTGGCTCATAAGAGAGCACGTAATCTTGACTGCTGGCGAGCTTGCCAATCGCCGCGCGAGAGCCGTTCGAGCCTTTTTCTTCATCCGGGTTGAACAGCACGCTCAGCGTCCGATACCCCGTGATACCGCGGCGCTTCGCGATGGCGAGCGCGTGCAGGATGATCGCCGCTCCACCTTTGGCGTCAGCAACCCCCGGGCCAAATGCGCGCGTACCGTCGCGCCGGAAAGGCCGGCGGCCGGCCTCGCCCGTAGCAAACACCGTATCGAAGTGGATCATGAGCAGCATGTCACGCGTGCCAGTGCCGTGCAGACTACCCGTGATCGTGCTGCCGACCGACGGTGCGGCGGAGGTCGTGTCCACTCCTGCTCCGAGCTCGCTCAGGCGTGCAGCTAGCAGCGAACCAACCTTGGCAAGGCCGTCGGCATCGCCGGTTCCGCTATCGATGTTCACGAGCTCTTCGAGATCATGCTCGACCGCGGCTGCCTCGGTTTGCGCGGCTGCGAACAGCTCTCGATCGAGCGGCACAGCGCTCGGGGACGGTAGCGACGGTACGGCCGTAGCCGGCTTCGCGCTCGCCGCATCGCTGGCGCTCGGCGCCGCCGGGGCGGTGATTGGCGGCGATGACGCTGCGCCGGGCCGGCAAGCGACAGTGGCATTGACGAGCACCCCGAACAGCCATCCTCGCTTCACGGACGGGAGCATCGCACGGTCACCGCTTCGAACAAGCTCAGCAACGCAAAGTGGCGGCAATCTCGCGCGCTGATGAGCCGTTCGAGCACGCCAAACGCGATCAGTCCTGCGCCGCTTTCGAAAACGGATCGAGCACGACTCCGCGTCGCGGAGCCGCGCCCAGAGGTTCGGCGAGCTCTTCTCTCAAGAGCACGGTCAACGCTTCGGTGATATTGCGACGCAAATCGAGCCGCCCCGTGATGAGGCCGATCTCTCGCATGGGAGTGGGGCCGCTGAACGCGCGCAGCTGCGTCTCTCTGCGCTCGTCGCCGAGACCGCGAGCCACGAGCGCCGGCAGCACGGTCGCGCCGAGCCCGCGGTCGATGAGCTCGATCAGCGTCTCGAAATTGCCGCTCTCGAAGTGCACGCGGCTCTTCTTTTGCTCGGGGTCGGCCTTGCAGTAGCTCAAGACTTGGGTGCGAAAACAATGGCCTTCCGGCATCACGAAGAGCTCGCGTTTGGCCAGCTCCCCCTGCTGAATCTTGGTCTTTTTGAGCAGGGGATCGCCCGGCGGCAGATACGCGAACATCGCCTCGCGGCCAACGCTGATCTCGGTGACACCCGGACTTTCGAGCGGAATCGCGGCGATCCCGGCCTCGAGCGTATCGGCGCGGATACGCTCGATCATCTCTTCGGTCTTCAGCTCTTCGAGCGAGAGCTGTACCTTGGGAAACAGCGCGAGAAAGCGCGGCAAGAACAGCGGCACCACTGACGAAGAAAGCGACGGGATGACCCCGAGTCGAAACGCGCCGCTCGGATCACTCTCATCGACCACGATGCGGCCGAGCCGCTCCGTTTCGCGCAAGATGGTGCGCATCTGATCGAGCACGCGCGTGCCTTCCGGCGTCGGCAAAACCGGTTGTCGACTGCGATCGAACAAAACCGTATCGAGGAGCGTCTCCAGTTTGTGCAGCTGCATGCTCAGGCCGGACTGGGAAACGTTCGTGCGCGTAGCAGCAGTTCGAAAATTTTGAGTCTCGAGCACCGCCAGCGCGTAGCGCATCTGCTGCAACGTGACCTGACTGAGATCCACCCTGTCAGGATGGCCGCGGCGCCTCGTTTCGACAAGGGCGCCAGCCGCGCCTCCAAGATTTCCTTGTCTTTTCAGTCTTGGCGCGAGCGCCGTTCACTTAAAATGAACGGGATCCAAAAATGTTCGATTGGTATTACCGAGTGCGCGTGCGCATAGTGCCGAGACCGAGGACGGAACTCCTTTCTGGAGGAAAGCTCGGGAAAGGAACTGTTAAAAAAATGCCGATCATCAATAGCGACGTGAAGCCCTTCAAGGCCACCGCATTCCACAACGGTAAATTCGTGGACGTCTCGAACGAGACGCTCAAGGGCAAGTGGTCCGTGTTCGTGTTCTACCCCGCGGACTTCACCTTCGTCTGCCCGACGGAGCTCGAAGATCTCGCCAACAGCTACGCGGAGTTCCAGAAGCTCGGCGTGGAAATCTACGGCATCTCGACCGACACGCACTTCGCCCACAAGGCGTGGCACGACACGTCGGAAGCGATCAAGAAGGTCACGTACCCGCTCGTCGGCGACCCGACGGCGACGCTGGCGCGCGCGTTCGACGTCCTGATCGAAGAAGAAGGCCTCGCTTACCGCGGCACCTTCGTGATCAATCCCGAAGGCAAAATCAAGATTGCCGAGATTCACGACAACGGCATCGGTCGTGACGCGAGCGAGCTCTTGCGCAAGGTGAAAGCGGCGCAATACGTAGCTTCGCACCCGGGCGAGGTTTGCCCGGCCAAATGGCAAGAAGGCGCCAAAACGCTCAAGCCTTCGCTCGACCTCGTCGGCAAGATCTGAGTCGACGCACTCGAATGGTTCGAGAGAGCTCACGCGACCTAGTCGCTGGGATCTCTCGAGCTCTCCACCGTTCCCCAGCTACGAAAGGCCTCTCCCATGCTCGACGAAGAACTCCGCTCTCAGCTCGCTCAGTACTTGGCTCACCTCAAGGGCCCGATAGAGCTGCGCGCTGCGCTCGACGAGTCGGAAGCATCGCGCGAGGTCGCCACTTTGCTGGAGGAGATCCGCGGTGAGTCTCGGCTCGTCACGATCACGACCGAGCTGCCGCCCGGCGTGCGCGTGCCGTCGTTCGCAATCGCGCGTCCGGGCCATCCAGCACGCGTTCGTTTTGCTGGGCTGCCGCTCGGGCACGAGTTCACGTCGCTCGTCTTGGCCTTGTTGCACGTGAGTGGACATCCGCCGAAGGTCAGCGCAGATGCGCTCGATCGAGTGCGGGAGCTCGACCAGCCGCTCAAGTTCGAGACGTACTTTTCGCAGAGCTGCCAGAATTGTCCGGACATCGTTCAGGCTCTGAACATCATGGCCGCGCTGAACCCCGAGATCGAGCACGTCGCCATCGATGGGGCGCTGTTTCAGAGTGAGGTCGAAGAACGCCAAATTCTGGCCGTCCCGACGATTTATTTGAACGGTGCACGCTTCGGGCAAGGCCGCATGGAGCTCGAAGAGGTGTTGAACAAGGTGGACAAGAGCGGTGAAGAGCGCAAAGCCCAAGAGCTGTCGAAGAAGGGCTTGTTCGATGTGTTGATCGTCGGCGGTGGTCCTGCGGGCGCTGCGGCGAGCATCTACGCCGCGCGCAAAGGCATCGCGACCGGCATCGTCGCCGAACGTTTCGGCGGCCAAGTGCTCGATACCCTCGCAATCGAGAACTTCATTTCGGTCGAGCACACGGAAGGGCCGCAGTTTGCATCTGCGCTCGAACAGCACGTACTGTCTTACCCGGTCGATCTGATGAAAAATCAGCGGGTGAAGGCGGTAAAGCCCGGTCCACTAGTCACCGTCGAGCTCCAGAGCGGCGCGACTCTGCGCACCAAGACTTTGATCGTCGCGACGGGCGCGCGCTGGCGTGACATGAACGTACCCGGCGAAACCGAATACCGCACTCGCGGCGTCACCTACTGTCCGCATTGCGATGGCCCCTTGTTCAAGGGCAAGCGTGTCGCGGTGATCGGGGGCGGCAACTCCGGCGTCGAAGCTGCGCTCGATCTCGCTGGCATCGTAGCTCACGTGACTTTGCTCGAGTTCGCCGATCAGTTGAAGGCAGACGCGGTGCTCGAGCGAAAGTTGCGCGGCCTGCCGAACGTCGACATCCTCACGAACGCGCGCACGACCGAAGTGCGTGGCGACGGGCGCAAAGTCGTCGGTTTGACCTACGAAGATCGCAAAACCTCGGAGCTGAAGAGCGTCGATGCGGAAGGTATCTTCGTGCAGATCGGGCTCTTGCCGAATACGGATTTCTTGAAGGGCGTCGTGGCGCTCAGCAAATTCGGCGAAATCGTGGTCGATGCCAAAGGCCGCACGTCGGTGCCGAACATCTTCGCGGCTGGTGATGCGACGACTGTGCCGTACAAGCAAATCATCATCGCTACGGGTGACGGCGCCAAGGCCGCGCTCGGCGCGTTCGAGCACCTGATGCACAGCGATCCGATCGCGGCCGAATAAGCGCTTCGACGCGCCTGCTCGACACTGTCGGAAGTCGCCAGTGCGCGTGAGCGCGGTGCACTCACCTGCACGCCGCATCAGAAGACGATGCGGTGGTCTCACTGCTACGGTCGATGCTTCATGACCACCGCGGTGAAGTACGATGTCGCTATCTTGGGCAGCGGGATGATCGGCTCGACGCTCGCCGCCATCCTCGCGAAAAACGGCGTTCGCACGCTGCTCGTCGAGCAAGGCGTGCATCCGCGCTTTGCGATCGGCGAGTCCACGGTTCCGGAAACGACTTTTCTTTTTCGCGTGCTCGCGGCGCGCTACGGCGTGCCGGAGCTGAAAAACTTCGGCACTTATTCGCTCTTGCGGCGGCATGTCGGCACCACCTCGGGCGTGAAACGAAACTTCTCGTTCGTGTGGCATCGCGAGGGTCAGCGAAACGTGCCGACGCAGAGCTGCCAAATGCCGACGCTCGGTCCGCCGATGGGACCCGATATGCATCTATTCCGCCAAGATGTGGATGCCTATCTCTTGAGCGTCGCCGCGAGCTCGGGCGCCGACGTTCGCCAGCAAACGGATGTCACGGAGATCGTCACCGACGGCGGAGTACGCCTAAAAACCCGCGGAGGCCAGACGTTCGAAGCCGATTACGTGGTGGACGCAGGCGGCATCAACGCACCGCTCGCGAAAACGTTTGGCCTACGCGAACAGCCGTCGACGTTGCACACGCAATCGCGATCCATGTTCACCCACATGATCGGCGTGACACCGTTCGATGCGTGTACCGCACCGCAGAGCGAGCACGGCTTGCCGAGTCCACTCAGCCAAGGAACGCTGCATCACATCTTCGAAGGCGGTTGGCTGTGGGTGATCCCGTTCGACAACCACCCCGCGTCGACCAATCGGCTTTGCAGCGTCGGGCTCACGCTCGATCCGCGCAAGCATCCGCCGAGTGACGCGCCGCCAGAGCGTGAATTTCGCGAGTTCGTTGCGCGTTTTCCTTCGATCGCAGTGCAGTTCGAGCGCGCCGTCGCCATTCGCGCTTGGACGCGGGCCGACCGGATTCAATTTTCGTCGACGCGCGCCGTCGGGGAACGCTTTTGTTTGGTGCCGCACGCCTTCGGCTTCGTCGACCCGCTCTTCTCGACCGGAATCACGATGTCACTCCACGCGGTGAACATGCTGGCTTGGCGCTTGATTCGCGCGAAGAGCGACGGCGATTACGGCATCGAGCGCTTTTTGCCGGTCGAAGAGCGGATGAAGCAGAACCTTGCCTACGTCGATCAGCTCGTGTCCGGCTCTTACATCGCGTTCAGTAGTTTCGATTTGTGGAACGCGTGGTACCGAATCTGGGCGCTCGGTACGGTTTACGGCGGCACCGGTGTGATGGAGCCGCTCGGCCGCTTCATGCAAACCGGAGATCTCGCCTGTTTCGATGCCTGTGAAAAGACGCCGTACGAAGGGACGCAGGCCAGCTCCTTCCCGGAGTATCGCGCGCTCTTCGACGGAGCGCGCGCAGTCCTCGAACAAGTCTCGGCGGGCACGCTCGGTCATGAGCCTGCGGCCAAGCGCATTTTCGAGCTCATTCAACGAAGTGAGCTTTGGCCGAAGCCGTGGGGCGCGCTCACGGGTGAAGTCCGTCACCCCGGCATTTTCACGCTGCCCATGGTGAGCCTCGTCGCACGTTGGATGACCCGGCAGTCGCCCGAATTCGTGCGTCGCCACTACTTCGTCGACTTCGGCCCCAAACAAATGGCCGCGCTCTTGGCCGAAGATCTGACGAGTGAATTTCGGCAAGGCGCGGGCTCGCTCGCAGTGCTCTTGCGCGATCTCGTGCGCGGTTACAATCGTGATTGGCTGCGGCCGCGGCGTGCGAGCTCGTAACCACTGCCGAATGACATCACCACCAGCTCCGCCTAACCTCACGGCTCAACTCAACGGCGGAGCCCCACATGTCCCTGTCCATGCTCGCGTCCCTCGGCAGCTTCGTGAGCGGCTTTGCCGTGCTCATCTCGCTAATCTACCTCGCGCTTCAAGTCCGGCAGACCGAGCGCAATCAGCAAATCTCCATCCGGCATAGCCGTGCCTCGCGCATCGTCGAGCTGCACTTGGCGCTCGCGGAGTCTGGCGTTTCGGGCGCATGGCTTCACGGCTCAGCGAGCCCCGACGAGCTCACGCAAGTCGAGCTGAGTCAGTTCATCAACCTGTGCCGCGCGCTTTTCTTTCATTTCGAAGATTCCTTTTATCAACGAGAAGAAGGCCTCTTGAACGACGCCGCCTTCGAGACAGTCGTTGCTGGCGTCCGCTTCTCGGCGAGGAGCCCGGGCTGGCGAGCTGCGTGGAAAATGGCGCGGCCCAACTTCGGCGGCCGTTTCCTCACCTTCATGGACGGCATCGTGCTGCAGTCTGCGCGCGAGGCGCCCGTGGATTTGTCGCTGGAGGCGTGGAAGAAGGCCTTCAGCTCCGAGCTATCGTCGGCTTCGTAAAGCACACGATTCGCTACTTGACAGTGATCATCGGCAGCGCGCCTTTGCAAAAGCGAGCATCGCCGAACGTGTCCGTCTCGATGCCGAAGCTGTTCAAGACCGATACCCACAGATCGTTGTTGGAGCGATCGTTCGGGCCGAGCGTCGCTTGATCGCCGTTCCGCGCAGCATCAATCGCCGAAGTAGTCGCAGCGTTGGTCGTGCTATCACCATTTCCCAAAATCGGCACTGACCACTCCGCGGCAGTCCACACATCATCGAAGCGAATCGAGCGACCGGTGCGGAAATAGCCGTCATTGCTACCCGCGAGCACGAGCGGCACGTTGTTCGCCGGAGACGGGTCGCTCGTATCGCTTCCCCACACAACCAGCGAGTTGTCGAGCAAAGAGCCTGGCGCCTCGGAGTCGGGAATCGCAGAGAGCTTGTCGATGAATGCCTTGAACCGCGCGGCGTACCATTGCCCGATAGGGATCAGCCCGGGATCGCGTGCGTGCTGGAGCACGGTGATTCCCGAAGCGGAAGCCTCGGGCACGAACGCAGAATAACTATCGTCGGTTTCCGCGCTCTTCCACATCCAAGTGACCACGTTGGTCAGGCCGCACGCCAAAGCTTGCACGATGATGTCCGTCATCAAGTCACCGACGAGCAGAAAGTTCGCTGGCGTCATGGCCCACTCGTGAGTCGCGCTCGAATCAGCTGGATTGACACCCGCCGCGCTCTGACTCGGATCCGGTGGTAGGCATTGCTCCAACGCGCCGAGGCGCAACTCGAGCGCGCGAACGGCATCTGCGTGCGCTTGCAACAACTGATTGTCCGCCGCGCTGAGCCGCCCCTTCAAACGCGCGAAGTCGGCGAGCACGGCATCGAGCGAGCTCTTGTCGACGAACTGTCGATAGGTCGGGGCACTCTCGCCCGGCAGCTTGCCGAATACTTTGGCGAACAACGCGAACGGATCATTCTCAGGTGTGCGCGGTGCGCCCGAGCCGTCGTAGCTGATGCGCTTGCACGCGTAACGGTCGGCGAGATTTTCATCGACCTGCACGCCCACTTCCAGCGACGGAAACAACTGATTCGCAAAGACCTGAGTCGCGAGCACTTGGTCCACCGAGATCCCGTCGGCAAGCCCTGACTCTCCGAAGTCTTGAGTGCCGCCAATTAGGGTTCGACCCGTGAGCATGTTGCCCAACGCCCTGGCCGACTCGCTCGGGTGATCAATCTGATCGAGCGAATCTTGTGCCTCTTGATATTGGTGGCGCGCTCCGACGAACGACAACCGGTCGAGGATCAATAGATCTTTTGCATTCGGTGCGAGTGGCTGCAAGATCGAATTCGGGAGCGCGAGCACAGAGCCATCACTGATGTCCGCATCGACCGCCGGCAAGCGCAGACGCCAGTTGTAGTAAAATTGCGCGAACGGCGTGTACATGAAGACGAATCGCTTCTTCGGCGGTAGCGCAGCGGCTTTCGAATACAAGCTGTCGAGCCCGAGCACGAACGGGACGGCTGCCGCCGACACACCGAGCGCCCGAAGCAATCGGCGACGTGGAATTTCGGGTATTTTCGGCTGATTCATGGCTGATGGGCTCTGAGGTAAAAGCAGACTGCATTCATGCGGTGAGCCCCGGCATCGGGACGTGGCAAAAGCGCGGATCGCCGAACGTCACGGTGTCGGAGTCCGAAGCTATTCAAGATCGAGACGAACGGATCTTTGTTCGTCAAATCGTGCTGTTCGAGCTGCTTGCGGTCGGCCATGCCGAGCTTGCACCGTCGCGGGGATGCGCAGGCGCGCGTTGTCGTAGAGCGACCTGTACGGCGAGTGCATGAAGAGGAAGCGCTTGCTCGGGACAATCGGCACGTCCGCCTTCGCATACAAGCTATCGAGCCCCACGATGAACGGCGCCGCGGCGACGGATACGCCGAGCTCTTGTAGGAAGCGCCGACGCGAAAGTGAGCTCGCTTCATCACACTCACTCTTCGTTCAACCGATGCAAGAAAGTCCGAGATTGCGTGAGCGCACTCAGGACTTGCTTCATGCTTTGCCCCGACCGCACGTATTGCGTCGCTAGATCGGCTAAAAACGCCTGGTCTAGCGAACCTTCCTCGCGTTTGCTGGCGTAGCGAAATAGCTGATCGACCAAGCACTGACTCACTTGATCGCTCGCCGCCAAACGCTTCACGAACGCGACCGCGTTCGCCGCGGCGCCGTTCAACGCGGGGTCGCTGGCTCCCACGATCGTGACCGCGGGGTCGACGGGCTGGCCTACGTCGTCCACCGTGCGGTACGCGCCGAGCGAGTCGTAGTTTTCGAACAGAAAGCCCACGGGATCGATCCGCGCATGGCAGCTTTGACAACGCGTCGAGGAGTCGCTCGCCTCGTACGTTTGGCGAACACTCGCGTGGGGCGGAATCGGCGGAAGCGGCGGCTCGCCCGGCGGAGGGTCCGGCAGCGTCTGACACAAGATGCGATCCCAGACGAACACGCTTCGACTAATTGGCCGCGTTCCCAGGTTAGTGGCGTGCGCACCCATGATGGCTGGGTGCGTCAAGATGCCGAGCCGCTGCGCCGAATTTACCGTCACGGCCTGCAACGGCGCGCCCGGCGACAACGAGACGCCGAGCAAAGACGCGACGTTGCCGTCCGCGTACGCCTGATTTCCCGCCAAAAGAGCGCTCAGGCCACCAGCCTCTGCCCACAGTGCAGCATCTGTTTGCGCGCGGAACGAAACCAGAACGCTCTCGCGCGTTACGTCGTTGTACGTCGCGGCGTAGACGCCACCTTTGCTCGTCGGCAATTCACGTGCGCCGAGCCATTGCTCGTAGAAGTTTTGGAGGCCGAGCTTGGCTTTGGGATCTGCCAACATGCGCAGTGCTTGCGCACGGATTTGCTCCGGTGCTGAAAGTGCACCGGCTGCGGCTTGCGTGAACAGCTCATCGTCGGGCATCGACGCCCACAGCAAGTACGAGAGCCGCGCCGCCATCGAATAGCCGGACACGGGCACCACGCCGAAACCGAGGTCTCGCTCTTCGAGCTCCAAGTGATAGAGAAAATACGGTGACTGCAGCATCTCCTCGAGCAACGCTTGAATGCCCGAGGCGAAGCCGAACTTCGCCGCTACGGCTGCGTAGAATTGACTCAGCGCTGCGCGAGTATCGGCATCGATCGGGCGGCGAAATGCCTTGGGCGCAAAGCTATCGATGAACTTCGCCGCGCAGGCCGCTGCGCCCGGACTGGCATCGCTCGCAGTGCACGGCGCGAGTCGCGAGACGTTTTTCACCGCGTCTGCCGCGAGCTGAATCGCGGCTTGGTGGTAATCCAACACCTCGGGATCGCCCGCCTCTTGGCCCGCGGAGTAGCCTGCAGCAGCCCCATCCGGAGCGAGGGCAACGGCGCTCGTCAATCCGAGCAGGTCCTGCACGGTGTTCGAATATTCGACGTTGGTGAGGCGCCACGTGGGCTCCGCAGTCACGTCGCTCGCGGCGTCAGTAGCGCCCGCGGCTCCGGCTTCGCTAATGCCGGGCGTTCCCGCAGCGGAACCAGCATCGTCGATCGCCGAAGCTGAACCGCCGGTGCTAGCAGAGGCGTGCTCTCGACTCACGCGTCCGCAGCCCAGGCAGGCTGCGAACGCCAGCAATACAAATGAGCGTGGTTGCATGGACACCCCGGTCGCCGGCACGGCTCCCCGCACATCGCGACATTGGGTAAGTGTCCGGTCACGAGCCGAGGCCGTGAAACGCCCACGCGCTCAGTGATGAAATAGGCGCACGTGCGTGTGCACCATGGCCATGTCGTATTCGACGCACGCGGCTTCGACATCCGCGTCACGCGAGGAGCCGCCGGGCTGAGCGATGAAGCTCACTCCGTGCTTGGAAGCGTGATCGATGTTGTCGCGAAACGGAATGAAGCCGTCGGACACGAGCGACACTCCGCGTATCGTCGCTAAAAACGAGCGTTTTTCGGCTTCAGTGAGCGGGCTCGCTGGCGTTTGCAAGGCGGCGTCGAACGCCGTTTGCTCGGATTTCGTGAGATCTCCTTCGATATAGCGTACGCGGAAGTTGATGCGATCTTGACGCTTGAGCTCAGGCCGGAACAGGAGTCCGAGCACCTTGGGATGTCGTCCCAAGTGCCACACGTCACTCTTGGTGCCGGCAAGCTTGGTGCAATCCACGCGCGATTGCTGCCCGGCACCGATGCCGATCATCTGCCCCTGCCACGCGTAACCCACCGAGTTGGACTGGGTGTACTTGAGCGTGATCAAACCCAAAAGCAAATCTCGCTCGGCATCCGTGTCGAGCGAGCCGCAGCGCACTTCCTTCAAGTCTTGCATCGTCAACGCGCGCGCGTTGTGGTCTTGCGTGAGCTTCATGCCCCAAATCTCGCGCGTTTCGCGCGCGGGCGGCTCGAACGCTGGATCGGCCTGAAAAATGATGAATGCGCCGTTCTTCTTGGTCTTCAAGATCGCGAGGGCTTGCTCGGAATAGCCCGGAGCAACCACGCCATCCGAGACCACGCCCTTCAAATACTCGGCCGTAGCTTCGTCGACCTCGTCGGACAACGCGACGAAGTCGCCGAAGGAGCACTTCGGATCCGCACCGCGCGCGCGAACGTAGGCCGTCGCGAGTGGCGTGAGCGTCTTGTCCGCGACCTCGTACGAGCGTGCGAGCTCGTCACTGAGCGGCACCGCCAACGCTGCGCCCGCGGGCGACACGTGCTTGAAGCTCGCCGCCGCCGGCAGCCCCAATGCTCCACGCAGCTCGTGCACGAGCTGCCATGCGTTCAGCGCATCCAGCACATTGATGTACGAAGCCGAGCCGTTGAGCAATCTGAGCGGCGCGCGCGCCTCGTCGATGGCGGTCAATGAGGCGAACTGCTGATGGGGATTCAGACCATATTTGAGCTGCACGGCACGCTTTTGCCATACGTTCGGCCGCTCATCATCCGCAAACTTGGCCGGCGTGCACGGGTTCTGGCATGAGCGGAAACACGATGCGTCGCCGTACGATGCTGTCCGTTTTGGCCAAGACCTCGCTCCTGTCCGCGGCGGCGTTCGCGCAGAGCGGACAACCCGACGCGCGAGCACGGGTGAAAGCTCAATCGCGCGACGCGCTCGGCACCACCTTGGTGCTCGGAGTGCCGCAAGCGCCGTTTTTCGGCACGGGCGACGACACGGTGATCGTGTTCGTGCCCGACAAGTATCGCTTTCACGCCGGAGAGGGCGTCTCCGCGCTGGTGCACTTTCACGGCCACAACAGCAGCGCCGAACGCGCGATCACGGCGCACGCGCTCCGCGAGCAGCTCGTCGACAGTCGCCAAAACGCCGTGTTGATCGTGCCGCAGCTGGCGCTCTTCGCGGCCGATTCGTCGTGCGGAAAGCTCGCGGCACCCGGCGGCTTCGCGCGCTTGCTCGGTGGCTCGATCTCGACCGCGGCTCGTCTCGGACGAGTGACGCTCGGCGAATCGCGCTTCCCCGAACGCCCCCGGCTCGGTCGCGTGTGCTTATCGGCGCACTCGGGCGGCTATCACGCGGCGGCGTGCAGCTTGAGCCAAGGCGCCGTGGACGTCTCGGAAACGTACTTGTTCGACGCGCTCTATGCCGAAAGCGCCGTGTTCCGCGATTGGGTGCTGGCGCGCCGCGATCACCCAGTGGCGAGCCGGCACAAGCTCGTCAGCTACTTCACCGGCGGAGCAGCCACTGAAATCCTCAACAATGGCCTGCGCGCGGATCTCGAGCGCTCGGGCGTCCTCGTCTCCGAAGAGCTGCGCGAAGGCGAGCTCTCGCGCAAAGACCTGTCGCACGCCAGCGCTGTCTTCGTGCGAACCGCCGTCGCGCACTCGTCGGTCACGTGGGAAACCAACGCGCTCCGCGACGTGCTCTACGCCTCCATGCTCCCGCGCCACCTCGGCTCGACCTGGTTCACCCAAAAAGAGGGCAGCAGGTTGATCGAACGACGCAACGCGAGTCGCAGCACGACGCTCTGACGCACCATCGCCCGCAGCGAGTGCTATTGTCCGTGCTCGCAGAACGGTGTGGTGACGGGGAGTTGGACCCGAGCCGGTTCGGAGCCTTCTGGCACAATGCGCTCAGCGTGCTCGGCTTGCGTCGAAACCGCTCGGCGGTTTAGGCGGCAAGTTGCCCACGCCCTCAGCGGGTTAGCTCGCGTGCTTCGACGATTTCTCCGGTCGATCGAAGAAGATTTCTTTTTTGGGGTCAGCCGCGTCGATTCCAGGCGAGGTCGTTCGTCGTCGGGGTGAAGGTTCGGACTTTACGGGAGTTTGAGCATGAGGAAGCTCGTCGTTTCGGAGTTCATGACGTTGGACGGTGTGGTGCAGGCGCCGGGTGGCGCGGACGAGGACCGCGATGGAGGGTTCGAGCACGGCGGGTGGACGACGCCGTATCGGCACGACGACATCGGCAAATCCTTCGGCGCGCTGATGCAGAGCACGGACGCATTGTTGCTCGGGCGCCGCACGTACGTGACGCACGCGCAGGCATTCGAGCCAATGCCTGAGGGCGATCCCTTCGGTGACATGATGAACGCGCCGGCCAAGTACGTCGTGACCAAGACGCTCGAAAAACCGATCTGGCGCAACACGACGATCATTCGCGACGACGTGATCGAAGCGGTGCGCAAGTTGAAGGCACAAACCGGCGGCACCATCCTCGTCGACGGCAGTACGAAGCTAGTACCGCTACTGCTCGAGCATGATTTGGTCGATGAGCTGCACTTGTTGGTTTACCCGCTCACGCTCGGCGGTGGCAAAGGCATCTTCCCAGCGGGCACGCCGCGTAAATTCGAGCTGCTCGAAGCGACACCGTCCCCCACGGGCGTCGTGAGCTTGCAGTACGCACGGCAAGCCTGAGCGAAGAACATCACTCAACCGAGGTGGGCGTCAGCGATGACGGCCCGCCTCGCGTGCTTTTGTCGGAAGTCCTCGCGGCAATCGTGGTGAAAGAAAATGGAGGCGCGTGTCGATTTGCGGACAGCCCGTTCGTCGTCGAGTCGAACGCGCCGCAAGGCGCTCAAATCGGGAGCTCACCATGCAAAGCCCAATCAGTACTTTCGACGCACCTCAACTTCAAAGTACCGCCACGCCGAGCAAAGGGTCGCGGTACGCGCGGATCACCGCGCGCTCGCTACTCGGATTCACGTTTTGCTTCGCCGGCTCCAACGGCATCTTTCAATTCTTGCCGCAACGCGCTGACGGCATGCCGCACGCTGCGCTCGAGCTCGCCACCGCATTCGCCCACTCCGGGTACATGATGCCATTTTTGGGGGCGGCTCAGGCGCTCGCGGGCGTGCTCTTGCTCGTCAATCGCTGCGTGCCGCTCGGCTTGGTGATCCTCGCGCCGATCGTGCTCAACATCGTCGCGTTCCATTTGTTCTTGGCGCCGCAGGGCCTCGTGGTGGCAGGCGTCGTGCTCGCGCTCGAGCTGTATTTGGCGTACGCGAATCGCAAGGCCTTTACCTCGCTGTTCACGAAGTCCGCGTGAACAGCAGTGTTACTCACGCCACCGCAGTCGACGCATCGGTGAAACGGCGATGCGTTCGACTGCGAGCAAGGGCGTCCGGCGAATCTCGACACCCAGTCGCATGTGTTTGCCCTGACGAGTCTCGTCGTCTTGCGAGCCGATCTTCTTTGTGACGCGGGAATGCGCTGCTTCCACGCAGAGCAGCACGCTATGTTGGAGTCGTGAGTGAAGCAGCTTCGGCTCTGTTCAAGACGATCGCGTCCGCATATCTCGCCGCGGGTTCACCCGATCGCGTCAGTCATCACTTCGAGCGCGGACAAATGACGGACACGCTCCGCGAGCTCGAAAACGCGGGCCTCGTGCAACGCGTATTCGGCGTGCTCGGTGGCTTCGCGTGGCGTTTCACCGAAGCAGGTACGGAACGTATTCAAAAAAGCGCGGTTTGAGCGCGAATACTGTCGCGCGCGGCGTCGCATTCAGCGCACGCAGCGTCAGCGGAGCACAAAAATACGAGCGGCTCCGCGCGCAAATGCTCGAGCGCAACGCGCACGACAGCGCGCGAGTCACACAGCAGCGCCTGCGCGCGACCCACCATCCCCGCGCGCTCGAGCCCTTCGGCGCGCAGCCACTCACTCGTGCGCCGAAAGCCCACGCAGCAATGATCCGTTTCGGCGATGAGCACACGCTCGGCGACTCCGTTCAGCTCGACGACACAAGGATGCTGCACCGAATACGGCACTCGAGCGATCGCTTCGGCGACGTGAAGAGTCGTATTCTCACTGTGCGTCACGCCGAGCAACAACACTTGCCCACTGAGCTCGTGCACGCGGCCCGGCGGGCTCTCGCGACCGTGCGGCGGCGCAAGTGGTTGGGGCGCGCAGATGAATGCTGCATGCGGGCCGATTGCCGCGAAGGAGCCGCCGGGATGGGTGCTGCGCAAGACTCCAGGCTCACGCCAGAAAAGCTCCGCCGTAATGCCCATGCCGGAGCTGGGCGTGGAACTCGGATCGAACACGCTTTCGCCGTCGGTCATCGTTGGCATCACCAAGGTGCCGCCGGAGCCAAGCGTCTCGCGTAGAGCCGCAATCAGGCCGATTGGGCCACCCACTACGGGTCCAACCGCCTTGAATGACGTGTGCACGAGCAGCACGCCACCCGTGCGGACTCCGAGCGCTCGCAGCTGAACCGTCAGCTCTGAAACCTCGTGCTCCCGCATGAAGTCAGTATGCCGAGGCGAGCACACGGTTGCAGCAGAGCTCGCTCGAGGAGACTACGAGTGTCGAAACGAAAGAAGCTTGACCTTCGCGCCGAATGTCTTCATCATCCAAACCATGCTTCGGCCGGGGATGATTTGTGCGGTACGCGCCGTCAGTAACGTCGAGCGCGTTTGGGGCGTCACGCCGCACACCGAGCACGCCAGGCGGAAGCGAGAGCGATCCTGATTTTGGAGGAGCGCTGATCGAAGCCGCCTGGGAAACCAAGGCGGCTTTTTTTTGGTCTTTTTTCGGCATTTTTCGGGGTTTTTGGAATCGAGGGCCGTCATGGCAAACGCTTTAGAGCCGCGGGTATTGATTGTGTCGTTGCGAGGTTGGTGGGCGGCAGCTCGTCTGCCCAAGGCGTTCGCGCGCGCGGGTTTTCATGTCAGCACGCTGAGCTTTCCGGGTTTGCCGCTCCTTCGCTCTCGCGACGTGCAGACGCACTACCTGATCCCAGCGCGAGGTGAGGATGCAGAGCTGATCGCGAAGGCTCGCGCAGCCCTGATCGAAGCACGCCCGAGCATCGTCGTGCCCACGGATGAATCCTCCGTCGAGCTGCTCCAAGCCATCGCAGCGAGCGCAAGCGAGGAGCTGCCCGCGGAAGACCCGTTGCTGCGGCTGCTGCGCGATTCACTCGGTGAATTTTCGGGCCACGCGATCTTGCGTGATCGGCGCGCGTTCATGGATCTGGCTGAAAAAGCGGGCGTTCGCATTCCCGCGCGGAGCGTGATTCACGCCCACGCGGATGCGATCGCGTTCGCCGAGCAACACGGCGGGGCGCTCGTGCTCAAGGCAGAAGAGAGCTGTGCGGGCATGGGCGTATTCATGTGTCGCGATCTCGCGGCGGTCGAAAAAGCCGTCACTCAGCTCGCCTCGAGAAGCCGCGCCACGCTCACCGATGGAGTTCTAGCGCAGACGTTGATCGAGGGTTCCACGGCCATGCGCGTCGTCCTCGCTTTCCGAGGTGAAGTGATTGGCGGCCTTTCGGCGTTCAAGCGCGAAACATTTCCGCGAACGACGGGGCCGAGCTCCGTGGTCGAATTCATCGACCATCCGGAAATGGCAAGCACTGCGCGCGCCATCGTTCGCGAGATCGGCTACAGCGGCTTCGCGAGTCTCGACTTCATCGTCGAAGACAACGGCGCCGCGCACCTGATCGAGCTGAATTCGCGCCCGACGCCGATCACTCATTTAGGTGCACATTTGGGCCTAGATCTCTGTGAGCGTTTGGCTCGCGTGCTGCGCGGCGAGACCGCTTCGGATGCGGAGCCGCGCGGGCTTCCGCGCAAAGTCGCGCTGTTTCCGCAAGAGTGGACGCGCGATCCGAACAGCCCGCACTTCGCCGATTCTTTCCACGATGTCCCTTGGGAAGATCCCGAGCTTCTCCAAGAATGCATCGCGGCTTCACGCCTCGAGATGCGCTGGGATGAGTGGCGTTACCAAGAAGACCGTCGTCTCCGCATCCGCTCGCTCTTGAGCGAGATCGATCGAGCTTCTAGTTGAGAACCAGATGCCCACTACCTTACGTACCGAGTCGCTTCACAAAACCTATCGCCGCAAAGTCCGAAAATCGGGATTCGCGGCAGCTCTTCGCGGCATGTTCTCGAGCGCGGAGGAGCTCCATCACGCCGTCACGGATCTGAGCTTTTCGATCGAGCGCGGCGAGCGTGTCGGTCTGATCGGCGAAAATGGCGCGGGAAAGTCGACCACATTGAAGATGCTGACCGGCATCTTGGTGCCCTCCAGCGGCGCGCTCGAGGTGCTCGGTTTGGACCCTTGGCGGCAGCGCCGGCAATTGGCGGCCCAGATCGGCGTCGTGTTTGGGCAGCGCCCACAGTTGCTC
>FTDA01000410.1_pt1 | contig 19145 bp, 17 predicted proteins | sample 1639731 | NCBI WGS metagenome assembly FTDA01 (sample SAMEA3914869, study PRJEB12502) | metagenome | biome: forest; material: soil | place: USA | collected 2012-03-12 | depth 0.1 m
CGTGATCTGCGTCCCGTTCGCGTCCGGATCGAGCGCGATCAAGAGGTGTCCGCCGCGATCGGCGTAGCGCTGCAAAGTGGCGATTTCTTCGGGCGAAAACGGATCACTCGGACCCAAAATCAAGACCACGTCCGCGTCGTCCGGCACTTCGCTCGCGAGGCCCTGCGCGAGCCCCAAATCCTTGAGCGTGAAGTTCTGCTTTTGCAGCGACGTGCGCGCAATCGTCGCCGAGTGTCCGCTCTCTTCGGCTTTGCCCTTGGGCGCGTCGTTCAGCTCGCCGTGCCCCACCGTCAGGTACGCGGTCAAGCGCGCCCGAGCCAGCTTCAAGAGCTGCTCTTTCACGTCGCGATCGAGCGTCTTCAGCTTCGGTCGCGCTTGCTCGATGTCCGTCCCGAGGCTCACCGTATACGTGACCGAGCCGCGCGCGAGGATGATCACGCCGTCCTGAGTCGCGTGCAGCTCTTTCGAAAGCTTCGGCGCGAGCAGGCGATCGGTGATCTGCACTTGCACGTTCGGGATCCCTGTCGAGAGCTCGCGCAGGTAGCTCGCGACCTCGTTGCGGACCTCGTTCACGTCCGGGAAGAAGGCGACGACCTTGATCGGCTCGGACAAGCTCGCCGCGATCTTGCGCGTGGCGTCGCTCGGGCGCGAGGTCTTGAAGTACGAGTAGTCGACCTTCCAAGGCAAGCCGCTCGCGGCGTACACGAAGAGCGAGCCGTAAATCGCGGCCAAAACCAGGGTCAGGCCGGCGTTTGCGGCGGCGCGTACGCGCCGGCTCTCCGGGCGCTCGGCGCGACGCATCGGCCAGAGCGCGGTCTCGGCGAACAGCATCGGCACCAAACTGAGCGCGACGAGCGCGATCCAGAGCACGCGCGCGACACCGAGCACGTGCTCGCGGAGCGGCGAAGCCAGTTTGGTCAGCCCGAGCTTGTCAGCGCCCGCGGCACTGGTCGCAAAGTAGATCGCGAGCGCCAAGAGGCCCGCGAGCGAGAGCAGTGCGAGCAGTGACTCGATCGATTTGCGTTCGCCGCCGCTCTTGAAACGGGGCGAAAAGCGCACCGCCGTCGCCGCGACTGCAGCGAGCACGCCCAGCGCGGTCACGGCTCCCCCGCCCTTCTCGAGGCCCGCGAGCACGCGCTCGCCGATGAACACGAGCACGAGGCCCGCGGCGTAGAGCGGGAAGATCCAAGCCGGAGCAGCGCCGGTGAAGCTCGCGCTGCCCGCGCTCGCGGCCTTGCGCTCCGAAGATTCGCTCAGCGCCATCGCCGCGCCTCCAGGACTTTGGTCGCTGCGAGCAAGAAGAAGTAAGTCACCATGACGTAGTAGACGACGCGATCGAACTGGAGCGTGCCGCTCATGAAAGGCCGGTAATTCTCGTGGTGCAGCGCGAGACCCATCAAAAACGAGTTGAACGGCGGATCCACCGCGCGCGCCACGATCCAGAGCGTGAGTAGCGGCGCGAGGATCGCCGCGCCGATGATGAACGCGACCACTTGTGAGCGCGCGAGTGACGAGGCAAAAAGCCCGATCGCGGTCACCGCCGCCCCGAACAAAATCAGGCCTGCATAACCCACGAGGATGTGCCCGACGCTCACCTTGCCGCGGATGTAGAGCATCAGCGGCATGTAGAAGGTGAGCAGGTTCATCAGCGTGAGCATGCCGAACGCGGACAGGAATTTGCCGGCGACGATGTCGCGATCACGAATTGGCGCGGTATTCAGCAGCGTGATCGTGCCGGCTTGCCGCTCTTCGGCGAGCAGGCGCATCGAGAGCAAGATGCCGGCGCCCATCGTCGGCGCGGTCGCGTTGTAGAAGAATTGCTGTAGCACCTGCGCCGAGAGCAACTTCTGTTCGATGCCCGACTGCCAGTAAAAGAGGATGCCGTCGACGAGCAACGCGGCGGCGATGATCGCCGAGCCGAGCGGCGAACGCAGGTAGGTGTAGAGCTCGCGTCGAGCGATGGTCAGGGCGCGCATCAGCTCGCCTCCTCGGCGCCGGCGGCTTCTTCGCGCTTCTTTTTGCGGCGTTTGCGCCCGGCGTGCTCTTGGTTTTCGCCGAGCAGTTGCAAGAACATGCTCTCGAGCTCTTTCTCGCGCGCGAGCTCGAGGATGCCGAGCCCGGCTTCGACCAGGGCTTTACCGACTGCGTCACGCACATCACTCGTGATAGCAACGCGCAAAGAAGCGATGCCCTCGCCTGCTTCCGCGGGTTCCAAGATTTCGATTTCGCCCACACCCGACACGGAGCCGAGCGCCGCCCTCGCTTTTTCGGCGGTGGCTTCGCGCGAGCTGCTCGAAGCGCGCAGCGTCAAACCGATGCGCATGCCTTGTTTGAGCGTCGCGCTCAGCTCGGCTTCGGTGCCCGACCAAGCGATGCGGCCGTCATCGATCACCAAGATGCGATCGCAGGTCTCGCTGATCTCGGTCAAAATGTGGCTCGAGACCACGACCGTGTGCGAGCCGCGCAAGCCGCGGACGAGCTCGCGCATCTCCATGATTTGCACTGGATCCAAGCCCGAAATCGGCTCATCGAGCACGACCAGCTCGGGCCCGTGCACGATCGATTGCGCGATGCCGACGCGCTGCCGATAACCGTGCGAGAGCGCACCGATCAAACGATCTGCGACGCTGCCGAGCTCGGTCAAATCCAGCACGTCCGCGAGGCGTTTGCTCACGTCGCTCGTCGGCACATTGCGGAGCCGCGCGGCGTACGCGAGGTACTCGCGAACCGTCATGTCGTCGTAGAGCGGCGGGCGATCGGGTAAGTAGCCGACCTTGGCCCGGACCTCGTCGGGTCGCTCGACCACGTCCAAACCGGCGACTTTCACGGTGCCGCTCGTCGGCAAGAGATCGCAGGCCAAGACGCGCAGCGTGGTGGTTTTTCCGGCGCCGTTCAGGCCCAAAAGCCCGATGACCTCACCCTGACCGATGCTGGTAGACAACGGTCCGATGGCGCGGCGATCGCCGTAGTACTTATAAAGTTCCTGGATTTCGATCACGGTTCACGCTCTCGAAGCTGAGCTCGATGGTCGGTATTTCACCGGGGAGCCCGCCGTTACCACAGTCTTTAGCCGCCTGGGACCCCGGAGCGTGCGAAGTTATTCCCCGAGTCCGAAAAAGTGGCGTCCGAATCCGAGCCTCAACCCCTCAGCGAAGCCCATGGCGAGGATGGCGCGCGCGTGCATCACCCGCGTGTTGGCGCGCGGGCCGAACTCGGCTCACCGAGCGACCTCGCCGCGCAGGTGAGAGCAGCGGGGGCCGAGCTCGGATTTGCGCGCGTCGGATTTGCGGCGATCGATCCACTCGAGCTCGGCGCGGAGCGACTTTCGGCTTGGCTCGGCGCGGGACGACACGCGGACATGGGCTACCTCGAAGGCGAACGCCACGATCCGCGCGCGCTCCTCGACGGAGCGAAGACGTTGATCGCCGTCGCGCTCGCCTATCCTGCCGCCCGCGGCCTCGTGCCGCTGCGTAGCGGTGAACACGGCACGCCGCTCGTCGGCACGATCGCGCGGTACGCGCGCGGCGAGGATTATCACGACGTGATGCGCAAGAAGCTCCGTCGCTTGGCAGATGCGGTGGCGAATGCACTCGCGCGACCGGTGCTCGCGCGGCATTGCGTGGACACGGCGCCGCTGCTCGAGCGAGCGGCGGCGGAACGCGCCGGCATCGGCTTCGCCGCCAAGTCGACGATGACGATCGTGCCAGGCGTGGGCAGCTACGTGATGCTCGGTGAATTGCTCGTGGACGCGGAAATTGCGCCTGACTCGGCGATGGCGCCGCGCTGCGGCTCGTGCCGGCTGTGCCTCGATGCGTGTCCGACGGGCGCGTTCGTCGATGCGCACGTGCTCGATGCGCGGCGTTGCATCTCGTACTTGACCATCGAAACGCGCGGCCCGATCCCGCGCGAGTTGCGCCCGCTGATCGGCACGCGCGTGTTTGGTTGCGACGTGTGCCAAGACGTCTGCCCCTTCAACGCCGCGGCCGAAGGCAAGCCGTCCGCGCCGGAGCTGGCGCCCAAACCGCATTTGCTCGCGCCTGATTTGATCGAGCTGCTCGAGCTCGGGTCGGCGCGCTATCGACAATTCGTGAAAGGTACGGCACTCCGGCGTACGCACCGCGCGCAGCTCGCGCGCAATGCGGCGATCGCGCTCGGCAACACGCGCGATCCGCGCGCGATCGTGCCACTCGCGCGTGCGGTCGCGGCGCACACGAGCCCGCTCGTGCGCGGTCATGCGGCGTGGGCGCTCGGCGAGATCGGCGCGCCCGCGCGTGACCTCGCTTCAGCCGCTTTGGGCTGCGCGCGCGATCACGACGTGGATGAGCTCGTGCGCGAGGAAGCCGAACTTGCGCTCGCGCGCATCGGTGACACCGAGTCGCGCAGCCCCGCGCACGGTTCCCCCCAAAAATAAAATCAATCCTCGACGGCCGGAACGCTGGCAGTGACGGCTTTCTGATCTTTCGTGTCACGCACGTCGAAGTCGTCGGCGGTGCGCGGAAATATCGGCGAGCGCGCGAGCGTCTTCAGCGTTTCGAGCGTCAGCTCCGGGTGCAAATCCGAGAGATTGACGGCATCCGGATCGGGCGCGTCGAGATCGTACAACTCGGGTAAGGCCGCTTCGAGCGAAAGCACCGTCTTCCAATTGCGCACGGGATCGACGAGGCCGACGCGCACGAGCACATCCTTCGAAGCCGCAGTCAGGAGTAGCGGGAGACGCCGCGCGGGTCGGTTCGGCACGAGATAACCGAGCAGATCTTCGCCTTGATAGCCGTCGGTGGGCGCGTTCTCTTGCATGTAGCGCGCGAGCGTCGGCGCGACGTCGATCAGCGACACGCGCTCGCGCACCTTGCGCGGCGAAAGCCCGGGCGCGCGCAGCACGAGCGGGACGCGAATGAGCTGCTCCCAAAGAAACACCGAGTGCACCCAGAAGCCTTCACGCCCGAGCGCCTCACCGTGATCGGACACGAAGAGCACGATGGTGTTCTCGAGCAATTTCCGCTTCTCGAGCTCTTTCACCAAACGGCCGAATTGGTCGTCGATCGCCGCAGCGACGGCGCGGTAACGCCACGCGACTTGCGCCGGATCATCGATCACGACGTGGTGCTTCTTGGCCATGTCTTCGACGTACTTGCCGTCGAGCTCGCGCCAGTTGTGCTGGTCGAAATTGAAGAGCCAGAGCAGGAACGGTTTTGCCGCGTGCCGGCGAGCGCCAAGAAACTCGATCGCGTGATCGACCAGCGGCGCGGCGGTCGTTTGCTGCGCGCCGTAGCCCCAGACCTGCATTTCCGCCGGATAGTCCTCGATCTCGACCGCGCGATCGAAGCGAAAATCCGGGCGCAATTTGCCGAGAAACTCGTGCGCCGACTTCGCGATCATCAGTACGCGGTCGTAGTCAGCGCGTTCGGCGACGCGCGTGAGATCGTTCGTCGGCGTGGTCGAGACGTCGTAGTTGCCACCGGTGAGCGCGGGCAGCGAACGCAGCGTGTCCGACCCTGCTGCGTACGCATCGGTGAAATCGAGCGAATGGTCGGCGAAGCGTGCCAGGTTCGGCATCAGCTTCTTGTCGCGCGCGACGTCATTGCGTAGCGTATCGACGTAATAGACGATCACGTTGTAGCCGTGCGCCCCGCCGCGCAGGGCGTCGATCTGCGCGCGAAATTCGTCTGGCTCGTGCAGCGCGGCGCTCCATTCCGGCGCGGTCTTCGGTTGTCCAATGGGATAACGCTCGCGCAGTCGATCCGTGCGCGCGAGGTAGAGCCCGCGCCAATGCAGCGGATCTTTGAAGAACGCTTCGGCGACTTGAACGCGGCGGAGCACGCGGCCGACGTAAGCTTCGTCGATCCAGACGTGTTTGAGCGAGCCATCGATCCAAACGCGCACGAACGGCGCGAAGATCACGAGCACGAGCCACGCGGAGAGCACGCTCGCGGCCGCGCGCAGCGAGCGTTCGGCCTTGGCGTGCCGTTGCGAGAACGCGTGGAGCTCGAGCGCGAAGGTCGCGCCGAGGATCAGCGCCGCAGCGAGCTCGAGGATGGTGTGAATGCGCACGTACAGCGCGACGTATTGCGTCAGATCGATCCACACGACGATCACGCCGGCGAGCGCGAGCAAGAGCTCACCCAACCAAAATCGTCGATAGTCGCGCGCCGTGAGCCAGCGGATGGTCGCGAGCACGAACGCGGCGCCGGCGGCGGCGAGCGCGCCGGCAACGAGCATGAACGCGATCGGCCCGAGCGTTTTCAAGCGCGTGTGCGCGACGTGATCGCCGCTGAACGTGAAGCGCGCGGTGTCGAGGCTCGCGAGCGCGGCGATGACGCCGTAAAACGCGGGCCGGAGCGCACGCGCCGCGCGCGATTTGCCGAGCACGCGCCGGCCGATCACTCGCCATTCGAGCCACACCAGCGCGCTCGTGAGCACGCCGAGCAACGCGCCGACCGCCGCGTACAGTGCGAGCGACGCCAGCACGTGGCGCGTGATCGAAAAATAAGCCCAGCCCGCGCGCACGCACGCATCAGCGCCCACCATGCTCCAGGCCGCGAGCACACCGGCGCACACCAGTCGCGCTAGTAATGCAAAGAAATTCAACGAGCTATTCGCGCGCTGGGTCAAAGGCAGGCTGCCGGGAAGCGAACGCTCCGGGAACGAGCGCGGGAACACCGGCACGTGAGGAGCCCGCCGAGCATATTCAGGGCCGACTCCGTTGTCACGGCGACGGAATCGTTTTACTCCGAGGCGCGCCGCATATGTCCGAGCCCCAACAACCCCTGACTCGGATCTCTGGCGCCCCCGCGGCGCGCGCGCGCGGCATTTCGCCGAAACAGCTGGCGATGCTGGTGCTGTTCGCCTCGATCTCGATGCTCTTCGGCGCGAGCATCGTCGGGTACCTGATCACGCGGTCACAAAATGACATCTGGCGAACCGCTTCGATGCCGGGGCTGCCGCTCGGGTTGCTCGCCAGCACGGCGATTTTGATCGCGCTCAGCGCGAGCATGCACTCGGCCTTACGCGCGGTGCGCGCGAACCGCTTCGAACGCTTGCAGCGCTCGCTGATGCTCGCGCTCTTCTTCGGCGTCAGCTTCGTGCTCGGGCAAGCGCTCAATTGGCGGGCGATGTACGCCGCGACCACGGCCGTCGAAGCGCGCACGCTCTACGGCTTCACCTTTTACATGCTCACCGGCCTCCACGCCGCGCACGTCATCGGCGGCTTCGTGCCGCTCTACATCGTGCGCGGGAAGGCCAAGCGCCGCGAATATTCGAGCTCGAATCACGAAGGCGTGAAGCTGTGCACGCAATACTGGGATTACCTGTTCGCGGTCTGGCTGATCTTGCTCGCGGTACTCTATTTCGCGACGTGAGCCCGAGCATGAAGAGTTTTTACTGGGATTTTTTTGGCCCGCGCGCGGACGGCACGGCCGAGCACTTCTTGATCCATCTGCGTGATTTCTTGCAGAAGAACCAATGCCCGGAAATGCCGACGGGCTTGAGCTCGGAAGGCGCCGGTCATCGCGCCGTGTTCTGCACGCCGCCCGCCGAGTTCGCCGATGCGATCGAGCGAAGCCTGCGTCCGCGGCGCAGCACTGAAACCTGAGCGATTCGCCGGCTCGAGCTTACGGCGATAGCCGCTCGCACAGCCAGGCCGCGCCGCTCTTGCGATAAGAAAAGCGATCGTGGAGCCGCGCATCTTGCCCGAGCCAAAACTCGATCCGCTCTGGCACGACGCGAAACCCGCCCCAAAAAGCCGGTCGCTCGACGGCGCGGCCGTCGAAGCGCTGCTCGGTTTCCGTGATGCGCCGCTCGAGCACCGCGCGTGACGCGATCACTTGGCTCTGCGCCGAAGCCCACGCGCCGATCTGGCTCGCGCGCGCGCGGCCCGCGAAATAGCGATCCGACCAATCTTTCGAGGCGCGCTCCGCTTTGCCTTCGAAGCGCACTTGACGATTGAGCGAGGCCCAGAAAAAAACGAGCGCGGCCTGCGGATTTTGCTCGAGCTCGTGGCCCTTGCTGCTCTCGTAGTTGGTGACGAAGCAGACGCCGCCTTCACTCAAGCCTTTGTACAGCACGGTGCGCGCGCTCGGACGGCCTTCCCGGCTGGCGGTCGCGAGCGTCATCGCGTCGGCCTGCGACGAGCCCGCGGCGGCTTCCGCATACCAGGCTTCGAAGACAGCGAGCGGATCCGGACCGAGAGTTTCTTGGCTCACGCGGTGCGGGCTACCACGTCGAACGCACGCCGACCAGGTACGCGCTCGAACGGCTGCTCTCGATCGGTGAAGGCGCCGAGACGAACAAATACGTCGCGGCGCCGATCCCCACCGCGCCCGTCACCAGACCGACCGTGGTGAGCACGCCCAGGGTTTTTCCCGCGTGCGCGGCGTCGAGCCCCGCTTGGCTGCATTCTTTGCCCACGCAGTCCGAGTTCACGGTGCTCTTCTTGCTCAGCGTGAGCACGCCCGCAACGACGCCGGTCACGAGCGCCGCCGCGCCAATCCCACCGACGACGTACGCCGCCGTGTGGTCGGGCTTCGTCGGTTGAGTCGGGCCGGGCTCGGGCGTTTGCAGCGGGTTCGCACCGACGGGCAGCGCTTCGCCGATCGCGACCTCGAGCGTGCTGCTCTGACCTTCGGCGATGCTGGCGTGAAACTCCGCCGCGCGCGTGCCGGGCGCTTCCACGATCACGGTGTGGTCGCCCGGATCGACGGGCAACGGCGTATCGAGGCTCGCGCTGCCGAGCGAAACGCCGTCGCGATGCACGACGAGGTCCGAGCGATCGCTGTGCGCGAGGTGAATCGTCAACTTCGGCACGCGCGGTTCCAGCTTTTGCGCGCGTTTTTCAGCGATTGCGCGCCGGTCATCGGACGCAGGCAAGCGCTGCACGACTTCTTGGAACAGGGTCCACGAAGTCGCGAGGCGCCCGAGCTTCTCCTCACAATCGGCGATGTTGAACACCGTGCCGACGGCCGGGTCGAGCCGATTGCTCTCGCGGAACTTCGCGCACGCGGCCGTGTAGTCCTTCTTGTCCGCAGCGGCGCGACCTTGCCGAAACAGCTCCTCGGCGGCGGCGGGATCGCGCGTATCTTGAGCGTGCGCGACGCCGGTGCCGAGCGTTGCACAGGCGAGCATCGCTCCCAGAACCCAGGCTCTCGCGGACATGCGCAGCGTTCTTATCATGCTCGGCTCGGACGGGCTCAATGTCTGCGATCGAAGGGGTTTTCGCTCTCGGTTTGCGGCTTCACCGGCGGCGGGTGCAGTTTATCGATGACCGGCGGATGCGCGCTCGGATGTGGAGCCGCGGAGCTGTGGGGCGCTGCCGCGGACATCGCCGGTGGTGCGGCCGAGGGCTCGGGCGGCGCGTTGCTCGGCACGAGCGGAGCTACCGCCGGCAGCTCACTCTCGTTCCCGCTACTGGCAGTGACCGCGTGCGGCGCGAGTGGGAGCGGCGAAGGTGGCAACGCGCTCGGTTGCAGCTCTGCGTTCGTGCCGGCGCCGCGATGCGTCGCGATCACGGCGACGCCTGCGCCGAGCACGACGAATCCGAGTAGCGCCGCGACCAACAAGCCACTGCGGCGCGGCGGGCGCGCGCTATCTGCGGTCGTGCGCGTCACCGGTTGCCCGGTGCTCATCGCTTCGGCGCGCCCGGTGATCGCGGAGGTGACCTCGAACGGAGCCACGAGCGTCGCGCCGTGCTGTTCGTCCGGGTGCGACAAGCGCGCCGAAGAAGCCGGCGCGCGTAGAGACATCGGCGTGAACGTCTCGCCGAATACATTTACAGACGCTTGGCGGAGCGCGCCGCGCATCGTGCGTGCATCCTGAAATCGATGCTCGCGTTGGAAGGCGAGTGCGCGGTCGACCACGGTCGCGAGCGCATCGGGCACGACCGGCGCCAGCGTGCGCAGCGGCGGCGCCGGCCGCGTCGCGGACAGCACGAGCTGCTCTTGAATCGTCTGCGCCTCGTGCACGAAGCGGCCGCACAGGAGCGTGAACGCCGTCGCGCCGACGGCCCAAATATCGGTGCGCTGATCGACTTCGTTCCAGCGTCCAAGCGCTTGCTCGGGCGCCATGAAGGCGGGCGTGCCGAGCACGGAGCCGGCGCGCGTACCGGCACCCGTTGCCCGCGATTGCTCGCGCAGCCGCGCGATGCCGAAGTCGAGCACCTTGAGCCGGCCTTCGCTCGTCAGAAACAAATTCTCCGGCTTCAGATCGCGATGCACGATGCCTTTTTCGTGCGCGGTCGCGAGCACGTCGAGCAGCTGATCGATCAGCGGCAAGACTTCGCGCGCGGGTAACCCTTCGGGTTGAAACGCGAGCATGGTGTCGAGCGTCTGGCCGATCAAAAGCTCCATCACCAAGAAGGGCGCGTTGTCTTCGGTCACGTCGTCGTCGAGCACGGTCACGGTGCCGGGGTGACCGACGGCGTTCGCGACGTATCCTTCTCGCAGGAAGCGCATCGTGACTTCGGCGTCGAGCGCAACCTCGGGGTGGAGCATCTTGATCGCGACGCGGGATTGATTGCGATGCGTGGCCGCATAAACGCAGGCCATGCCGCCGATGCCAATCACGGCATCGAGCCGCCACTTGCCTTTCAGCACAGTGCCGAGCCGCGCGTTCGCGCGTTCGGTGATGTCCTCACGAAGGGCCATAGTGGATGAGAGCTACTTACGCCGAAGGTTAATGAGGTTTTCCTCGCTTTTCACTACGCGCGAGCGAGCTCGTTCGATCTCTCTCACTCTTTCGTACATCGGCCGTCAGGCCCGAGCATCACTGCCGTAGGTGAAAACTCGGCGGAGCTGAACCAGCGCTGGAACACGCGCTGGTTAGTTTGTCAGGGGCTTGGGAAGAAATGCGGCCATGTTGCGTAAGCTCGGTATCATTCGCCCCGTTTTCTTTCGGAGGGATTTTATCGATGCAAAATACGTCCATGAAGCGTTCCGCGGTGTTCGTTGCCAGCGCCCTCGGCCTGGCCGGCGCATTTTTCGCGGGCGCAGCTTATGCCGCCGCCGATCCGCGCCTGAGTGAAGCGAATGATTCGGTGACCAAGGCGATCACCCTGCTCAAGGCCGCAGAGGATCCGGGGCGCACGCCGCCGTTCGGCGGTCATCGCGAGAAAGCGGTGGCGCTCTTGAACCAAGCTCAGGCTGAAATCGTCAAAGCGATCGATTTCGCGAATACGCCCGCAAAGCCGCCGAAGCCGCCCGCGAAGCCGCCGAAGCCGTAATCGGGACATCCGAGAGCGCGTTCGTGTAGATTGAGGGCTCCGTGAGCACGCCCCGCAGATTGCGCCCTCGTTTCTTGGCACCCGCCTTGGGCGTCACGTTGGCAGTCTTTGCCGTGACGTCCTTCGGCGGGTGTTTCGTTTCGTTCGACGGCTATGAGCTCGCGGACGCGGGCGGCAGCGAGGGTGAGCTCGCCGGCACGGCGAACGGTGGCAGCGCGAACGGTGGCAGCGCGAATGCGAGCGCCGGACACGCGGGCACGCTCGCTCACGGCGGAGGCGGCGCCGGGAATGAAGCCGGCAGCTCCTCGGTCGCCGGGACGAACCAACTCGGCGGCGGCCCGAACGGCGGACAATCGAGCGGAGGCAGCGCGGCGACCACGGCCGGCTCAGGCGGAACGACGAGTGGTGGCGGTGGCGCGACGAGCAGCGGAGGCACCGCGAATGGTGGAACGTCAAATGGCGGGCACACCGGCACCGCGGGCGGCGGCGCGAGCAACGCTGGTGCCACTGGGACCGCCGGCAGCGGCGGCACCGGCGGCGGAAATCCTGCGAGTTGCCCGACGCCGCTCCACGGCGCGATCCTGGTCGAGATCCCGAAACCCGGTGGCGGCATCTATTGCATCGATCGCACCGAGGTGACGAACCAAGACTACGCGGCGTTCTTGGCGTCGAGCCCGGGCGCGCAAACGGGCGCTTGCGCGGGCCACACTGATTTCACGCCAGCGTCCGACGCGACGAACTGCACCCAGTACGATCCGACGAACAAACCCAAAGTGCCGATCGCGTGCGTGGATTGGTGTGACGCCGAAGCTTACTGCGCTTGGGCAGGCAAACACTTGTGCGGCAAGATCGGCGGCGGCACGAACGCGCCCGGTGATTTTGCCGACGCCACGAAGAGCGAATGGTTCGCCGCGTGCTCGGATGGCGGCACGTTGAAGTTCCCCTACGGCAACACGTATCAAGCAGACACGTGCGTCGGTGCAGACAACGGCTTCGTGCGACCGACTTCGGTGCCCTCTGCGGCTTGCGAAGGCGGCTACGCCGGGCTCTTCGACATGAGCGGCAACGTCTCGGAGTGGGAAGATTCCTGCGCGGCGAACACCGGCCTCTCGGATCAGTGCCTCTATCGCGGCGGCAGCTACCTCGATCTCGATACGACGACGACCCCGACGCTCACCTGCAATTCGGGCTCGACCAGCGCGAAAGCGGCGACCAAAGCCCGATCCACGCGCGACAAAGAAATCGGCTTTCGTTGCTGCCTCGACCCTTGAGCTGAGCCGCGCGCAGCCCGACTCGGGTTGCGGCGTGAGCTGGGTTCGCTATATGAGCACGCGATGCGAATCTTGGTCAGCGGCGGCGCGGGCTTCATCGGCAGCCACATCGTGGAAGGCGTGCGCGCGGCCGGCCACAGCGTCGCCGTGCTCGACAACCTGAGCTCGGGCAAGCGGCGCAACGTGCCCGAAGGCGTGCCGCTCTACGAAATCGACGTGCGCGATCGCGCCGCTGTCAAGCAAGCCGTGGCCGAGTTTCGACCGGACGTGGTCAGCCACCAAGCGGCGCAAGCCAGCGTCGCTGTGAGCGTGCGCGAGCCGCACTTGGACGCCGACGTCAACCTGATGGGCGGCTTGAACCTGCTCGATGCATGCGTCGCGGCGGGCGTGAAGAAGGTCGTGTTCGCCAGTACCGGCGGCGCCATCTACGGCGAAGTGCCGGAAGGCAAGCTCGCGGACGAAGCCACGCTGCCCGCGCCGATCAGCCCGTACGCGATCGACAAGCTCGCGTTCGAGCAAATGCTCGCCGTGTATCGCACGCACCACGGCCTCGACAGCACGGTGCTGCGCTACGCGAACGTGTACGGCCCGCGCCAAGATCCGCACGGAGAAGCCGGCGTGATCGCGATTTTCTTCGATCGCGTGCTCAGCGGCGGCAGCTTGCAAATCAACGCGCGCAAAGTCGAGGGCGATCCGGGCTGCGTGCGCGACTACGTGTACGTCAGTGACGTGGCGCGCGCGAACCTCGCCGCGCTCGATGGCCAACTGCCGGAGCGCGTGCTGAACGTCGGCACGGGCGTGACAGTGACGACGCTCGAGCTCGCGACGCAAATCGCGCGCGTCTCGGGGCGTGAGCTCAAGACGCACTATGGGGCGGTGCGCGCGGGTGACATCGAGCGCTCGGTGCTCGACCCGAGTCGGTTTTCACGAGTGCTGGGGCAAACGGTGTCGCTCGCCGAGGGCTTGCGCCACACCTTCGAATGGTATCGCTCGCAAACTTGAGGCCGAGCGCGCTCGCGCTGTTCGGGTGCGTGTGCCTGAGCGCGTGCGCTGCGCGCAGCTTGCCCGCGCCGCAGACGGCCGAGGCGGCGCAGCCGCCGAATGCCGCGGAAGGCCCACGCCCCCCCAAAAACCAGGCAGAACCGGCAGATCCCGCGAGCGAGCCCGCGCTGGACGACTCGGGCGACAGCGAAGCGGATAGCGAAACCGAAGGAGCCGACGAGCACGGCGAAGCCGAGCCGACGAGCGAGCCCGCGGAAGGCGCGACGCGCCCGCACCCGCTCGACGGTTGGTCAGACGCGAAGATCGAAGACGCGGTGGTGCACGATTTGGCATCGCTCGGGCCGATGTCGGTGGGCACACCGAACGCGGGCGCGCTCGTGAACGGCGTGCAAGCCAAAGCTTCCGAGCTCTACACGCTCGTGAATCCGGGCGGCGCTTGGGGCACGCAAGAGACGATCGATTATTTGAACACCGCCGTGCAGGCCGTCCACGACGAGTTTCCGGATACGCCGCCGCTCGCGCTCGGCGACATCGGCGCGCGCCACGGCGGACCGCTGAAGCCGCACATCAGTCATCAAGCGGGGCGCGATCTCGACATCAGTTTTTATTATCGCGACGGGACGAAGTGGTACGCGCGCGGCACGCGCGAAAACCTGGATTTCCCGCGGCTTTGGGCGTTCGTGCGCGCGATCATCGCCAAGACCGACGTCGATTTGATTTTGCTCGATCAGGGCTTGCAAGTGCCGCTCAAGGAATATGCGCTCTCGATCGGTGAAGATCCGGCTTGGGTCGCGCAGATTTTTCCGGGCAAAGGTTCGGCGCGACCGATCATTCGTCATGCGCCCGGGCACGCGACGCATTTACATTTGCGCTTCTTCAATCCGATCTCGCAAGAGACGGCGCGGCGCGCCTACCCTGCCCTCGTGCGCCACAAGATCGTGACCGCGCCCGAGCAATACGTGCTGCACAAGGCGAAGAAGAACGAGACGCTGGCGATGATCGCGAAGAAGTACGGCTCGAGTGTGCGCGCGATCCGCGAGGCCAACGGCCTACGCTCCAACTTGATCCACGACCAAGCGAGCTATCGCGTGCCCGTCACCGGCGGCGTGCGCATCCTTCGCACCGAGCGCGTGCGCATTCCTGCGCGCCGCATCCCGCCGGCGCGCAAGGATCAGGCGGCGCGGCAAAGCGCGCTGTCAGCGCGCGAGTAGAAACAAGCGGCCGCCCTCGGACTCGACCTCGAGCGCGAGGGCGGCGCTGGGCGCGCGCGTCCACTCGAAGTCTACCTGGGTCAGCGCTTCCATCGGTTTTGCCCGGATTTCTGCGTTGCCGGCGGTCTGATTGAGCGTGCCGCTCAAGTGATTGGCGACCTCGCTCATCGCCGAGAGCACGTCGCGGCTCGGCGCGAGCGCAGCGCGCTGCGCGGCAATTTCGTCGCTCGAAAGCCCGAGCAGTGCCGCGCCGAGCGCAGTCGTCGCCGGCAAGTCGGCGATGATCGCGCCGATCTCGACGCCTTCGTCGTCGATCAAGCGCGAAGCCCAGCAGGGGCCCGCGGTCGTCGCGGAGAATGTCGCGGAGCGCGCCTCGCGCACGCCGAGCGGCTCTCCGCCGAGGCCGAGCAAGCTTTGGTGGATCACGTCTGCCGGCGGCAAACGCAGCGAACCGGTCTTCGGCTCGATCGACGCCGGTCGCGGCGCATCGCTCACGCGCGGCGGATGCCCGCTCACGAGCGTCGCGCCGAAGCCGTCGGCGCGCGGCGGCTCCGACACGGTCGGCAGCGCCACCGGCGTGGGCGCGACCGAGATCAACTCGCGCATCGGCGTACCGTTCGCGATCAAGAGCGATTCGAGCCGCACCACGCGCTCGCGCAAACGTTCGTGCGACGCGCGCAAGACGAGCAGCTCCGCGCGCAGCTCGGCGAGCTCGGCGGACACGCCCGCGCTCCCGGGCGGAGGAGCGCTGGGACGCGCGCTGTCGCGGCGCCCACCCGGCTCACCCGGCACCCACTCGCCGTCGATGACTTCGAACGCGCGATCCTCGTCGGGCCGAAAACCGCGCATCAGCTGCGTCGCGCTCGCCGCGAGCCCGGGATGCTCATTGCTGCGCTTGAAATGTTGGAGCACCGCGTCAGTGCCTTCGAGCCGCTGCACGCGCGGCTGGAACACGTTCCGATCGACCGCGACGAGCTTCACGAGCTCGAGCACCCACGTGCCCTTCCGGCACAAAAGCCGGGACGGCGTCGCGGTGGTGAGCAGATCGCCGGAGCCAGTCATCCAGCTCCGATGAACGGCTCGCTCGGCTCAGGCTAAAGCCAGCGCCGTACGAATTCGCAACAGCGCAAACTTTTCAGCGTTTCGCGCCCTCGAGCTTGCCCTCGAGCAGCGAATACAGGATGGCCGCCGCCGTGTGCAGGCGATTCTCGGCTTGGTCGAAGATCACCGAGCGCGGGCCGTCAGCCACGTCCGCGCTGACTTCTTCGCCGCGGTGCGCGGGCAAGCAATGCATGAAAATCGCATCGGGCTTCGCGCTGGCAAAAGTGCCTTCGTTGATTTGATACGGGCCGAGCGCGGCTTGGCGCGTCGCCTTCGTTTCTTCGGCGTCGCCCATCGAGAGCCAGACGTCAGAGTAGAGCGCGTCCGCGTCCCGCGCGGCTTCCGCTGGGTCTTCGGTCACGAGGATCTCGCTGCCCTGCTTCTTCGCGATCTCGCGTGCGCTGGCGACGAGCTCTTCATTCAGCTGATAGCCCTTGGGCGCCGCGATCGCGAACGAAGTGCCCATGATCGCGCACGCCTCCATCAAGCTGACCGCGACGTTGTTGCCGTCACCGATGTACGCGACCTTGCACTTGTCGAGCGGGCCGCGTTGCTCGGCGAGCGTCATCAGATCAGCCACGCTCTGACATGGATGATGACCGTCCGTGAGCGCGTTGATCACCGGAATCGAAGCTGCCGCGGCGAAGCGCGCGACGTCGTCGTCCTTGAACGTGCGGATCACGAACGCGCGCACGAAGCGGCTGAGCACGCGCGCGGTATCTTCCACCGTTTCGCCACGACCGATCTGCAGATCGTTCGGGCCGAGCGAAATCGCGGAGCCTCCGAGCCGCGCGACCGCCGTTTCGAACGACACGCGCGTGCGCGTGGACGGCTTGTTGAAGTAGAGCGCGACCGAATCGTTCTGCAACGTGGCGCGACGTTGATACGGCTTGGCCTTGAACTTCACCGCGCGCGCCAAGAGATATTTGAAGTCGGCCCGGCTGAGATCGGAGGTCTTGAGGAGATCCTTCATGAAGTTACCAGGCGGACGCTTATAGACCGGGCTTTTCGCGCTGTCGCGTCATTCGTGTGAGAAATGCGGTCGCTTGGCGGCGGTTTCGGCTTTTTCGAGACCACTGCGCGCGCCCGCCGCGCCCGCCTTTTCCGACTGTGACAGGCTAGCGACCGAGCCATGGCAGCCATCGATTGCAAGTTTTTCTCGGAGACGCTCGGCATGTCGAGCAGCATGCGCGTGCTTTTACCGGAGCCCTCGTTCGCAGATCACTTGGCCGGGCACGCACGGATCGAGCGCGAGTATCCCGTGCTGTTTCTGCTGCACGGGCTCAGCGACGACGAGAGCGCTTGGACGCGTTACACGTCGCTCGAACGCTACGTCTCGAAGCTAGCCGTCGCCGTCGTGATGCCGAACGTGCACCGCAGTTTCTACAGCAACATGAAGCACGGCGCTCGCTATTGGGACTTCATCAGCGAAGAGTTGCCGTACAAAGCGCGCGCTCTCTTTCCGCTCGCGAGCGCGCGAGCGAAAAGCTACGTCGCCGGCTTATCGATGGGCGGCTACGGCGCGCTCAAGCTTGCGCTGCGCAAGCCCGAGTCCTTTTGCGCCGCAGCGAGCTTCTCGGGCTCGTGCGATTTGCGAGCGCTCCAAGAACGCCCGCGCGAGCTCGCGCTCGTGTTCGGAGATTTGGCGAGCGTCGCGAGCGCGCAGGGCGATTTGATCGAGCTGGCGCAAACGCTGGCCCGCAGCGAACGGACGAAACCGCGCATTTATCAATGCTGCGGGCTCGAAGATCCCCTGCTCGATGGCAACCGTCGCTTCCGCGACGCGCTAGCACCGCTCGGCTTCGACCACGCATACGAAGAAGGTCCCGGCGCTCACGATTGGGCGTATTGGGATCGAGCGCTCGTGCGCGCGCTCGGCTGGTTCGGCTTCGAGCCACGACCGGAGCCCACGAGCACCGTGATTCTTTAGGGTTTCACCCGCGTGGCGAAGCACGCTGAAGTGGTGCTAGCGTCCGTGCCCCATGGCAAACCCTACCGCGACTTTTTCCACGTCCCTCGGTGATATCGAAGTCGAGCTCTTCAGCGACAAGATGCCGCTGACGGCCGGGAACTTCATCAAGCTCGCCAAGGCCGGCTTCTACGATGGCCTCCACTTTCATCGCGTCATCAACGGCTTCATGATCCAATTCGGTTGCCCGCACAGCCGCGACCCGAAGAGCGCGCGCGCCGGCACCGGCAACGGCCCCGACGGCACCATCAAAGACGAGCACCCCGCGGACGCGAAGATCTCGAACGAGCCCGGCACGCTCTCGATGGCGAACACGGGTCGTCCCGACAGCGGCAGCTGTCAGTTCTTCATCAACACCGTGCACAACAGCTACTTGGATTGGTTCACGCCCGGGCAGTCCAAGCACCCGGTGTTCGGCAAAGTCGTCAAAGGGCTGGATGTAGTGAAAAAGATCGAAACCACGCCGACTGCGTCGGGCGATCGCCCCGTGACTCCCGTGCAGATGGTGAAAGTCACCATTCACGACTGATTCCCGGCTCTATTTCGCGTTGACGCCAAGCGGCGAGACCAACGCACACCTTCGGTTACCTCGCGCGGGGTAGCCGAAGGTTCGGGTCGCTTCTTTTCGTCGCTTCTCTTCGAAGAGGCGAGGCTCGGTAAAAAACCAAAAGAGTCAAAAAAGATTCTGGTGAACCCTTGAGCAGAGCCCCCGAGTCTGCAAATATTTCAGCAGATTTGAACACCGCGCCGGAACTCACCGCTCACCCGAAGCCCATCGTCGGGGAGATCGCTCAAGGGCACGTGCTCGGGCGATACGAGCTGCTGTTGCCGATCGCAGCAGGCGGCATGGCGATGGTTTGGGCCGCGCGCGTCAAGGGCACGCGCGGCTTCCAAAAGATCGTCGCGGTGAAGACGATGCTCTCGAAGCTGAGTGAAGACGCTCAGTTCGAGCAGATGTTTTTGGACGAGGCCTCCCTCGCCTCGCAGATCCGCCACCCGAACGTGGTCGAGATCTCCGATCTCGGCGAGCAAGATGGCGTGCTCTATCTCGCGATGGAGTGGATCGACGGCGTTCCGCTCAATCAGCTGATGAAAGCCGCGAAGGCGGCGGGCGGGATTCCGCTCCCCGTCGCGGTCCGCATCGTGATGAATGCCGCCGCCGGCCTGCACGCCGCGCACGAGCTACGCGACGGCAAAGGTCAGCTGATCGGTTTGGTTCATCGGGATGTATCGCCGCAAAACATTCTGGTCACGTACGACGGCGTGTCCAAAGTGGTGGATTTCGGCGTTGCTAAGGCCACTGCCATGGGCGGCGGCGCGACGGTCGCCGGCCAGCTCAAAGGCAAAGTGAGCTACATGGCGCCCGAGCAAGTCCGCGGTGA
>FTDA01000313.1_pt1 | contig 18476 bp, 19 predicted proteins | sample 1639731 | NCBI WGS metagenome assembly FTDA01 (sample SAMEA3914869, study PRJEB12502) | metagenome | biome: forest; material: soil | place: USA | collected 2012-03-12 | depth 0.1 m
CGCCCCACGCTCGCCGAGATCGCGACGCACTCCGGGCTCAGCGCGGCGGAAGTGAAGTTCGCGCTGCTCTACGCGCGCGTGCTCGTGCGCTGAGCGAAAGGCGTCACGCGCGCCGCGCGCCGCTCAGCTTTTGCTTCCGCCGTTGCCGTTGGCGACGCCAGTTGGGTGGATGTGCACGGGCGCGAGGCTCGGCAGGGTGACCGGCTTCTTATTTTGGACCACGAGATCCCACCACTTGAAGGCCATGGCCACGGCGACATCGAGCTCCCGCGTCTCACGCGTGGGCTCGAGGGTCTGCGGCGGCAAGCACTGCGCCGCGATCGGACAACCCGCGAGCATGTGCAAAATGCCGAGCGAAAAGCCGCTCCCCGCGTAGGCCAAGCACACGGGCATGCCCATCGCCTCCATGTCTTGAATCGCGTACGGGATCTTTTCATCCACCGTGCCGACGCTGTCTTGGTACTTGCACTCGATCGCGAGCGCGCTGCCGGACTCTGCGTGCAGCACGAAAATGTCGATGTGCCGATTCTTCCCGATGATGGTCTTGCCGAGCACCACCTCGCGGTACACGACGACGCCGCGCGCCGAGAAGTTCTTCACCAGGTAAGCGGCGATCAGATCGGCGTACTCATTGCCCGTCATGGCAGCACCAGAGCGAGCCGGCGTTGGCCGGGAGCATCCGCGGGGAGCACTTTGCCTTCGTGCCCGCCCACTTCGGCGAAGCGCGCGCGTGCGCGCGCGTGCGCGGCGTCCGACACATCATTGCCTAGGAATTTGCGCGATAGCTTCAGCGCCGCGACGCCCACCGAGCCCGAGCCCATGAATGGATCGGCCACGATGTCCCCGTCACTGCTGCTCTGCAAAATCAGGGTTTCACTCAGCTGCACCGGCTTTTCCGCGGGGTAGCCGCCGCGGATGCGCGGCGCCTTGAGCACATCCGCGATGCCGAGATCGTTCAGTCGGCGCTTGCCCTTCTCGAAGAAGAGCACGAACTCGTAGCGCGCGCGGTAGTGGTAGCCCATGCCGATCGTGCATTTGTCCCACACGAGCGGCTTCCAAAACTTGAACCCCGCGGCTTCCGCGATCGGCTTGGCGATGAACGCCGTCTCCGGATCGCACATCAAGTAGAAGTGCGAGTTCTTCTTGAGCACGCGGTGCACTTCCGCGAAGAGCTCCCCGAAGCGCGCGTTCGGGAACACGTTGAACCAGGGGTTGCTGGAGGCTGCGCTCACCTTCAAGCGCGTCGTCGTCCCGACGGCGCGGTGCTTCTCCAGCGATTCGTACGGCGGATCCGTGATCAGCAGATCCACGGCCTCATTCGGTAAGGTCCGCAGCCACTCGACCGCATCTCGCTGCGCGAGCTCGATGTTTGCTTCGCTCTCCACCCATGGACATGTATCACCAACGCTCGCGATTTATCTACACAGTCGTTCAGTGCCGCGCACCGCGATAACCTCCCAAAATGCTTGGATTTTGCGGCGAGGCCCAATCCTTGGCTGACAGGAAATGTCCGACTCGCTAAGTTCGGGGGTGAGGGATTTGAAGCTCAGCGTCGGCCTTTCAGTGCTGGCTTTGGCTCAGGTGAGCGCGGCGCACGCGTGCGCGCAGAGTGATGACGCGGCGCTCGTCGCCGCGCTGCGCGAACAAGGCGCGCGCGCGCACACCCATCGCCTGGTGTGGACGAGCGTGAACGGCGCGCTCGCTGTGGGCTCGTTTGCGCTCATTCCGTTCGTGGCTCGCGACTCACGCAAGGACTTCGTCGTCAGCGGCGTGGGCTCGGTGCTCGGCACCGCGGCCACCGTGTTCTTCCCGCTGCGCGTCGAGACCGACGCCGCCGAGCTCGACGCGATCGAGTCGCTCCCGCCCGCGGAGCGCAGCGCGAGATTGCGCGAGCTCTTCCGCGCCGACGCGGATGATGAGCGCGAGCGCTTGGCGTGGCCTTGGCACGTGGCGAATCTCGGCGTGAGCGCGCTCGCCGGCGGCATCATCGGGTTTGGGTTTCATCACGCTGAGAGCGGGATCGCGCAGGGCGTCGGCAGCTTCGTGCTCGGTGAAGCGCAGCTTTTCACGCAACCAACGGGGCTCTGTCGCTTCAATCTCGCGCCGATGCCTGCGAGCGCTATGCGCGAGCGCACGTGGGGTTTCGTCGTCGGCGCCGCATTTTGAACGGCGAATAGCGCCAGCCCTCGTTCGCCTTTCACGCTTCGTTCTTCGCTCGCGTCTTTCGTCCGATCTCGAGCTTCGAATCTCGAGGGATGTATTGGGGCATGCGTGCGCCGTCTCAGGAGTGTTTACGCTGCGATGCAGTCAACGTGCCTTGTACTGACGTGCATTGAATCGAACATGTCGATATTCGACAGCGCATTCACGTTTGATTCGCTAAAATAATTGCTGACAAGCCTTTGCAAAGCTGGGCATAGTCGCCCCGAATCGTTCGCATCCGGGGATGCGAACATTGGGGTGATGGCGAGCTACGGGAGGCATTCAGTGCATAAGACAACAGGGTATCTGGGGCTATTTGTCGCGGCGGCAATTTCGGCGGGCGTCGCGGTCTATCCATCGAAAGCAGAGGCGTTCATTGCCTATCACGCCGCGCAATGTCAGCCGATTTGTGACGGGTTGGCGGCGTGTCCGACGGCCGCGGGAACGGGTCTCGTCTCTTCTGGGCAATACCAGAACATGAGTAACAACAATCTCGATCTCGTGTGTCCGGTCCTGTTGATGCCGAACAATGATCCGAGAACGGTGATGTCGATTACAGTGAATGGTTTCGCGAACGCCAACGGCGTCGATCTCTGGGCCTGTCGGACGTACGCAGCCGGCGGCGGCGGCAGGTGTGGGACCGGCGTAGGGACGCCGACTGCGACTGTCTACAACACGGCGATTACCGACTTTTCCGCATGGACGAGCGGCGGTATGCAAGACGGATATTTCATATTCACCGATCTCCCTCAGACTTTTTCCGGTAGTCACAACGTCATCTTTTCGTACTACGTCACGACCGCACACTGAGCTCGACGATGAGTCGAGTGGGACTGCGTCAGTAGCTTTGGTTTGAACAGCGATAATATAGATACAGCATTCAGGGTAATTGCCTTTATGTCATTAGCGCAAACTCAAGCCAAGCAAGGCGCAGGTGGGTCGTGGAGTGTCGGACTCGTTGTCCTCGTGCTGGCGGTCGGTGCAGTCATCGGCACCGTGGTCACGGTCGTGATCGCGAATTTCTTCGGCTCGCCGCACAAGCACGTAGTCGCGAAATCGGTGGAGACCGATGAGCCAGCAGGCGTCGCTACGACGCCTGCTGCGCCGCTCACCGCCGTGGCAAACCCGAATCCGGGAGTGCCATTCACTCAGCCAACGGCGATCCCGGTGGCCGTCCCGCCGCCGGCCAACGTCGATGAGCCGCCGGAGCCGATCGAGGCGCAGAAAGCGCGAGTCATCGAAGAGCATCGCGCCATGTTGGATGCGCATGCGCGAGAACCGCTCAACCGCTCCTGGGCCCGCGCTACCGAAACCACGCTCCAAACGGATCTCGGTCCCGTCGCGAAGCTCAAGCATTTCGACATCACTTCCGTCGACTGCAGGACCACTACCTGCGTGGCGACTTTGACGTTTCCAAACTACGGCGCCGCGAACGATCAATGGTCGAGCGTCTTGACCGCGCGAAATCACGCGCAATGCAGCACCGAGATCACACTCGAAGATGCGGCCGATCCGTCGCAACCGTATCCGATGACCGTCGTGTATGACTGCACGCCGCAGGCCAACGCCGGCGCGCCGGTGCATTGAACGGGCTCTTTCCACCGCGCGTTGGCTCTGACACTGGGGACCGCGCCGGAGTAAACCCCGATCGGGATTTACGAATCGTGGTCGAGGGGGTCGGATGGTCTCGATGTCGACTTATAAGTCGTGGTCGAGGGGCTGGATGGCTTCGATGACGACTCGAGAGTCGTCGTCGCGGGGGTTGCATGGCCGCGCGAGCGACTCAAAAGTCGTCGTCGCGAGGGTCGTATAGTCTCGAGCGCGACTGAAAAAGTCGCGCTGAAGGGGTAACACCCCCTCGACGATCAGCGACGGCACTGCGCGGTGACGGTGACGCGGCGATCTTGAACTTGCAGCTCGAGCGTGAGGCCGACTTCATGCGTGACGCGCGCGAGGCCGAGCATGGGGCGGGGGATGCCGCCCGTGACGGAGCGGCGCAGCTCTTCGAGGAACGTCTGTTCGGCGTTGGTGCGGAGCTTGAGCAGGTGATCGGTGAGCATCGAGATGCGCGCTTGAATCGCTTCGTTCGAGACGCGCACGCCGACGATGCTGTCCGACTCGATCAGCTCGAGCACGATATCACTCGAGACAGAGCCGAAGTTGAGCGCGTTCGAGAGCAGCTCGTATGCGCCCACGCTCAGGCGCTGCGCGACGGCGCCGCGGAAGTGATCCGAGGCGTACGCGCTGACGAAGGCGTGGGTGTATTCGAGCGCGCCGGAGCCCGCGTTGCACAGCACGCGCACGAGCGAGCGGCCGACGAGCGCGCCGCCTTCACGCGAGGGCGCGCCCGAGTTGCTCGGCGGCGCTGGCTTGCCCCAGGAAGGCGAACCCGATGCGGGCGCTGAGGGCGGCGGGTTGCGCTCGAACGGGCTCACTCGTTTCCCTTAGCACCAAGCTCGGAATTAGCTCACTTGTTCGATCGCGAGCACTTCTTTCGCGAGCGACATCAGCGCCATGAAGCTGGTCTTTTGCCAGGTGACGTTGCGGCTCGTGACGAAGCGCAGCGTGTAACGCGCGCCGCGTTCGTTCTTCACCCAAGTCGCCCAGTCGACGAACAGGCGAATGGCCGATGAATTCACGAACGTGAGCCCGGAGACGTCCGCGCGCACTTCCGCGAGCTTATCGGCGAGGGCGGCGTGGTGGAGCGCTTTGAAAAAACCGGCCAAATCCGCCGAGGGATCCTTCTGCGTGATGGTGCCCGAGAGCTTCACCTGGTTCGGCTCGGTGAGCTGGATTGCGACGGTGTCTGCCTTGGGAACAGGGACGGAGGTGAATTGACTCATAGTTTGCCCGTTGCGGTGATGCGAATGCGGCCGCCCGCTTCTTCTTTCATCGATAACTCTACGCCACCCTCGTACCGGATGCGCGCGAGGCCGAGGCGCGCGGACGCGTCGGGCTCGTTCGACGCGCGGATGAACGCCGCGAGGTAGGCTTGCTCGGGATCCAACGTTTGCAGCCCGTCGAGCTCTTGGCGCAGGCTGCTCAAGTGCTGCGCGTCCGGTAAGCTCGAGACCGAAAATTCGATGCTCAAGCCATCACTCAGGATCGATAGCTCGAGCTCGCTGTCGGCCGAGTTGCTCGAGTATTTGACGGCGTTTTCCAGCGTTTCCTGGATCACGACGCAGGCGCGATCCGCCAGCTCCTGAGTGCCGAAGGTGGTTTGGCAGAAGAAGCGGCCGAACTCGCGAATGCCATCGATGTACGCCCACGCAGGACGAAAGCGCATGAACACGAGCGGGTACGGGGCCGGGTGCCTCTTCGATACGGGGGGATTAACGCTCTCCAACGGATCTTCTCCCACGGCTTCGGGTGCCAGGACTTTTCGAGTTACTTCAGTCTGCCTCCCGCGCGCGCGCATTCGAAACACCAGCTCGCGCCGCGCAGTCGGCCGAGGAATGGATACGGCCGGGAGAGGAGACGAATTCAGGTTACGTGAAGTTTGGACGCGAGTCCTGGTGTGTCGATGTGGGCGAGCCGCGCCCGGCCCCGGAACCGATGGCCATTTCGTGCGCGGTGCGGGCTTTTTCGGACAGCGCGGACACCTTTGGCTCGCGACGAGATGCGAGGTTTAGGGCGAGGAGCGTGGTAGTCGTAGGGGCTCGGAGTTGAACCTCTCGATTCGACATAAGCTGGGGCTCCTGGCGGGGATCCCCATGGTCGGCGCGCTCTTGCTCGCGCTACAGATCATCGTTGGCGCGCGCGAGCAAGCGCAGAAAGCCGAAGCGCTCGGCTCGATCGAGAGCTTGGCCGAGCTCTCCGCGCAGATGACGAGCGTGGTGCACGCGCTGCAGCTCGAACGCGCGAGCGAGGCGCTCTCGCTCGGCCTGCTCAAGCGTGAAGCGAAGGACAAGGCCGAAGGTGCGGAGAGCACCGAGCTGAACTCTGCCGCGAAGCAGCTGGCCGCACAGACGGGCGAGCGCTTGCGCGCGACCGACCAAGCCCTCGCGCAACTGAACGCATTTTTGACGGCGCGTGACGTAACGCGCTTGCCGCCGCGCTTGGCCGGGCCGCTGAAACAAGCTCAGGATCTGCTGAAAGGCTTGCCGGCGCTGCGGGAAAAGGCCGTGCACGGGGAGGCGAGCAGCACCGAGATTTCGGATTTGTACAAAGGGGCGAGCCAAGCCCTCATCCGAGCCGTCGCCGGTTTGACCGATTTGAGTGATGACGGCGAGCTCTTGCGCAGCATCACTTCACTCGTCTCTTTGCTGCAGCTCGAGGAGCGCGTGAGCGAAGAGCACGCCTTGCTCGCGCACGTGTTCGCGCTCGGAGAATTTCCGCCTGGCAGCTACCGTGACTTGGTCTCGATCATTTCCGAGCAAGACATCTACGCGGATGTGTTCCGCACGACGGCTTCGGTCGAGCATCAGGCGAGCTACGGCCGCACGACGGATACGGACGCCGCGAAGCGTTGGCTCGAGCTGCGCCGCACCGCGCTCGAAACGACGGAAGACGATCTGAGCGTGAGCCCGAGCGAATGGTTCGAGCTAGGGCGTGAGCGCCTGGCCGTGCTCGGCGCGATCGAGCGTGGCCTGAACGAAGAGGTGCGCTCCGCGGCGCTCGATAAGTTTCGTCGCACGCAGCGCGCGCTCACCTGGAGCGTGGCGCTCGTGGCGGGCGTCGTGCTGTTCAGCCTGGTTTTCGCCTGGATTTTGGGCAGCGGCGTGACGCGCAGCGTGGAAGTCTTGCGGGATGCATCGCGCCGGATCGCGACCGGCGATCTCGATGTGCGCGTGAACATCGCGGTGAAGGATGAGCTGGGGCAGCTCGGCGGCGCCTTCAACGACATGATCGGCGAGCTTGGGCACGCGCGGGCGGCGCTGAGCAATCAGGCGCGCATGGCGCGCGAGCTCGAGATCGCCGCGCAGATCCAGCGCGCGATGCTGCCGCCGACCCCCGCGCACCCCGACTTCGAGTTCGCCGGGCGCATGCTGCCCGCCGACGAAGTGGGCGGTGATTTCTACGACGTGCTCTCGAACTCCGAGGGCAGCGCGCTCTGGATCAGTATCGGTGACGTTTCGGGGCACGGCGTCGGCGCGGGGCTCGTGATGCTGATGGCGCAAGCCGCCTTCGCTTCGCACTTCTTGAACGATCCGAGCGAGGAGCCGAAGCGCGTGCTCTGCGAAGTGAACGCGCTCTTGTGCGAGAACATCACGAACCGTCTGCGCGACAACAAATACGTGACCGCGCAGCTGCTCACCTATGAAGGGTTCGGGCGCTTTGCGTGCGTGGGCGCGCACGAGTGGCCGCTGGTTTATCGCGCGAAGACCGGGCGCTGCGAGACGATCGAGGCGCCCGGACCTTGGCTCGGCATCGTGCCCGAGCTCTCCGATGTTCCGCTCACGATCGTCCAGGTCGATCCCGGTGACGTGCTCTGTTTGTACTCCGATGGCGTGACCGAAGCGCAGAACGACGCCGGCGAGCTCTTCGACGTCGAGCGCCTCGGCGCCGTCATCGCGCGCGCGATGAGCGAAGGCAAATCACTCGATGAAGTGACGCGCGCGGTCTTCGACGAGGTGGAAGAGTTCTCGGGGCGCCATGATGATGATTGGACGCTGCTGTTAGCGAAGCGCAGCTGAGCCGCGCTCAACCGTACTTCGCGACGAGCTTCTGCACGAGCGCCACGTACGCTGTCTTTGCTTCGCTCGCGGGCGTGCCTTTGCGCGCGTTCCAGGCGTCGAACTTGGCGCGACCTTTGAAATCGAGCATGCCGGGGCGTTCGCCGGTCGCGTCGCCGACGGTGCCTTGCTTGAACAAGGCGTACAGCTCGAGCAGCTCGTCACTCGCGGGCGTCTTCGAGAGTTGTTTGACGCGGAGCTGCGCGGCCGCGAATTCGTCTTCGGTTGCCATGGCCGCGGAGGCTAGCGAAGGCCGACTCAGAACGCGATCTCGGAGCCGGAATAGTGCAGGAATTTGCCGCTTTGAGCGAGGCTCAGCCCCAAGATCAAATCCGCGCACGGCCGCGCGGATTCTTCGGGCGCGAGCCAAGCATTCGGGCCGCCGAGATCCGTGCGCACCCAGCCCGGGTCGAGCGCGATGACGCACACGTTGGCATCCTTCAAATCGAACGCTTCGGTCACGGACAGCATGTTGAGCGCGGTCTTCGACACGCCGTAAGCGTAGAAGATGCCGTTGTCTTTGCCCTGCATCGAAGCGACGCCCGAGCTCACGTTCACGAGCCGCGCGGGCGTTTCGAGCGCAGCGCCGGCGCGCAGCAGCGGCGCGAACGCCTGCGCGACGCGCAGCGGGCCGACCACATTGGTCTCGAACGCGTGCCGGAAGGTATCGAGATTCACGGTGTCGATGCGCGCATCGTGCGGTGAAGGCGAGACGCCGGCCATGTTCACGAGCACATCCAGCTTGGGCGTGACCTTGGAGACCTCGCGCGCGGCGCGGTTCACCGAATCATCCGAGCTCACGTCCAGCTCGATCAGGCTGAGCTTTCCGCCTTCGGCTTCGGGCAGCTCGCGCAGGGCGCCGGTCTTCGCCAAATCACGGGCGCCCGCGAACACGCGGTGCCCGAGCTGCAAGAAGCGCTGCGTGAGCGCGAGGCCGATGCCGCGGTTGGCGCCGGTGATCAAGATGTTCTGCATCGCCCGGGGACCTAACCACGGCTATCTCGAAAAAGGAAGGTTTCTCCGGCAATAATCAATTTCTGGAACCAATTCCAGGTTCTGCGAGCTCACCCACCAACGGTGAGGGCTGCCCGCCGGCGATCAGCCACAGCTCCGAGACCGCGCGCGTGACGGCGACGTGCAGCCGTCGGCGCGCTTCGTCACTCTCGGGGTATGCGTTCGCGCTCGCGTCCGGCACGATCACGTAATCGAACTCGAGGCCCTTCACGCTGTCGAGATTGGTCACGTCGATCCCAGGCTCGAACGTGAAGTCTCCGGCCAGCACTAGGCGCGCTCCAGCGCCTTCGGGCAAGAGCGCGTGGCAGCGACGCGCGCTCTGCGCGCCCGCGCAAATCAGCGCGATCGACGCGCCGGGCTCGCGCAGCGCCAGATCTCGCGCTTCACCCGATGCCAACAGCTCGGCTTGAGCCGCGCTCGGAAACCGAAAGTACCCGACCGGCGCGCCCGCGCGAGCGGAGCTTTTCGGCTGCGGGCTCGCGAGCGGACCGAGCACGCGCTGAGCGAGCTCGAAAATAGGCGCCGGGCAACGATACGAAACCGCCAGACGGCAGCGCTCCGCCGCGCCCACGCCCAGCTCCGTGAGCGCGGCTTCCCAACCCGCGAAGCTGGCCGAAGTCTGCTGAGCTTCATCACGCGCGAGGGTCACGCTGCGCGCGAGTCCGAGCTGTTTGCCGAGCACGTGCAGATCGAACGCCGAAAAATCCTCGGCTTCGTCCAACACCAAGTGCGCGAGTGCGGATTCGGGCAGCGCGAGCGTGCCTTGCCAAGCGCGCAGGCACAGCAAGATCGGCAGCTCCTCGAGGTCGAGCGTTTGGGCGAGATCTTCGGGGGTGCCGTCGCCGAGCGAACGACCGTCCACCGTGTGCAGCCGCGTGCGGTCGGTGATGGCGGCGGTTTGTTTGCCGATGCTATCGCCGAGCTGGAGCAGGGTGTGGCGCACGGTGTCTTCGATCGCGGCGCGCGAGAGCGTGCCGCCCGCGCCGTGCACGACTTCCGAGAGGAACGCGCGGTCGCTGAACAGCTCCGCGAGCTTGCGGCGGAGTTGCTTCAGGCTCGAGGGTTTGGCGCTCGGCTTTTTGCCCGCGAACCGCGCGCGCAGCGCGCGATAAAGCGCCGGATGCCGCTTCAGGTTTGCGACGAGCGCCGGCGCGTCCGCGCACAGCCGCGGCAAGCGCTGCTCGAACACGCGCGTCGCGAGCGCGATCGCCCAGCCGTCGATCGTGCTGACTTGCGCCGTGCCCACGCCGAGCGGCTCGAGCAAGCGCCGCGACAGCCGCGCGAGCCCTTCTTCCGGCACGACCACGCGCACGCGCTCGAGCGGAAAACGCTCCGGATCGCTGGCCGCGAGCCGCGCCAGCCGATGGAGCGCCACCGTCGTCTTGCCGCTGCCCGCGCTGCCGAGCACGAGCAGCGGCCGATCGGCGGGCGCGTTGATGGCCGCGAACTGCTCGGCGTCGAGCAGCGCGGTCACGTGGGGCGCGTGGCTCAGCGTCGCGGCGTCACTGCGCGCGGCATTGCCGGCGCCACCTCCGCGCAGCGCGAACGCGTTGCGCGGCTGGCTCGACCACGTGCCATCATCGGCGCAGGCGAGCACCGCGCTCGGCGTCACGACTTGCCGAAGCTCGCCTCGTTCGATCACCACGATGCGCCGCGCGACGATCGTGCCTTCGGCGACGCGCCCGGGAAATTCCTCTTCGTACTCGTCCCCTTCGCGATAGCCATAGAAGATGCGCGCGACGGGAGACACCCGCCAATCCACGACACGCACGCCGGCCTTGGCGTCGAGCAGCGACTTTTGGCCCAGAAAATAGTCTTTCTCGAGCCCGCCCTCGCGCACGATCAGGTGCGCCAAATAAGGGCTATTCGGGTCTGGCAACGGGTCGGTCGCGGGCCGCGCGAGCAGGGTTTGGCGCACGCTCAGCTCGTGCAAGAGCGCGGGCAAGTCGTCTTCGGCGGCGCTGCCGGCTTCGCGCTGCAGCGCGCGCACGACCTCGACCTGGTCGGGGCGAAAACGCGCTTCGGCACGGGCTTGTTCCTGGGCGGCGCGCGCCTGTGCGAGCGCGGCGTTTACGCGCGCCAGGGCGCAGACTTCGTCGTCCAAGAGCGCGCGTTCTTCCGCCGATAGGCTCGCCGATCCTCGCGTCACTGAGGGCCTCCTTGCGCGCGTGGCTCCGCGCGGCCGAGCGAATCTGAGTGCCGCTCCGAGGCCGGTCAAGGTCTTGAAAAATGCGGCGATCTTGCGTAGTGTCTCGGGGTGAGCTCGGGGAGTGAGAGCGGGGTGCTAAAACCCGTTTGGTCATGGCTACTGCGCCCAACAAGCCCGAAATTCTGAAGCTCCTGAGCGAGCAAGTGAGCGCTGATCTCGCGGTGATGAGCGCGGCGCAGCGCACCGTGGTGGATGGCGCGACGCACGAAGAGAATCGGCCCGAGAACGACAAGGACACGCGCGCGCTCGAGCAATCTTATCTCGCGCGCGGCCAGGCTCAGCGCGTCGTGGAGCTGCAGGATGCGCTGAACAAGCTCAAAGCGTGCGAGCTCCGCGCGTTCGGCGCGGGCGTGTCGATCGCGCTCACCGCGCTCGTCGCGGTGGATGATGGCAAAGAGCTCGTGCACTACTTCATCGCTCCCGCCGGCGGTGGGCAGCGCGTGCGCTCCGGCGGGGTCGAGGTGCGCGTCGTCACGCCGCAAGCGCCCATCGCGCAGGCGCTGATCGGTAAACAAGAGGGTGATGATTTGGATCTGCGTACACCGCAGGGTGTGGTGGAGTGCAGTATTGTCGCGGTGACTTGAGAGCTCTGAGCTTCGTTGGAGTTCGGTGATGTTTTTTGCGCTGCGCGTGTCGTGGCGCTTGGCCGCTTACGCGTCGAGCTACGCGACTGGCGCCTGTTCGGTCAGACTCGCGTTGGCTCTGCCTCTCGTTCTAGAACCGTGATCAGCCCGGCGAATCCGGATCTTTGTTTTATTTCCGTGCATCCGGCCCGAGCCCTTCGCGCGCGCTGGGGCGCGAAGGAGAGAGGGGCATCTGGCCCATTCGCTTCGCGCGCGCTGGGGCGCGAGGGAGAAAGAAGAGAGAGAGGCATCTGGCCCGTGCGCTTCGCGCGCGCTGGGGCGCTTGAGAACAGAGCATCCCGGTCCGAGCGTTTCGCGCGCGCTGTAGCGCGAAGGAGCGCGAAGGAGCGCGAAGGAGTTTGAGTCGGAGCGAGGGCGGGAAAGTCGCGGCGCGCGCGGGCGCTACGCCGGAGTTAGACAAGGCTCCGGCTTTGCTTCGCCTTTACAACCTGCGCCCTGCGAGTCACGTTTGAGGTAGATGGAAGCAGCTCCTTCGCTCCTGCCGCACGAGCTCACTCGCTATGCTTATCGCGCGCATCAGGCCGCCATTCGCTTGCCGCTCGCGGCCGCGCACCTGGGGCTCCGGCCGTTCGCGCGGCGTCGGGGGGTGCCGCCGCAGCCCGCGGACATGAAGGCGCTCCAGCGCGAGCTCGCGGCCTTGCTCGAGCGAGATTGCGCGAACGCCGAGCAGGGCCTTTATCCGACGCGGCTCTTGTTCGACATGCCGGTTGCGGACTACGTGAAGCAATTGCCTTCGCTCGCGACCGAAATCGTGCGCTCCATGCGGCGCTCGAAGCGAAAGCTCGTCCGCGATCTGCCGACTGACGTCGATCTCGGCGCATACCCCGACTACTTTCGCCGCAATTTTCACTGGCAGACTGACGGCTATTTCAGCGAGCGCTCGGCCGCCGTGTACGACATCGGCGTCGAGTTCTTGTTCCTCGGCACGGCGGATGTGATGCGTCGTCAGATCGTGCCGCCGGTCACGCGCTACTTGCGCGCGCGACCGAAGAGCGCGGGCAGCGCGCGGATTTTGGACGTCGCGTGCGGCACCGGCAGCGCGCTCAATCAGCTCGCCGCCGCCCATCCCGACGAAAAGTATTGGGGCTTGGATTTGAGCCCGTATTACTTGCATCACGCGGGCCGTCGGCTCGCGCAGGTGAAGAACCTTTCGCTGGTGAACGAGAACGCGGAGCGAATGCCGCTCGCGGATGCTTCGTTCGATGTGGTCACGAGCGTGTTCCTCTTTCATGAGCTGCCGGAGCGCGCGCGCAAAAACGTGCTCGCCGAAATGCGGCGCGTGCTCAAGCCCGGTGGGCTGCTCGTGATCGAAGATGCCGCGCAATTGATCGAGGCGGCAGATCTGCGCATCTTCCTCGAGAATTTCGCGACCAGCATGAACGAGCCATTTTTCGGCGACTACATCGTGAAGGATCTCGCGCCAATGGTCGTGGAGGCGGGTTTTCGCGCAAGCTCGGTGGAACGCTGCTTCTTATCGAAGGTAGTTACCGCCCTCGCGGTTTGAGTTAGCATCGCGCCATGCCCTGTGACGCGCGCGCCGTGCTGATCGTGACTCGCCAGATGGAAGGCACCTCGACGAACGTCGCGCGGCAGCGCTTTCAGCTGCACTGTGGGCTGGAAGCGGGACACGCCGGCCCGCATCGTGATGCGGACCACGAGCAAGAGTGGGAGCTCGTGCAAGGCCGCCCGACTTTGCTCTTGCGGGACGAAGAGGAAGCGCTCCCGAGCAGCCGCAAAGCGTGAGCTCAGCCGGCGACTGATTTGAGCGCGTGCCACATCGCGCGCACGCGGGTGAAGCGATGCTCTGGCTCGATCGCGAGCGCTTGCTTGACCCATTCGTCCACGTCGGGCCGCAAATCCGGGCGTAGCGCGTGCAGGCTCGGGCGCTCACCGCGCGTGGCTTGGAGCAGCACGTCCCGCACATCCTCCGCGGCGAAGGGCGGAGCGCCGGTGAGCGCGCGGAAAATCACCGCGGCGAGCCCGTACACGTCGATGCGCTGATCGAGCAGGTGGGTTTTGCCCTTCCAACCTTCGGGCGCAATGTAGTTGGGTGAGCCGGCGACGAAGCCGTTGGCGGTGAGGCTGCGCATGCGCACGAACTTCGCGAGCCCGAAATCGAGCAAGCGCACGCTGCCGTCGTGCTGCACGTAAATGTTCGCGGGCTTGATGTCGCGGTGCAAGATGCCGACGCCGTGGGCGACCTCGAGCGTCTCCACGATCGGCTCGATCAGCGGAGTGAGCTCCTGGATGCTCGGCTTTTCACCGCGAGCCTCGCGCGCCTTCAAATAGTCCTCGAAATCCGAGCCTCGCAGCAGCTCCATGATCAAGCAGAGCGCGCCATCATGCGACCAGACTTGGTGATACACGCGCACCGCGGCGGTGCCGGACAGGACCGTGAGCGCGTGCGCTTCGCGGAACATGCGCTCGCGCCACTCGGCGCCGTCGATATCCGGCGCGTTCAAGATCTTGACCGCGACCTCGTCCCCATCCCGCAGATCTTGCGCGCGATACACGGCGCCCTGACCGCCGCGATCGAGCAAGTTGAGCAAACGATAGCGCTCACCGATCACTTCGTCGGAACGATCGGCCCGGTGAGCGTGCGCGGTCATGCTCGTAGCCCATCAGTATATCGCGCCACCCGCCGATCAGGAGCGCGACTTTCGTTCGGCCCTACTCGCGCTCGGTAGCGGTTTCATCCGCGCCCAGAAAATTCCACGCAATGCGCTCGAACTCCGGGCGATTTTCGGCGAAGACCGGCGTGTGGCCCGCACCCGGCACGACCCAGAGACGCGCGTCCGGAATACCTCGCCAAAGCTCGAGGGAAACATCGAGCGGATAGAGCGGGTCGCGTTCGCCGACCACGAGCAACGTCCGCGTCCGAATTTCGCGCAGCTCGCCTGGTCCGAAGCTCATGTCGTCGTAGTTTGCGGCGAACGCGAGTGGCTGCGCGAAGAGCGCGCGGATTTGCGCGTCGCCGCCGAGGTGTCGTGCGCGCATGGCTGCCCACTCGGCTTCGTCATGACTTGCCGAGCCGGCGGCGCGCATGACGACCCGCGCTTGCTCTGGAAAGTGACTGGTCGCGCTGACGAGGATCATCGAAGAAACACGCTCGGGCGCGCGCTTCGCCACGTGCAATAGCGTGTTGCCGCCCATGCTCACCCCAATGGTGGCGATGCGCTCGATCGACAGCTGATCGAGCAACCGCAGCACGTCCTCCGCACATGCTCGTTGCGTGAGCGGCGAGGTGAGGGGCGAGCTCCGACCGTGACCGCGCAAATCAGGCGCGATGAGCTGGTAGCGCTCGGACCAACGCGTCAGCTCGAGCAGATGCTCGAAGTCCGAGTGCGTGCCGCCGAAGCCGTGGAGCAAGAGCAACGGCAGCCCCCGCCCGGCGATTTCGCGGTGAAGCTCCCCTTCCAAACCGCGTTCGTTCGAGAATCCCATTGGCGACATCCGATGAATTCCTTTCGCTACGCGAGCGCGTGGACCCGAGCGATAGCGGACGTCGAAATGGCTTGAAATCTAGCGATTTTTGAGCCAAGGTCGCCTAGTCGATTCAGGGGAATCCGGCTCTCGAGCGCATGCAAAATACGAATTTGGCGCCGTTTTCTCGGCGTTTTTTCGGGGTCATCGGGCTTGCCGCGCTGCTCGCCGGCGCGAGCGGTTGCACCGCAACCTCGAACTACATGATTCAGCCGCAGATGCCGGTGCCGCTCGTCGCGCCGCCGGATGCGGCGCTGGTCGTGTTCTTGCGGCCGTCCGGCTACGGCAGCGCTGTCGCCACGACGATCTTGGATGATCGCGGGGCGTTCCTCGGAGATAGCATCGGCGGGACCGAGTTTGCGGTGGCGTTGCCACCCGGGCAGCACGTGTTCCTGGCGTGGGCCGAGAACACTGCGCCGCTGCGCGCGGAGCTGTTGCCCAGTCGCGTGTACTACGTGGAGGTCTCGCCGCGCATGGGCTGGTGGTCGACGCGCATTCAGTTGCTCGCACTCAGCCCTCGCAGCGAGCATTGGAACCGCATCGGTGAGTGGCTGCACGATACGTCTCAGCTCGTCCCGGATACCGCCGCCGGTCAGGCGTACTTGAACGATCGCGCGAAGGAGGTCGCCGAGCGAATTCGGCGAGCGCACGAACGCCTCACGCAGCTCGATGCCGAGGAGCTCGAGCAGCGCACGCTCTTGCCTCAAGACGGCGTGGCGAACGGCGCGCCCGCGCTCGTTCCGATCGCACCTGCTCCGCCGCCGATAGCTCCACCACCCGCGCCGCCGCAGTGACGTCTCGCCCTATTTTTTAGGGCAAATTCACGCGCTCGCGCACGTGTCAAAGCGCGTCACCGAGACGGCAATGCGCGCCTCAATGTAAGCCCATGTCGTTCTGCAATGACGTGCATGCGTGGCGCGATTGCGTGCGGCCCGCGCACCGGAGAGCGCATGCAACGCGCTCTCCTCATTACCGACCGAGCGCGTGCCTCTGCGTCGTCAGTGTTTCGTCTTTGGTCTGTAACTTGCTCTGGGCTCGCCCGCGATCGAGCTCGTGCAGCTCGTTCGTTCGATCGCAGTGCTGGCGATCGATCTCAACGCACGCAGCAAAGGGAACACGAGCAAATGATTCGAACGCGTCTTATGGGGATCTTTGGTGGCTTGATCTTGACCTCGGCGATGGCAGCGTGCTCGAGCAGTGATGACTCGAGCTCACCGAGCGGCGGCAACGGCGGCGTCGGTGGCAGCACGGTCAATCATGGGGGCACCGGCGGCACGGCACACGCGGGCAGCAGCGGCGCGTCGACGGCGGGCAATGCGGGCAACGGCACTGCCGGCAGCGTGAACGGCGAGTCGGGCAGCACCGGCATCGGTGAAGCGGGCGGTGAGGGCGGCGAAGGCGGCGGTGTCGCGACGACGCAATTCAAGGTGCACGTCGAGAACGTCTCTGCGTCCGCGATCCTCCCGACGGCCATTTCTCCGGGCGTTTACGCGGTTCACTCCGCCCCGGATCCGTTCTTCACGAAGGATGCGGTGGACCGCGGCAAAGGGCTCGCGGCGCTCGCTTCGGACGCCGATCCCACGGCGCTCTACGCTTCGGTCAACGGCGCGGCCGGCGTCGAATCGGCCGGCGTGTTCAACATCCCGACCGGCGCTGCCGCAGCGGCTGCGCTGAACCCGGGTGATGCCTACGACTTCACGATCACCGCGCAGCCCGGCGATACGCTCTCCATCGCGAGCATGTTCGGCGAGACCAACGACGCGTTCTTCGCGCCGACGGGCGCTGGCATCAAGCTGTTCGACGACAGCGGCAAGGCGCTCGCGACGCAAGACGTGACTAGCCAGATTTCGCTCTGGGACGCCGGCGTCGAGAAAGACGAAGCGCCGGGCAATGGCCCGACGCAGAAGCCGCGCCAATCGGCGAACGGTGTCGGTTCACCGGAGGGCGTCGCGTCCAAGCGGCTCGACGGCACGCGCTCGTTGCCGCTCGCGCAAGGCATCGCGAGCTTCGCGGTGACGCAAGCGGCCGGCGTCTTCACGATCACGGTGAAGAACGTCTCCGTGCAGAGCGGCGCGATCTACACGCCGCTTTCGCCGTTCTACGTCGCGACGCACAGCCCGAGTTTCAAGCTGTTCACGCCTGGGCAAGTCGCGCCGACTGGGCTCGAGAGCTTGGCCGAGGACGGCGATCCGACCGCGCTCGTGGCCGCAACTGCGACCGCGACCGGCGTGGGCTCGGCTTCCGCGCAAGGCGCAGCGGTCGTGCTCCCGGGCGCGTCGCTCGTGCTCACCGTCACGCCGACGAAAGCGGCGCCGAACCTGAGCCTCGCGACCATGATCGGCCAAACCAACGACGTGTTTTTGGCGACCTCGCCGGGCGGCGTCGCGCTGCTCGACGATCAAGGCACGCCGCGCGACGTCTCGGCGATCCAAACGGAGCTCAATGCCTCCGTCGTCAACTGGGATGCGGGCACGGAAGCCAATCAGGTGCCGGGCGCAGGCGCCGACATCAAGGCCAATCAGCTGACGAACAACCAAGGCGCCGCGGACGCGAACAACCTGGTGCGCCGCTACGTCGACGACACCAACGATTTGGCGGGCCCGAACCTCGGCGGTTTCGCGACCGTGACGATCAAGCAAGCGGGCGCTGGCGCGTTCGACGTGACCGTCGCGAACACCAGCTCGGGCGCGTACATCGGCACGCTCTCGCCGGTCGCGTGGGCGCTGCACGACGCTTCGACGCAGCTGTTCAAGGTCGGCAGCGCGGTCTCCGCGGGCCTGCAATCGCTGGCCGAGGACGGCGTGAGCACGACGCTCGCGACCGAGCTCACCGCGAACACGCACGTGCTTTCGAAGGGCGTGCAAGGTCTCTCGCCGATCGCCAGCGGCGCGAATTTCGCGTTCACGGTCACGCCGGATACGGCGCATCCGCGGCTCAGCTTGGTGTCGATGGTCGTGCCTTCGAACGACACCTTCCTCGCGCTCGGCGAGACCGGCGTGGCGCTGCTCGACGCGACCGGCAATCCGCGCGCTGACGCGGACATCGCCGCGGACGTCGCGACCGCGCTCGCCGCGTACGACGCGGGCACGGAGGCAAATCAAGCGGGCGCCGCCGGCCCTGCGATGGCCGGCACGACGCTGCTCGGCACCGTCACCTTGCAAGCCGCGCCGAACACCGGCGCCGCGGACGGCAACGGGCTCGTGCGCTTGCTCACGAGCTCGGTGTGGACGTATCCGACCGCTTCCAGCC
>FTDA01001900.1_pt1 | contig 18092 bp, 13 predicted proteins | sample 1639731 | NCBI WGS metagenome assembly FTDA01 (sample SAMEA3914869, study PRJEB12502) | metagenome | biome: forest; material: soil | place: USA | collected 2012-03-12 | depth 0.1 m
CCTTCAAGCCGAAGTAGCTCAGCTGGTTAGAGCACGCGCTTCATAAGCGCGCTGTCGGCGGTTCAAGTCCGCCCTTCGGCACCAGCAAAATTCAGCCCGATCCGCGCGCGGGCTCAGTCCATGGAATTGCCGAGTTGAGCTTCGGCCACACCGGCAAATGTCGTCGCGGCGCTCGTGTAGGAGCCACTTGCTACGCCGCTGACGCCCGCTGACGGGAAAATGTAGACGGCGCCCGCGTCTTGCTTGGTGCCGTTCGCGAGGACGTTCGCGCTCACGACGACGTCCGCGTAGCCGTCACCGTTCAGATCGGGGGCGGCGACGGCGTAGCCGAATTGGCCCGACGCGGAATCCGCTGGGCCGATGAGCGTCGTCGCTGCGTCCGCGCAGGCGCCCGCTGCGTCGCACGTCGCCGACTTCACGCCGGATGCGGTGCCCTTGAAGACATACGCCGCATTGCTCAACGTGCTGGCGCCGACGATGACGTCCCCATTGCCATCACCGTCGACGTCTCCAACAGCGAGCGATTGCCCGAAGCCGCTTTGGGGCGGGCCGGTGAGCGAAGTCGTCGCTCCCGTGTCGGACGCCGACGCGATGCCGCTCGTGCCGAGCGACTGAAACACGTACGCGGCGCCGCCGTAGGCGACCGTGCCGGAAGGCCTGCCGATGATCGCGTCGGCGTAGCCGTCGCCGTTCACGTCGGCGAGCACGACGGGGTTCCCGAAGCTGTTCGCGATCGTGCCGGTGAATGTCGCGCTCGCCGTCGTCACGCTCGTGAAGCCGGACGCGCCCGCGGAGTCGTACAGGTACGCGGCGCCCACGAAGCCGTTCGTGCCCCAAGCGCTGATGAGCAGATCGGCGTATCCGTCGCCGTTGACGTCTCCGAGCGCGAGTGAGCGACCGAGCTGGGTATTCGAGCCGACTCCTGCAAATGTCGCGGTGGCCGCGGAGTAAGCGGCGCTTGCTACTTCACTGCCGCCGCTCGACTGAAACACGTAGGCGGCGCCCACGCCTCCGCCAACGAAGGGCGCACCGACGACGACGTCGGGCGACTTGTCGCCGTTGACATCCGCAACGGCGAAGCTCGTGCCGAAGCTGCTGTTCGCGCCGCCGGTAAACTTGACGTCGGCGCTCGCATACGTCGTGTTTGCGAGGCCAGCGGCCCCGCGCGAGTGAAAGACGTAGACCGCGCCGGCGTTTACAGCGTTGGGATCTCCGGCGACGAGATCGGCGTAGCCGTCACCATTCATGTCGGTGAGGACTACTTGCCAGCCGAACGCCGCCGCTTGTCCGGTCAGCGTCGCGGCCGGCGCGTCGGTGCTCGCGACGCCCGTCGCGCCGTGCGAGTGATAAACGAAAACGGAGCCGACCGCCGACACCGAGGGCGCCGAGGAAATCGCCAGATCCGCGAAACCGTCGCCGTTCACGTCCTTGTTGACGCCGATTTTGACGGTGAGTTTCGTCGTCGCCGATTGGTTCACGCCGTCGCTCGCGCGCACCCAGATCGCGTGCGTCGAACCGAGCGCCCAGCTCGCGGCGCCGCTCGGGAGAGCAAACGACCACGAGGTCGTACCGGTCGCGGCCTTCCACGTCTCCCCCGCGTCAATCGAGACGGATACAGACGATAAACCTGTGCCGGACGCACTCCCGACGACGAAGCCACTGCTGGTGAGCTGTCCGGTGCGCAGATTGGCGACCGTTACCGAGAGCAGATCGGACGTCGCGCCCGCGTTGGCGTCTGCGCTGCCACCGGCTCCACCATCATTACCCGTATCGCCGGCCGCCCCAGCCGCGTTGCCAGTGTTGCCTTGGCCAGCTGCGCCGCCGGCGTCGCTTCCGGCCTCGCCGATTGCTCCACCCGCGTTGCTGGACTTGCTGCCCGCGCTACCGCCGCCGCCGAGCGCGCCAGCGCTGCCGCCGGCCTCGCCGCCCATTCCGCCGTTGCCGCCGACGCGCTTCGACCCACTGCCGCCACACGCGACCGCACTCACGACAATACTCACGGCAAGGCCGCTCCAAAGCCCGACGCGCACTTTCATCTTGCGCGTGATGCTATCAGAATCTGATTCTCGAAAGCGTTGTTCGCAGCAGTCGGTTGAACAACCGGTCTGCTGAAGTGCACCTATTTAGGCTACTGCTGAGTGCTTAGTCCTAGGGTGGCCACGCATGATGCGTGATCAACACTTTATCTAGTCGACCCTACCTGACGCTCACGATCTTACATGCCGCGGTGCAGCCGGTGCCGTTGCCGTCGCAGCCGCCGCCGTTGTTGCTGCCTTCGTCGCACTCCTCGCCTTGATCGGCTTGCACGATGCCGTCGCCACAGCGCGGGCCGAGCACGCAACCCGGCGCGCAAGTGCCGTAGGCGCCGGTGTTCATGCCGTCATCGCATTGTTCGTTGGTCGTTTGAACGACGCCGTCACCGCAATACGGGCCGAGCTGGCAATTCGGTGCGCAGCCGCCGTATGCGCCGGTGTTTTTGCCGTCGCCGTTGTCGCAGGCTTCTTGCGGCATCTGCACGGTGCCGTCTCCGCAATGTGGTCCGGGGGTGCAATCCGAGTTGCAGCCGTCGTACGCGCCGGTGTTCATGGCCGTGCCGAGATCGCAAGCCTCACCCGTCGCGACGACGCCGTCACCGCAGGTGGCATGGCAATCACTCGGCGCGGCATTGAAGCCGGAGAGCGTGAGCTTGAACGAGGAACCGGTGACCATGCGCTCGGCTTGGAAGATCGCGATCTCGTAGACCTGTCCGTTTTTCAGGCCGAAGCTCGTGGCGAATGCCGCGTCGATCGTGAAGTTCTTTTCGAGTGGCACGTGCCAGCCGCCTAGGTCGAGCGCGAGCTTTCCGTTGACGAACACCCACACGTCGTCGTCACCCACGAAGTCGAAGCTGGCCGCGGGCGCCGCGGAGTTGTACTCGAACCAATAGCGAACTTCGCTGGTGAACCCGAAGTTGTGCAGCGGCGAACCGGTCTCGTTCGCCCAATTTCCGAAGTACACGGGCTCCGGGATTTGCGCTGTGTGGCGTGTCGTGCCGGGGAGGCCGGGCTGACTGTCGATCGGAAAAAAGAGCGGGTTGCCGTCGAGCAGCAGCTCGTGCCCCGTGCACAGGCTGGTCTGATTCCACGGCGTGCACGGCGAGAAGCAGGTGGCGCCCGTCGCGACCTGCGCGGCGCAATTCGGATCCGCGCACGTTGCGCCGGCGTTCGCGCACCAGCTGATGTTGCTGGTGCAGGTGCCGCCTGCTGGACAATCGGTCGCCGCGTTGTCGCAACCGAGATTCAGGTTGTTCGAGCAAACCTGCTGCGGCACGGCCTGCCACTGTTGCCCGGTCGCGCCATACCGATTCACGAACTTACCGTCCGTGCCTTGGTACAGCACGATCGAGCCCGGGTAGGCGATATTGATGCCGGCCGTGTCGTGATACCACTGCTTGAACGTCGTGGCGCTGTGGATGCAGCCGGTGGCGAGCGTGCAGCCGCCGTAGCCGCCGAGGCCGCTTGGGGCAGGCTCGTTGTCGGCTGCGAGTTGATTGCTCACGATTCCAGCGATCACCGTGCTGTTCGACGGCTTGTCGTTTTCGAAGTCGGCGTTCTTGGTCTCGTCTTGATCGCGGAAGATCGCAGGGACGGTCATGGTGCAGTTGCCGTTCGCGTCTTTCACGCAGGTCGGGACGTCGCAGGTGAAGCCTGCTTCGACTTGGCACGTGCTCGAACAGCCATCGCCGTCACGCAGGTTTCCGTCGTCGCACTGCTCGCTCCCGAGGACGATGCCGTCACCGCACGTCGAGGTGCAGGCCGCGCCCACGCCGCACGCCGGCTCTGCTTGGCAGGTCCCCGAGCAACCGTCGAACGGCACGGTGTTGCCGTCGTCGCAGCTCTCGGCGCCTTCTTTCTTCCCGTCACCGCAAACCGTCGCCGTGCACACGCTCGGTTGGCCGCTGCACTTGAAGCCGAGCTCGATGCGGCAGCGCGCGTCGCAGCCGTCGCCGGCGGTGTTGTTGCCGTCGTCGCAGCCTTCGTTGGAGTCGACGTTTCCGTCGCCGCAGACGTGCGTCTTCACGCAAGGCATGCCGGGCGTGGGGCAGGCGTAGCCTTTCTCCACGGAGCGGCAATCCGCGGCGCAGCCATCACCCGCGGTTTGATTCCCATCATCACAAGCTTCACCGGGACCGACTTTGCCGTCGCCGCACACGATCGTGGTCACGCACGGCTGACCCGCGGTGGGACAGGTGTAGTACGGCTCAATCTTGCAAACGCCGGAGCAGCCGTCACCGGATGCGCTGTTGCCGTCATCGCATTCTTCGCCCAAGTTGGCCTGCAAAATGCCGTCACCGCAGCCGGGCGCGGCGGTGCCCATGCAGCTGGCGGGCGCGCCACTTTCACCGCCCATGCCGCGGAGCGACAAGCTGCCGCCCGTGTTGCTTCCGCCGCCGTTGGCGCTCGAGCCGGACCCGCCCGTGTTGCTCCCGCCGCCGGAGTTACCGGAACCGCTCCCAGCGCTGCAACTTGCCATCGCGGCAAAGCCGACAACGAACGCACAAAAACGACGAATCTTCCCGATGTTCATCAACGAGCCTCGTAAGCAAGGGACGCCACGCTCCGTCCCATGTTGGCAAATTCTGGAACCGATCACAGGTCTGGGCACGCTTTGACGCTCGAGATCGTCAAATTGGTGGGTGGATGTCGGGGGAAGTCGACTTCCAATTCGGACTCGACGGCGATGCATTCATCGGTTCTCGGGCGGCGTTCGTTCGCCACGCGCCTCGCTCGATTTAGTGACAGCATGTTACCGGTCGATCCTCGACTCGCGATCTGCACAACGGTCGATTGGTCAATATTCAGTCTGCGCATCGGGGCGACTTCGAGTCGCGAGCTGCTTTTCGTTGCTTCATGCGTCGGCGCCGCAACGAGCGACATGATGTTCGCTCATGCGCGCGCGTACACGAGCAAGCCGTTCGGTCGATATTCGCGCCGACTCGCTCGCCGATGGAACGATCTCGGAGCTCCTGCGTTGGGTACGAACGCGGAAGGAAGGGTCACCCATGGATAAGCGAGAGCTGTCTCTATTTTTGCTCGGGTTGGTTACGGCCTGCGGCAGTGGCGGAGGCGCAGCGTCTGCGCCCGGCAGCGTCGGGCAAATGGATGCGGGCGATGGGCAACACACGCAAGGCCCTCCGCCTGGATCGGACGCGACCGAGGCGCCTGCTGGCTTCGACACGCCGGCGATCGTTGGGGCTCCGGGCTCGAAGAGCACGAGCAACGGCATCGTCGAGCCAGCGAACGACAGCTATGCGCTCGATCAAAAAGCCTTCGAAAACGTGCGTGATGCAACGACGGGGCTCGGACCCGTGTTCAACGCGCGCGCGTGCGTGGAATGTCATCAAAACCCGACCACCGGCGGAGCCAGCCAATTCACCGAGGTTCGCGTAGGGCACTTGGATGCGACGGGCGCGTTCGCCAATCCCACCGTTTCGATCAACGGCGGCGCGAGCACGATCACCGGTCGCTCGATCATCAATGATCGCGCAGTGACGCCGCTGGCGCAGGAGCACGTCCCGAGCACGGAGACGATTCAAGCGCTGCGCGCGACGCTCAGCACGCTCGGCGACGGGTTCGTCGAGGCAATCGCGGATCAGTCGCTGCTCGACATCGCGCAGTCTCAGGCCAGCTCGAACAGCGGCGTCCACGGCGAAGCGGTCACGATCCCGGTGCTCGAAGCGCCCGGGCAAACTCAGGTCGGCCGCTTCGGCTGGAAGGATCAGCAACCGACGGTGCTCTCTTTCGTCGGTGACGCTTATCTGAACGAAATGGGCATCACCAATCGCCTGCGTCCGAAGGACGTGACCGACGTCGGCGACACGACGGCGGATCCGGAAGACGTGCCCGATGCGATTCAGCTCGCGGATATCGACCATTTCGCGCAATTCATCCGTGGTTTGGAGGTGCCGCCGCGCGACACGACGCTCGCGAGCACGCCCGACGCGATGGCGGGCGAGACGGCGTTCACGAACGTTGGCTGCGCCACGTGTCACGTCGCGTCGATCACGACCGCGCCCGCGGGGACCATGATCAACGGCGGCACGTTCGCCGTGCCCGACGCGCTCGGCAACAAAATCATCCACCCGTTCGGTGACTATCTCTTGCACGACATCGGCACCGGCGACGGCATCGTGCAAACGCCGCCGCAAGACACGGCGAACAAGCTGCGCACCGCGCCGCTTTGGGGCCTGCGCACGCGGCCTCGCTTCATGCACGATCTCCGCTCGCTCACCTTGACCGATGCGATCTCGCGGCACGCGGGCGAAGCTCAATCCTCAGTGACTGCCTTCAACGCGCTGAGCGCTGCCGAGCAAGCGCAGCTGATCGTGTTCTTGAATTCGCTGTGACTAGCGCCGCGGCGTCACGATGATCACGTCGAGGCGTGTTTCTGCGCCGCGGTTCGCCGTGAGCCCGATGCGAAATCGCCCGGGCTCGCGGGGTTTTTCGTCGAAATGCACGCCGTCGAGGCTCGCGCGCACGCCTTCTTTCCAGAAGCGCACGTAGCAGTGGTGTTTGGCGACGAGCTCGAGGGCGGGGTGCTCGGGCGCGAGCGCGATGTCTTCGCCGTCGAGTTGTAAATTGACGGGAATGCGCTGGCCGTCGTCGAGCTCGACGATGAGCGGGCGCTTGCCGTCGTAGCGGGACGCCGCGCCGTGCGCGACGTCGGCATAGCGCACGCGATACGGATCCGGAGTGGAGGCGCAAGCAGGGAGCGCGACGAGCGTGGACAAAACGGCGCACGCAAGCGCGCACCGGGGCGAGCTGAGCTCGGGCATGGACGATCCTTTTTGGGGGTTGGATTTAGAGTCGAAGTCTCAGGTGCCGAGTAAGTAGTTCCCGAAAAGCACGGAGTAGAGAACGATCGCGCACACGAGTGCGACGGCGCTCGCGCTGAGCAAGCGGCGCCACGCTGAACGCGGCATGACGGGAGCGCAAAGTTGCTCGATGCGCTGACGCAGCAGCGATTTTTTGCCAGTCAGACCGAGCGCCGGCTCCGGCGTCACGTACAGGCTCTCGCTCGCGCGGAGCAGAGCATCCGCCAAATCTTCGGGCGGCGTGCCGCGACGGACGGCGCGGGCATCCGCGCACAGCTCCACTTCGGCGAGCACACGCGACAGCAAATTACCGAGGCCGGGCAAAAACCAAAATAGATCGCCGAACGCCAGCAGCAGCAAGATCCACAGCGGATCCAAGCGCTCGATGTGCGCAACCTCGTGCGCGATGGCGGCGCTCTGCGCGCTTGGCGGCAGCGCGTCGAAACCACGCCGCGAAAAGAGCACGAACGGATGGGCGACGCCCGCGGCGAACGGCATGCCGTCGTACGCCTCGCTCACGTACACCGGGACCGCGCGCCACGCGCCGCGCGCGATTTGCAGCAAGTTGCCGCGCGCGATCAGCCCGCGCGTGCGCCGACGCAACGCGACGATCCCCCAAGCACGCCGACCGAGCCGCGCGACGCTCACGGCGAGCACGAGCGCCACGAGCAGCTTCGGCACGAACGGCGACACTTTCATCGAAAGCGCGCGAAACAAAAGATCTGCGGCGCTCTGCGAGTAAGTCGCGCCGTTCGAGCGCGCGCCGAGCACGGCTTGCAGCCACGGCGGGCGCGCTCGCTCCAGCGCCAAACCGACGCGAAACACGCCCAGATCTTGCTTGGCGCCGAGCGCGTGCACCCAAACGAACGAGTGCGCGGGAATGCCGCGCGCGAGATCCCACAACACTTTCGCGAGCGGCAAGAGCCACAGCGACAGGCGAAGTCTCCCAGGCTGCAAACGAAGCATCCGCTGCGTCAGCAACGCGAACCCGAGCGCGAATAGAAACGAGAGCAGCGCGTTCCCGAGCAAGTTGAAGAGCACGGGCACGACTAAGTTCATCGCTTCCGCCCTTTCAATTTCTCGTCGACGAGCGCACGCAGCGCGACGAGCTCGTCCGTGCTGAGCTCGTCTTGCTCGATCAGCGCGGCGATCGGTTGCGTGCGCACGGTATTGAACAGCGTGCGATGGATGCGCTCGACGATTGAGCTGGTCTTGGCTTGCCCGTTTGCCGAGAGCGCGTAGAGGAAGCGTTTGCCGTCGCGCTTGCGCGTGAGCACGCCCTTTTGGTGGAGCCGGCTCAGCACGGTCATCACCGTCGTGTAGGCGGGCGCTTCGCCGAGCTGCTCGAGGCGCGCTTGGACTTCGGACACGCTGACGGCCGCGCGACCCTCAAAAAGGCCGAGGATCTGCATTTCGAGCGGACCGAGGGCGTGATTGGCCGTCACGTGAGTGTTTCTACTACGCGTGTAGTAGTTGTCAAGCGGCCGCGCAGCGCGCTTTTTTTCGAGTCATCCGTCGGCGCGGCGAGCGCTGATGCCGAGCTTCTTCAGCAAGCGGTTCAGCGCGTCGCGGCTCGAGAGGCCGAGCTCGCGCCAGGCCTTCGAGACATTGCCGTCCAAGCGCGCGAGCACCGCTTCGATTTCCGCGCGGCTCGGCGCGTCGCTGCGCGCGGCGCGAATGCGTTCGCGCACGGCTGGCGTGAACGCGATGAAGGCCCCGGAGCTGGTCGCCATCGCGAGCAGCAGCAGGCTCTCGAGCTCGCGGTGGTGTGTCGAGAACTGATGCGTCAGTAGCGCTTCGACCAGCTCGGGATCGAGGCGCGCTTCGCCGGCTTCGAAGAAGCGCTGACGGAGCGCGGGATCGTCGTCGGCCAAGCGCGTCAAGAGCGCGCGAGCGAGCAGCGGCAGGTCCTCGCGCCGCTCGTTCAGCCCCGGCACGGCGATGCGCAATTTCAGCCGCGCTGCGAGATCGTGCTTGAGCGAGGCTTCGCCGCGGTTCGTGGCGCCCAAGAGGCGTACATCGGCGTGCTTGGCTTGGTCTTCGCCGAGGCGGTGATATTCGCCCGCATCGAGCAGACGCAACAGGTGCGCTTGGAGCTCTTCGGGCAAATCGCCAATCTCGTCGAGGAACAGCGTGCCGCCGTGGGCTTCTCCGACCAAGCCGTTGCGCTCGCGCATGCCCGCGTTCGGATAGTTGCGCGCGTTGCCGAAGAGCTCGGCGTCGATGATTCCGGCGGGCAGCGTCGCCGCGTTGCGCGCCACGAAGTGGCCGCCTCGACGCATGGAGGAGTCGTGCAGCGCCCGCGCGACGAGCTCTTTGCCGGCGCCGCTCGGGCCGGTGAGCAGCGCGTGTCCGTCCCGCCGCGCGTAAAACACGATCTGCGCGCGGAGGGCCCAAGCGACCGGCGATTCGCCCACCATGCCGAAAGGATCTGGACGCGCAAAAGGGAAGGTCGCCGGATCGCTCGGCGTCGCGGCAAGCGTGCGCTCCACGCAGACGAGCACGAGCTGACGGTCGATCGTCACGCGATCGCCGAGCTCCACGCGCGCCGTCTCTGCGCTGCGACCATTCACGCGCAGCGCAGCGCGGCCCACGCGCGAAATTTCGAGCGCTTCGCCGTTCGAGCACACGGTGAGTTGTCGACGCGATAGTCCCGTGCCTGTCAGCGGGGGCGTCTCGACGCGACTGCTCGGACGAATGCGCGCCCAACGCAGGCGCTCTTCGGTGTCTTCCGCGGTACTCGGGCCGCGACCGAGTGTGCGCACCTGGCCGTCGCTCGGAACGAGTGCGATTTCCCCGATGCGCGCGGGCTCGGACGGTGACCACGCGATCATCAGGCCGAGCTGCGGCTCGGCGCTGCGCTCAGCGCGGCTCTGCGCGAGCCAGTCCGGGCCGGTCGAAGTCTCCTCTGCCAAGCGAGACGAAAGTAGCACCGCATGACCGCGCAGCGTGAGCCCCAAGCGCGTGGGCGCATTCGTGCGCGCACAGCGGCGGCTTGTGCGCGCACAGCTCCCTGCACTCCGAAGCACGCGCGGATTTTGGCGAACGAGGCGAGGTTTGTGCGGTCGCGTCGCCGCCGGATCGGACGGGCACGCGGCTTGCTCAATCAGCCACCGTGCCTGACGCACCCGTTCGAGAAGGCGATATCCTCGCCGGAAAATACAAGATCGAGCGTGTGCTCGCGAAGGGCGGCATGGGCGTCGTGGTCGCGGCGTTGCACGAGCAGCTCGAGCAGCGCGTGGCCCTCAAATTCCTGCTGCCGGAAGGCGCGAGTGACGAGAGCGCGATCGGTCGCTTCTTGCGCGAGGCGCGCGCGGCCGTGCGCCTGCGCAGCGAGCACGTAGCCAAGGTGCTCGATGTCGGGACGCTCGATACCGGCAGCCCCTACATCGTGATGGAGTATCTCGATGGTCGCGACTTGCAAGCCGTGCTCGCCGAGCGCGGCAAGCTGACGCAAACGGTGGCAGTCTCGCATTTGCTGCAAGCGTGCGAGGCGATCGCCGAAGCGCACGCGCTCGGCATCGTGCATCGCGATCTCAAACCCGCGAACCTCTTCCTCACGCGCCGCAATGACGGCTCGCCCTGCATCAAAGTGCTCGATTTCGGGATCTCGCGGCTGGCCAATCGCGTCGACGGCTTGACCAAGACTTCGGTCTTGATGGGCTCGCCGTACTACATGTCACCGCAGCAGATGCGCTCTTCGCGCGATGCCGACGCGCGCTGCGACATCTGGGCGCTGGGCATGATCCTGTACGAGCTGCTCACTGGGATCGTCGCTTTTCCACGCGAGACGCTGCCGGAGCTGTGCGCGTCGATCATTTATGATCCCGTGCCGCATCCGTCGAGCCATGGGGTCGACGTCGCGCCGGAGCTGGTCGAAGTCATCACGCGCTGTCTGGAGAAAGATCCCGCGCTGCGTTATCAAAACTTGGCGCAGCTCGCGCAGGCGCTCGCGCCGTTCACGCCGGATGGGCCCGCGAGCGCCGAACGCATTCAACGCATCCTCGATCCCGCCGCGCGCAGTCTGTCGTCGCCGCCAATGGCGCAGCCGAGCGACGGGACGAAGACTCAAATCTCGGGCAGCTTGCCGAACGCTGCGGGCGAAGCCAGTGCGGCCCGGAGCGACGAAGCGCCCGCGGTCCAGGAATTTGCCGCCGAAGACGCGCTCGCCACCGACGTTTGGTTCGAGCCGGCCGCGCCCAGAAAACCAGCATGGCTGATCCCATTCGCGATCGCTGCGGGAGCCGGCGCCGTCGTGCTCGGCAGCCTGCTGTTCTTCAGCGAGCGCGCCGTGCCTGCCGCGGCGAATGCGTCGGCTACCCGAGCGCAGCCGTTGGCGGCATCGAGCCCGTCCGCTCCGCCGACGAGCGCGGGCAGCGCCGAAGCGGTGCCGCCCTCGACCGACTCGATTGCTCCGAGCGCGACGAGCGTGGTGACCGAGCGTAGCGCCGAGATCTCGGTTCCCGCCGCTGCGAAAGAAGCTGCACGTCGCGACGGATCGATTTCGATCCACCCCAGAGTCCCTGCCGCGCCGACTCCCGTCGGTGACTTCGGCCCACGAAAGTGAGATATGATGTTGCCAATGCACTCGTTTCGTCCGCGCGCGAGCGCGCCGGCGCTGCTCGCGCTCCTCGCGTTGCCCGTGATTGCGGCGCCTCGCGCAGCGCAGGCTGCCGCAAACGCAGCTGATAAAGCGGCCTCCGAGGCGCTGTACGAACAAGGCAAGGAGTTGCTGCGCGCCGGAAAAGTCGCTGACGCGTGTCCGAAGTTCGCGGCCAGCCAGGATCTCGATCCGGGAGTTGGCACGCTGCTCCACCTCGCGGACTGTTACGAAAGGACGGGGCGCGTCGCGAGCGCTTGGGCCGCATTTCTCGAGGCCGCGAGCTACGCGAAGAGCTCGGGCGAAGCGGACCGCGAGAAGACGGCCGTCAAGCGCGCGAAGGCGCTCGAGCCCAAGTTGCCGCATCTCCTGATTGACGCTTCGGCCGCTGCGAGTGCCGGGCTCGAGGTGCGCCGTGATGGCAAGGCGTTGCCCGAAGCCACGCTCGGCGTGCCGATACCGTTGGATCCCGGTGACCACACGGTGGAAGCGAGCGCCGCCGGCAAGACTCCGTTCTCGACGACGATCCACCTCGCCGAAGGTGAGGCGAAGACCGTGCAGTTGCCCGCGCTCGCGTCGGCTGCGCCGGTCGAGCCTGCGCCGGCGATCGCTCCGGTCGTGCCGCCCGCGCCGCCACCAGCGGCGCCGCCGACCGCCGTGGTCGAAACGCCAGCGGTTGCTCCGCTCACGCCGCCGCCCGCGCCCGCGCCGACGCGACAGAGCTCGCAGCGCACCGCGGCGATCGTTGTCGGCGCGGTTGGGATCGCGACCATCGGAGTCGGTAGCTATTTCGGCTCACGCGCGATCTCGAAGTGGAGTGATTCGAAAACGCACTGCGCCGATCGCGAATGCGATGCCGAGGGCGTAGCGCTGCACGATCAAGCGCACTCGGCTGGAAATGTCTCGACCGCGCTCTTCGCGATCGGCGGCGCCGCGCTCGCGACGGGCGCAGTGCTTTGGTTCACCGCCAAACCGCGCGCGCCGGAGGTCGGCGTTGCGTTCACGCCCGGCGGCGCCACCCTCGCGCTGAAGGCGGTGCTGCAATGAACCGCACGGTCGTCTTTACGGCGCTAGTCGCAGTCACCGCGTGCAATGCGCTCGTCGGGATCGAGGATGTGTCTTTGCGCGGCGCGGGCGGTGCGGGTGGCCTCGGCGCGAGCGGTGGCGCGGCCGCGAACGGCGGCAGCGCAGGCAATACGACGTCGCGCGCGGGCAGTGGTGGCAAGGCAGGAGCCGGTGCGGTGGGTGGGGATGCTGCGGGCGAGAACGCAGGCGGTGCTGCCGCGGCAGGCGAAAGCGCGGGCGGCGCAGAAGCCGGCGCTGGCGGTGAGCCGTCAAGCGCGGGAACGGGCGGCAGCGCAGGCACCGGCGGTAGCGCAGGCACCGGCGGCGGCTCGAGCTGCGCGTCCGCGTTGCCCACACCGGTCGCGCTGAAATCGCCGCTGTTGAAGCTCGTTCAGGCCACACCGGTGGACTCGACGCGCGGATTCTTCGCGTTCTCGCCGGACGCCGCGCAGGCCTATATCTCGACTTGGGGTGGGCACACGCTCCACTACGCTCGTGACACGACGACGGGCCTACTCACGCTCGGCGAAGATCGGTCGTGGGGCTACAACTTGGAGACGAATTTTCTCTCTGCCGACGCAAGCACGCTCTTCATCGCGGGCACCAACGGCGTCCAGTTCTACACCGTGCCTCTCGGCGCGAGCGGCGCGCTGCCGGCATCGAACTCGGGCACCACGCCGACGGGATATCTCGAGATCCAGAATTGGTTGCAGATCGCCGGCACGACCTATCTGGCTTCTTACGGCGGCACTGCCGGTGGGACCACGAGCGTCGGTGAGCTGCGCTCGGTCGTGAACGGCGTCTACTCGACGCAGGATTTGCTCGCGAGCATCTCGAAGCCGAAGCTGACCGTGCTCGCGCGCACGAACGACTATCTGTATTGGGCAGCGGGCGACACTCAAGCCAACGGCGGCAAGATCGGCCGCACCAAACTGAATTGTGATGGCTCGCTCGGCGCTTCCGAGTCGTTCGCCGACGATAGTCCGTTCGAAATGGCGGTGTGTGATTCGACGCAGCGCTTGTACGTCGCCCACACCGATCACGTGCGCAGCATCTCGATTTACAATCTCGCCCAATGCGCTTCGGATTTCGCCAGCTGCGCGCCGGTCAAAGTCTTGTCCCCGACCGATGATCCCGCGCTCTACACGACACACGGCCTCACGCTCGCCCCCGACTGCTCCGCGCTCTACGTCGGTTCCTGGCCGAGCGGCGCCGCGCCCGCGCCGGAGTTGCTCGTGTTCTCGCTCACCAACCCGGATGCTCCGAGCAAGCTCCAAGAATTCGATGACGGTCAGACGTATGACGGCGTCCCGTTTTCGCTGAAATCGGGCAGTTGGTTTTGGCACACGAGCTGGGAAGGCGGCTTCTTCTACGCGCCCAACGAGTTCGGATCGTACGCATTCGTGTTCGCGCAAAAGAACTGAGCGAGTCCGCACAATCGCTGAGGTGGTCGAGTGCTCGCGTGATCGAGCGCTCGACTTTACCGCGGCGGCGCGTTCCCGCATGATGCGCTCGTGGCTTCATCCGCGCTCGTGCCCGGCGACGTCGTTGCGGGGAAGCTCGTGGTCGAGAAAGTGCTCGGCTCGGGCGGCATGGGGCTCGTGGTGGCGGCGCGTCACCGCGAGCTCGGTGAGCGCGTCGCCATCAAAGTGCTGCGCGCCCCGGGTGATGCGCGCGCGATGGAGCGCATGCGCCGGGAAGCGCGCGCTTCGGCGAAGCTGCGCGGCGAGCACATCGTGCGTGTGATGGACGTCGGTGCCTTGGAAGACGGCTCGCCCTACATCGTCATGGAATACGTGGCGGGGCGCACGTTGGCTTCCGAGCGTGAAGCGAGGCAGCGCGTGCCGCTCGCGACCGCCGTCGACTGGGTATTGCAGGCGTGCGAAGGTCTGGCGGAGGCGCATTCCGCAGGGATCGTGCACCGCGACATCAAGCCATCGAACTTGCTCCTGACGACTCGCCTCGACGGTGCTCCGCTCGTGAAGGTGCTCGATTTCGGGATCGCGAAATCGGCGGCCGTGATGTCCGGCACACTGACGGAGACGGGCGGGTTCATCGGTTCACCGCTGTACGCCTCGCCCGAGCAAGTGCGGGATGCGCGGCTCGTCGATGCTCGCACCGACATTTGGTCGCTCGGCGTGGTTTTGTATGAGCTCGTCACGGGTCGTCTCCCGTTTCCCTCTTTTACGGCATCCGGCGCGCTCGCGAGCCTCGTCGCCGATCCACCGGTTCCGCCGCGCAGCGTGGCGCCCGAGCTGCCGGAGGCATTCGAAAACATCTTGCTGCGCTGCCTCGAAAAGCCGCTGGACGCGCGCTTCTCCGACGTGGCGGCGCTAGCTCACGCGCTCGAGCCCTTTGGCTCCGAGGCTGCGGGCGGCACGGCGAGCCGGATCGAGCGCGTGCTCCGCGCCGAAGGTCGCGCTCCTCGGAGCGTGCCGCCACTTGCGCTCGCGTCGAGCGAAAGCACCGTGGCCTCGCACGCAGAACCCGCTCCGGCTGACCGAACCGCGACCGAGATGCAAATCAGCTCGAGCGGCACGCCGCCGCTTCGCGCATCACGGCTGCATCGACGCTCGTGGCTCGTCCCGGCGGCGCTGCTGCTCGCTCTCGGCGGCGTAGGCTGGCTCCAAATGCGAGCTCGCGGCGCACCCGCGGGCCACACGGTGAGCACGAATCCTTCCGTCGAGGTTCCAGTGGTGGCGTCGCTCGCCGGGACGCCCGTGGTGGTCGCTACCGCCTCAGCATCGGCTGCTCCGGTGCGCGCGGAGTCCGCGCCCGAGGCTCCAGCGCCGCGCGCGCTTCGCGTCACTGCAGTGCCGGCCGCAAGCTCGAGATCAGCGCGCTCGGTCGCGAAAAGCGCGGCCGTCGACGTCGATTTCGGCCCGAGGAAATGACTCGGGCGAGCGAGGATCGTTACATTCGGTTGCGAGCCGCACATGTTTCGTCACGTCCAACGTCGTTGCACGAGCGTGTAGCGCGCGCCGTGAATACTCGTTGGCGGTGAGCGTCTGACGGTCTACTTTCGGGGATTGCGCTTGGTGGTGACGTCCTTTTTCTGAAGTTGCATCGAAGGAGATCTGAATCATGAACGTGTGGAAAGTGACCTCGCTCTGTCTCGCAACGGCGCTCGTTGCCTCGATCGGCATGCAAACCTCGTGGGCCGCAGGTGCGTGCTTCGATCAACCCAACATGATCGCGGCGCGTGACGCGTTGAACTCTGCCAAGGGTTCGCTGGAACGCGCAGAGCACAACAAGGGCGGGTGGCGTGACGCTGCGCTCAAGTCCACGGCCGCTGCGATCGCGGAAGTGAACAAGGGCTGTCTTTCGGCCAAGTAAGGGTCTCCTGGCGCGTGCGTGATGCTGCGTCGCCGAGCTTCGGCTCGAGTCGATACGGGTGAGCGCGCATGCGCCAAATTCGTCTGACCCGCAGGGGTAAAGCCGACTGCGGGTCAGGCGCCCTCGCGCGCTGCGACCGAAGCTGGAACCACTTCGTACGCGCGTGGCATACATTGTCGCCGCTAGGCGAACGACCGGCGCGGTCCCCGAAGCCATTGGATTCGGCTACACTCAATGAGTCGTGTTCGCCACGTGGCTCGCCGCCGCGGGCTGGGTAGGCTCATTAACAAAGAGCCAACTGGCTGGAATTGAACCGGATTCGGATGGCCGTTTCGCGTCTTTGTGGTGATCGCTTTCGGATCGACGCGACATGTTCGAACCAAAATCCTTTGTCGGAGGCACCATGCGCGTAACGAACCACTCTTTTCAGGCAACGCGGTCCCGTTCTCACGGAGCCTCCGCGGGGCTAGTGGGTTTGCTGGCGCTCACGCTGTGCGCCGCAGCCGCGTGCGGCGGCAGCAACGATACGTCGAAGGTCAGCGGCGGCGCGGCGAGCTCGAGTGGCGCGGCAGCAGGTACGCTCAACATCATCCTGCCGAGTGGTGATGGCGGCAGCGGCAACGGCTCGAGCAGCGGCGGCTCCGGCGATTCGACGGGCCCGTACATGCTGCCCGCAGGCTTCACGATGACGGAGCTCGGGGGCTATAAAACCGGCGCACCGTTCACCGGCACCTCCGCGGGCGGCGCAGGCGGTGACAGCGGCTCGACCTGCGGCACGCAGATCCTCGGCGTGGTGCGTGATTTCAAGGGCATCAACGAGCCCATGGGGCATCCGGACTTCGAGCATTTCTCCGGCAGCACCGCGTCGAAGGGCATCGTGCAGGCGACGCTCGGCAGCGATCAAAAGCCGGTTTACGCGGCCAGCGGCGCGTTCACGGATCCGAACAACGGACAGCAGACGACGTCCAAAGCCGACTACGATCAGTGGTATCGCAACACGGACGGCATCAACAAGCCGTACATCGTCTACCTGTATTTCGAGCCGAGCAACGGCGTGCTCACGTTCCAGAGCCAGACGTTCTTTCCGATCGACGGCGTCGGCTGGGGCAACACGTGCCACGAGCCGGACGCGACGTGCACACCGCAAGATCACAACTTCGGGTTCACCACCGAGGTGCACACGCAGTTCACGTACAAGGGCGGCGAGACCTTCTCCTTCACCGGCGATGACGATCTTTGGGTGTTCATCAACAACAAGCTCGCGATCGATCTCGGCGGCTTGCACCAGCAGCTCAGTGACCAAATCAGCCTCGACGCGCAGGCGAGCGCGCTCGGGATCAGCAAGGGCAACACCTACAATCTGGATCTGTTCCACGCCGAGCGGCACACCACGGCCTCGGACTTCCGCGTGGACACGAACCTCTCGTTCACGAATTGTGGGACTACCGTGCCGGATGTGCCGGTGAAGTAGATTCTACTGCCCCCCGCGGCTGATTTTTCTGGGCACTGAGCTTCTTGCGATCGCTTGGCCGCCTGCGTGAGTAGGAGCGTAGCCGGCGCCTGTTCGGTCAGGTCTTGTTGGCTCGACGCCTCCGTTTAAAACCGTGATCAGCCCGGCGGGTCTGGGGCTTTGTTTTATTTCCGGGGCAGGCGGCTGTTGGACTTGCTCGGCATGCGGCCCAGGCGCTTCGCGCGCGCTCCGGCGCGAAAGAAGAGAGCGAGGGCGAAGAAAAAGAAAGAGCGCCCTCGCGGTTAGCGTGGCGCTCTTTTCCGGGCGTCGTGCGCGCTTCAGTTGTTCCCGAACAGATCCTGGATCTTCGAATCGAGCGCGATCGCGATCTTGTACAAGCTCGAGATCGACGGGCTCGATTCGGCGCGCTCGATTTGCGAGAGCAACGAGATGCTGAGCCCCGTGCGCCGGCTCATCTGCTTGAGCGTGAGCTCCTTCTCTTTGCGCATCGTGCGGATGGTGTCGCCGATGATCTTGTGCAGCTGCTCTTCGGGCGTGCGCGCGAGGCCCTTCTTCTTCATCACGCGCGAGAGCACTTCGCGGAACTCGTCCACGTTGAAGGGCTTCTTGATGTAGTCGACGGCATCGAGCTTCATCGACGCGACCGCCGAATCCAAGTTCGGATGCGCGGTGAAGATGACGACGGCGATGTCGCTGTCGATCGCACGGATCTTCTTCAGCACCTCGATGCCGTCCATCTTCGGCATCATCAGGTCGAGGATCATCAC
>FTDA01001107.1_pt1 | contig 18052 bp, 16 predicted proteins | sample 1639731 | NCBI WGS metagenome assembly FTDA01 (sample SAMEA3914869, study PRJEB12502) | metagenome | biome: forest; material: soil | place: USA | collected 2012-03-12 | depth 0.1 m
GATTTCAACAATCTCCTGACCGCAATTTTGGGCAGCGCGTCCGCGGCCATGCTCACGCTGCCGGTGGAAAACCCGGCCCGCGCGGATCTCGACAACGTGGTACTCGCCTCCCGCCGCGCTGCGAACCTCACCCGTCAAATGCTTGCCTATTCGGGCAAAGGCCACTTCGAGGTCCGCCCGATCGATCTCTCCGTGCACGTGCGCGAGCTCGCCACGCTGCTCGAAACCACGATTTCCAAGAAGGTGCAGCTCCGCTTGGAGCTGACGCCGGAGCTGCCGGCCGTCTCCGCGGACGTCGCGCAGGTGCAGCAGATCGTGATGAACCTCGTGATCAACGGCGCCGAAGCGATTGGCGATCAGCGCGGCACGGTGCTGGTCACCACGGGCATCCAGCACATCGACGAATTCTACGTGCAGAGCTTGTTCTCGAGTGAAGGCATCGCGCCCGGCACCTACGTCTATCTCGAAGTGCACGACACCGGTTGCGGCATGGATGAAGCCACGAAGATGCGCATCTTCGATCCGTTCTTCACCACCAAATTCACCGGGCGCGGGCTGGGGCTCGCGGCGGTGATGGGCATCGTGCGCGGGCACAAGGGCGCGATCAAAGTCTATTCGAGCCCCGGCAAAGGCACGACGTTCAAAGTCTTCTTCCCCGCGGTCGCAGGCAAAGCCGTCGGCGCGGTGCCGGAGGTGGCTTCGTTTCGCGGTGAAGGCGTGGCGCTCGTGGTCGACGACGATCAAGGCGTGCGCGAAGCCGCGACGCGCTTGCTCGAGTTCTTCGGCTTCAGCGTGCTGCAAGCGGTCGATGGCCGGCACGGCACGGAGGTGTTTCGCGAGCACCAGACGGACATCGTGCTCGTGATCTTGGACATGACCATGCCGGAGATGAACGGCGAGGAAACGTTCCGCGAAATCCGGCGCGTGCGCGCGGATGTGCCGGTCATCCTGACGAGCGGCTACAACGAAATCGAGGCCACGCGTCGCTTCACGGCTAAGGGCCTCGCGGGCTTTTTGCAAAAGCCTTTTACGCCCAAAGAGCTGGCCCAGAAGCTCGCGCTCGCGCTCAAGCCCGGCGCTCGCGGCCGCGCGATCTGAGCGCGCCGCTTGTCCCTCGGGCGTCTGCGTGCTGAACTCGATGCGTGAAGATCGCGCTGGTTTATCCACCGCCGTGGAAAATTCCAGGCCCCGGTGAGCCCGTCGACGTGAGCGGCGACGGGCCGCCCTCCGATTACCAACCCGGCGATCTGGACGCGGACTTCTTTCAAACACCGTACGGCTTGTTCTCGCTCGGCGCGCAAGCGCTCCGCGCTGGCCATCAAGTGAAGGTGCTGAACCTGTCCGGCTTTGCCTGGAGGAAGGTGGAGCAAGTGATTCGCGCGCTGGACGCGGATCTGTTTGCGATGTCGTGTTGGACGTCGAACCGGCGCGGCGTGGCGCTCGTGGCGCGCGAGATCAAAGCCGCTCATCTGCACGCGCACGTCTTGATCGGCGGACCGCACGCGACGCCGTTCGCGCGCGAGATGCTCGAGCATTATCCGGACATCGATACCGTGTCCGTCGGTGAGAGCGAAGAAACGTTCATGGAGCTCGTGGGCCGGCTGGAGCACGGCGAGCCCGTGAGCGGCATTCCCGGCACGCATTATCGAGCGGACGGCGCGGTCGTCGCTGCGCCGTCGCGCGGCTCGATTCACGATCTCGACCAGCTCGCTTCACCGCACGAATATTTCGACACACACATCGTGATGACTTCGCGCGGCTGCCCCTGGCAGTGCACGTTCTGCGGCGCCGAGACCACGTGGGGTCGCGGCTTTCGCGGGCAGTCCGTGCCTTATGTGCTCGATGCGCTCGAGAAGGCGATTGCGCGTCTGAGCGTGAAAATGGTGCAGGTCAAAGACGACACCTTCACCACGAACCGGAAGCGCGTCATCGAGCTGTGTCAGGGCATCCGCGAGCGCAAGCTGCAGTTTCTGTGGAGCTGCGATACCCGAGTCGACGTTTTATCTGACGATTTGTTGCGGGAAATGCGGCTGGCCGGCTGTCAGCGCCTGAGCCTCGGGGTGGAAACCGGTTCCCCGAGCATCCTGAAAAACATCAACAAGCGCATCACCATCCAAAAGATCGAAGACGCGGCGGCGATGGCCAAGCGCGTCGGCATCCAGGTGCGCTTTTACATGATGCTGGGCAACCGCGGAGAGACCGCGGAAACGTTTCAGGAAACTCTAGATTTTTTGGCGCGCGTCAAACCGCACCAATACATCTTCTCGTGCCTGACCATCTATCCCGGCACTGACGATTTCCACCAGGCCGAGCGTGAGGGCTGGCTGGATAGACAGGTCTACTTTCGCGAAGATTTTCAGGAGTTCAAGGTTCCCTTCGACGCCAGCGACAGCGTGACCGAGCTCTTGAATGCGTGGTTCCAGAAAAACAAAGGCCTTCAAGATTATTATCGCGAGGGCGTGCGCGAGTACGAGGCGATTCTGGCGCACCTCGGCGACTACCACGCTGCACACATGGACCTCGGTGGCGCCCACTTTCGTGCCGGGGATTGGGACGCGGCCGAGCGTCACGTGCGTCGCGCGCTCGAGCTCGGCACGCCGGTGCCGGGCCTCGCACTCAATTACCTCGGCTGCATCGCGTTCGCGCGTGGCGATTTGGGCGGGATGCAGGACCAGTTCCTGGCGGCTGCGCGGCTCGACCCTCAGCACCTCGTGCTGATGGAAAATGTGCAGGCCGCTCGCGCTTGGTTCAAGGCCGATGGTCCGAAGCGGGGCTTGCCGCTGCAGCTCGCGGGCAGGCACGATTTCCAATTGTTCGAGCGGACGGCCCAACCCGCGCTTCCGGGCCCTTTGCCCGAGGATTTCGCGATTTGGGGGGCGCCCGTGGAGAGCCCACGCGACCGCGCCCGCGAGCAAGTCGAAGGCGTGGCCGGCAGCGTCGTGGATCGGCAGCGCCAGCCGATCGAGTTTCGTTCACGCCGTTTACCGGTCGTCTGAAACCGGGCACTCGGCTCGGGGGCGCGGCGCCATTTGCCGCAGACTCCGACTCTGCGCGCTGCGCGTCACAATCTCACTCCGAGGAGTGATGCAGCGTGAAGTCGGGTCTCGTTGTTGGACGCTCTGTTGCAACGCTCGGTGTACACAGGCACATGTGTCAGAATGTCGCGATCGAATCGTATTCACATGCGCGCTTCGGCGATTGACATTCTGCTTCCTCATCGCTTAACAACGCGGCATGGCGAACATCAATGACACGATCCGCGCGGCCCTCGACGCATTCGTCGAGGACATTTCGAACTTGATCCAGCAGGCCGCGTTGGAATCTGTCGAGCAAGCCTTGGCGGGGGCGAGTGTCATTCCCGGGCGTCGCGGTCGCGGCGCCGGGCGCGCCATCGCGGTGCCTGCGTTCGCAGCTCTCGGCGCCAGCCGCAAAAAGGGTGCAAAGCGCACGGCTGAAGAGCTGGAGCAATTGATCAAGCAACTCCACTCTTACATCGCCAAGAACCCGGGTCAGCGCATCGAGCAAATCGCGCAGGGGCTCGATATTTCGACCAAAGAGCTCAACCTGCCGGCAAAGAAGCTGATTGCCGAAAAGAAGCTCTCGACCAAAGGTCAAAAGCGCGCGACGACTTACTTCGCCAAGTAATCTCGCCTAGCCCTCCGGAAAATCAATATGTACCCGGTTACCGTCCGGGTCTCGCACGTTGATTTGGCGGGTGTCACTGCCAAATTGCTTCGCTGCGCGGTACGGGACGCCGCGCGCATCGAGCGTGTGCACGAGCGCATCGTAGTCGCGCCCGATGAACGCGAAGTGCTCGAGCCTGAGCTCCCCGCTCGGATTGGGTTGCTCCGCCACTTCGACCAAATGCACGACCGCCCGCTCTCCGCAGTAGAGCCATGCGCCGCCGAACGTGAACGCCGGGCGTGCGCCGAGCGTGAGGCCGAGCACCTCGACGTAAAACTCGGTCATGCCTGCGACATTGGCAGTGCGAAGATTCACGTGATCGAGGTACGCGAGCGGCATCGAGCGGAGACGTTACACCGCGCGCGCAGAAATCGCGCGCGAAAGCTGCGCTCGGCTCACTCGCTGAAAACGAGCGGATAATCCGCTTCGTTCGGGAATTTGCCGTTCACGCGCACCGCGCGGACGTCGCTCGTGAGCTGCGCGGGGCGCGCATAGCCGATGCCGCCGGGGAGCCGCGCAATCAAACGCAGCAGCAGCGACAGCGAATCCACCGAACGCGGCGGTCCGGGCAAGCCGCGGATCTTTCGTTCGATCCAGAATTGGCTCACCTCGTCGGCCGACATGCCGAGCACCAAATGATCGAACCCGACGCGATCGGTCGTGTGCGGCGGGTGATTGAACGGCACGTAGCGCTGGCCGGAGCCGTCGCTGTCGCCTTCGTTGGTGAAGATGCGACGCAGCTCGGCGAGGCTCAAATCTTGAACGGCCGAGGGCTTCGCGACCACGACGGCGAGCGCGATGCGTTCACCCGCGCGTGCGAGTCGTTCACTGCTCGGCAAGAGCAACGCCGGCGTCGCGAGCGAGCTCGCGGCCAGCAGCACCGCGCGACGGCTCACGCACGTCGTGCGCTCGAGCTCTGGACGAGGCGTGACGCGCGATTTCATTTCAGAACGCCCACGCCACCTGGGTTGCGAGCACGCGCAGCGGATAGCGCCCGAGCCCGGTGCTGCCCACGCCCGAGAAATGCGCGAGCGAGAGCTCGAGCTTCAGCGACACGGCGGGAGTCGGGTGCTCGTTGAGGCCGAATTGATAGCCCGTGACCGGCGGAATTTGCGGGTTATCCGGCGCATAAACGTACTGCACCATGCCGTACGGCATGATCTGCAAGAACGGAGTGCGATAGCCGACTAGGCCGTACACGCCCCAGCGCCGATAGTCCGGTTGAAAACCGAGCGGCGGCGCGACCACGGTCACTTGCGGGCGCCCGCCCTCTTCATACTTCGTTTGATTGACGATCAGCTCGCCTTGCACGAGCAGCCGCTGCTTGAACTGCCACTTCACGTCCCAGCCGAGCGAGAGCTCTCGGTACTTCGCGATTGTCGTGTATTGCTGATCGACGCCGGTCTGTCCGTTCACGTTGGTCGTGACATACTTCGCGGAGCGATCGTAATAGCCGCCGTAGTAGGCGGACATCCCCGCGGTGAGCGAGCCGAACGCGTCCGTCTTGAGATAGAGGCGCCCGCCGACGGCCTTGTCGTCGTTGAAATCCTCGTATTCGACTGGCCCGCGGCCGTTCGAGAGCGTGAGGTGATAACCGATCTCGAACGGATCGACGAACGTGTTGCCGTAGAGCTGAAGCCCGGTTTGATGCGCGGGAAATAGCTCGTTCGCGACCGCGAACGGCGCGCGAATCCCGATGATCGCGGGCGTGCCGTGGTCGACGTTCCAAATGCCGTACGGCGTGAGAAATTGCCCGGCTTGGAGCGTGAACAAATTGCTGAATTGGTGCTCGACCCAGACGCGCTCGATGATGATGCCGCCCCAGCGAATCGGCTCTTCGAAGCCCGCGTAGTCGAGCACGGTCGTGTCTGTGCGCGTGACGTTTCCGCTCGTCGGATCGACGCTCGTCGCGCCGTTCGGCAAATACAAGAAACGAACTTCGCCGAGCGCTCGCCAGTTGTCGCCTAGGTTCGAGCTCAGATACAGGTTGAAGTTGCCGACGGCGAAGGAGTTCGTCGGGAAATACGTGCGCGTCCACGGGTTCGAGCTCGGTACGAGCAGGCGCGTGTACGTCATGTCCGCGAAGCCGTACAAATCGATGCGATGCTGTTGCTCGGCTTCGACCGGTTCCTCGCTCGTGAAGCTGTCGCTGCTCCCGGCGCTCGCGTCTTCGTTCGTGCTCGCGGCGAAAGCGTCCGCGCTTTTTGCGTCTGCTGCTTTCGCGTCCGCCGTAGTCGCGCCGACATTGCTCGGGCTCGCGACGGCCGCGGCCGGCGTTACTTCCGGCGCCGCCGTGGGCGCGGTCGCCGCGTGCTCTGCGGCGGTGCTCGGAGCAGTCGAGTCGGCGCTCGCGCTCGTCGTCGCATCGGCCGCAAGGAGCGGGCGTGCGACCAAGCTCGAGATCGATACTGCGAGGCTCAGTCCGATCGCGCGCGACGACGAAATCATCTCGACCCTAAACGACACAATTTCGCCCAAAATTGAGACGCGCGTCTACGAAATGACGCGCAGCCCCGACGAAATACGTCGCTTTTGCCGGGGCTTAGCCGTCAGGTGCGAGCTTTGACGACATTCGGCTCTGTCTCGTACGCTCCGCGCTTTCGCGCTGCGCTTCTGGTTCCGAGCTTGTGTCGCGTTGTGCCGAGCGCTTTGGTTTCGTTGTGCTCCGCGGTTTGCGTCCGGCCGCGCTCAGCGCCGCGCGGGGGTCAGCGCTTCGGGCCGCGCGGCTGGTGGAGCTCGCGGTGCGTCTCGCTCAGGAGTCTGCGGATCGGCACGCCCGCAGGCGCGCGTTCGGCGCGCACCTTCTCGACGTTCTCGGGCGTAGCGTAGTCACCGGGCACCCAATCATCATCCGGGCTGAACATGTTGTAGCGATAGAGCCCGAAGTCTTTCATGTCGTAACACTTGAGCATGCGCCGGAAGCGCAGCACCTCGGGGATGTTGATGCCGGACGGATCGCCCTCGAATTCGTAGCCTTCGTAGGCGGCGTACGGATCGAGCGCCACGCGCGCGTTCATGCGCTGTTCGATGGCTTGATCCGCGAGCGAAAGCGGGCTCTGCACCGGAAAAATCCCCGGGATGCCCTCGAAGTGACTCGGCTCGTTCACGCCGAAGCTGAGCGTGTGCACCTCCGGCGTCTTCAGACAAAAGCGAGCGTTGAATTGGATGGGCGTGAGCGGCGCGGTGAGCTCACTCAGCAGCTTCGAAGGATTGAAGAGCTGCCCGCCTTTGTCGTTCGGCGAAATGATGAACACGCCCATGTCGTGCGTGGCCGCGAGCTGCACGGCGCCGAAATTGCGCTGGAAAAAATAGTAGTAGTGCAGGTTCACGAAATCGAAGAGATCCGTCGCGATCGCTTCGCAAATGATGCGATACGGCGCGTGCGTGCTGAAGCCGACGTTGCCAATCACGCCTTGCTCTTGATAGCGCTTCAGCACTTCCACCGGCCCGCCTTTCGCGAGCGCCGCGTGATACTTGGCGCGGTTGTTCATGCCGTGCCAGGCGTAGAAGTCGAAGCGATCCATTTTCAGCGTGCTGAGCTGCTCTTCGATCAGCCGCTTCGTGTCGTCCGCGGTTTGCGGCGCGCCCTTGGTCATGAAGAAGTAGCTGTCCCGCGGCACGCGCAGCTCTTCGTGCAAAACCTTGGCGTACAAGTGCTCGCTCTTGCCGTAGCCGTGCGCGGTCTCGATGTGATTGATGCCGAGCGCGAGCGCGCGCTGAACCGTGTCCCGGCACTGCTCGATGCTCTTTTTGGGTAGCTCGTCGCGCGGCGGCGTCCAGCCCTGGTGGTAGCGCATGCCGCCGAGCGTGATCACGCTGAGCGCCTTGTTCGTGCGGCCAAAGCGGCGGTATTGCATCGGCGCGCGCTCGTTGCGGCGTTCGACGGCGGGAGCGGGTGTCATCCGCGGGAGTGTAGTCCGTGCGCCTGCGCGAGCGAGCAATTTGCGGCGCTTTACCCCGCAATCACTGCAGCTGCTCGAGCAGCGCGCGCGCTTCGCTCTGGCGGTAACTCCCGTAAACCCCATTTGCGAACGGCTCGAGCGCCGTTTTCGCATCGCTGTTTCGACCGAGCCGCACCAAGCTGAGCGCGCGATTGTAGCGCGCTTCCGGCGCAAAAGTGCCGTTCGGCGCGGCCGCGAGGTAGGCGTCCCAAGCCGCGAGCGCGCGCGCAGGGTCATGATCGACGAAGTGCGCCGTGTGCGCGACGCGATACAAAGCCAACGTCGGGTCCGCGCGCTCTTCCGGAGTTTGTGGGGTGAGCGAATGCGCGTCCGTGACCACGGATTTGCCGCTGTTTGTCGGCAGCGCGGCGTTCGCCGGCGGAGCCTGACGCAGCGCGGAGCCGGCCAAGGGCACCGCGACTTCCGGCATCGGAGCGCTCGAGACAACACTCGGCGCCGCGCTGTCCGCGACAACCGGCACGCTCGACGCGACCGCGCCGTTCGGCTGCGACGTGGGTGCGAGCCTTTGCCCGACTGCGCCGTTCGGCTTCGTGCTCGGCGCCGCCGTCACGAATTGCTCGATGCGTTGCCACACGAGCTCGGCTTTGCCGCTCGCGGCGCCCCACGCGCTCGCCGCCACGAACGTAGCCGCGATCGGCAAGAGAAAGGCGTAGCGCGTGCGGCGCTTCACGCGCATCTGATGCACGCCGCTCATGATGCGCGCGCGCGTCGCGCGGGCCTCGAGCTCGCTCACTTCTTCCACGTCGCGTAGCGCGCGCGTGGCTTCCTGCAAGAGATCTTTGCTCATCGCACGCCCTCCGTTTCGAGCGCCGCGCGGAGCTTCTTTTTCGCGTGAAATAGCCTGGTTCTGAGCGTCGCTTCGGGCGCACCGACGATCTCGGCGGCCTCGCGCGAAGTGCGCTCTTCGACCTCGCACAGCACGAACGCGACGCGCTGCTCGATCGGCAACGTGTCGAGCGCTTGCGTGAGCAGCTGCGCGAGCTCTTTGCGGCGCGCCTCGTGCTCGGGATCTCTCGCTTCGGCGGCGGGCAGCTCACCGTAGGCGCTGATCGCTTTGCGTCGGCGTTGCGCGGCGCGCACGTGGTGACGCGCGTGATTGACGGCAATCGAAATCAAGAACGTGCGCAGCGACGAGTCGCCGCGAAAGCTGCGGCTCGCTCGCGGCAATGAGACGAACACTTCGTGCACCAAATCTTCGGCCGTCGCGGCGTCGCCCAAGAGGCGTTTGGCGAACGCGCGCACGGCGCCGTGATGCGCGTCATACACTTCGGCCACCGCCGCGGGCTCGCCGCGCTGCAGGCGCGAAACGAGCGCATCCTCGGGCCCCGCTATCTCGCCGAGCGCTTGCTCCGTCACCATGGTGAGCCCGAAAATCGTCATAGCAAAGGTCGCCTGCCGTGGCTCTGTGCCCGCCCGCCGCGAATTCGTTCAACGGTCTCGCCAATTCCCCAGAATTCAAACGAATTCCGAGGGTTGACTCAGAAGAACGCAACACCGGCGAAGCCTTCCAGCGCGTTCGCCGAAGAGTCGATGCCCGCGAGATCGTGGGCGAAGCGCCGTTGATAGGCGAGCCCGACGAACGGCGAGACCACGCGCAAATCGAGCCCTGCCGTCAGGCGATAGTGCACGTGCTCGATGTGGCCGGAAGAGAACGAGCGATTCCACGCGTGTTGCTCCGAGTAAGTCGCACCCGGCTCGATGAACACGGGACCTACCGGGATGTGCATGCCGCCGCCGACCTCGTAGGTGTACGTGTCGTCGCTCGGTTTGAGTCCGCCGCCGAACTGCGTGTAGAGCAAACCCAACTGCGACTTCAGCGCGACGTTCAACGGCATGAACGTGCTGCCCCAAAGCACCGGCTGAAAGCGTCCGTTCCCCGCCAGGCTGATCAAGCCGACCGAAGTGCCGCTCACGTGACGCGCGACGTTGACCACGCCGAATTGCATGCCCTCGACGTCACCCGCGACGTTGACGACGCCGATCTGCAAGCCGCGAATCCGCGCCGCGATGTTCGTTACGCCCGCGAATTGCACGCCGTCGAGATTGCGCGCGCGGTTCACGAGGCCCGCGAGCTGCACGCCCGAGAAATCTCGGCTGAAGCTGGCGAGGCCGCCGAACGTGCAGCCTTCGACGTCCCGGCCGAGCTGAAGGATGCCCGCGAACGCGCAGCCCGTCAGATCACGGTGAAAATCCGCGAGGCCGCCGAACGTGACGCCGGTCACGTCTTCGCCGCGATTGAGCAAACCCGCCGCCGTCGCGCCGTAAGTCGTGCCGCCGGTGTCGTTGTAAAAAGTCCCGAAGCTCGTGCCGCGCACCTCGCGATCGGTGCGCAGCACCATGATCCCGATGCCCGCGCCTTCGATCTGCCCGACGCGGCTGTAGAACAAACCGAGCTCGCCGTTGATCACGAAGCGCTCGCTGCGCGGCACCACACCGATCGGGTGCGCCAAAGCGAGATCGAAGAGCGGGTAGGGGGCGCGCTGCAAAGGTTCGGCTGCCGGCTTCGCTGGCAGCGGGGCGAGCGGCTTCTGAGCGGCTTCTTTTTTTGGGGGGGGCGCACTCGGCGGCACGGGCGGCGCGGGGGCGGACGCAGTTTCGGCCGGCGCCGGTGTCGCGCTCGCAGCGGCGCTCGGCGGCGCGGTCTCCGCGCTGCGTTTTGCGGCGAGGCTGGCAAGCAGCTCGGCCGCTTCATCACGCGAGAGGTTGCCGGACAAGAGCGCGATCACTTCGGGCGAGCGCGTCGGATCTTGCGGCAAGGAAATCGAGCGCGAGCGCGTGAGCCCGTTTTCTTCGCGGTAGGAAACGGTCGCGGTTTTGTCGGCGTGCGCGAGCACGCTGAGGCTCGCGCCAGTGCTGGCTTCGGTCTTGACGAGCGTGACCGGTCGCTTGAGCTCGAGCTCGATCGCGCTGCGAATCGCTTCCGGATCGAGCTTGGAGTCGCCCAGCGAAAGCACGAGTGGGAGCGGCGCATTCACCGCGCTCGCGGGTGCGGTGCCGCTGGTTGCGGGCGTGGCAGCGGGCTGGGCGTGCGCGTTCTCTGCGAAGCAGAGTGAGGCCCCCAAAAAAAACACGAGCGCAGGGAGCCTCATCAGTCGACCTCGAAGTGGCAGGTGTAGACGATTTCTGTCGCGACGGCGTCGCCGTTTTGCGCGCGCGGCGGCGACCAGCGCGATCCGAGCACCGTGCGCCGGCACGCCGCGCCGAAGCCCGGGTTGCTCTCGTGGCTCACGTTGACCGCACGGATCACGCCGTCCGCGTCGATGCGCGCGCGCACGCTGGCCGTGCCGCGGAGGCCGCGCTGGCGCGCTTCTTCCGGATAATTCGCGCGCAAAAGCCCTTCGAGGGCAGGCGGGCGCGGGTGCTCGGACAGATCGCTCGCGGCCACGAGCCTCGGTCCCGCGGCGACCGGCGCGCTGCTCATCGCGCTCGGGGAGGCGAGCGCGTTGCGTGGTGAGCCGAGACCGATCGGGCCGTGCAGGGCGCTGCCGTCGCCGACCGGCATGGCGAAGCCGCCGCTGTCGTTCGTGAGCGTGACGCCGCTGAGATCGAGCGGCGCGGCTGCGGTCTTCGCTGCTGGAGCTTGCTCGGGCATCGGCGCTTGCGCAGGCGTCGGCGCGGGAGCTTTCGGGCTCGGAATTTTTTCGAGCGCGGGTGTGGGGCTGCGCGTACTTGCAGGCTCGGGCGCAGTGGGCGGCGCTTCCGGCAGCGGCGGCGGCGCTTTGACCTCGAAGCTCACTGTGCTCACCTCGATCGCGACGGGCGGACGCGAATCGCGCTTCGTGAGCGACGCGTAGGCGACTCCGTGGAGCGCGACGCTGACCGCAAATGCGCCAGAAAAGATGGCTTTTGTTCGAGGCTTCATCGCGTTTTCAATGGGGCTCATGGTGCTCGACTTCGGGGTCGACGTTGAGCGCGAAGCGGGTGACCTGTTCGCGGCGCAAGAGATCGATCACGTGCACCACGTCGCGATGCGCGGAGCCGCCATCCGCGGCGATGACGGCGCGCAGATCGTGATCTTTGTCGCGGGCTTCGTGCACGCGCGCGCGGAATGTCGCGTCGTCCACGCGCTTGCCGTCGAGGTACATCACGCCATCGCGTGTCACGGAGACGGCGAGCACGCTGGCGGTGGCTTCGCCCGTCGCGCCTTTCGGCAAGTCGACCGGGATCGCGTGCGAAGCGATGTACGAAGCGGTCACCATCAACACCACGAGCAGCACGAGCACGACGTCGACGAGCGGAGTGACGTTGATGCCGCTGATCATTTCATCGGCCTCGGCGTTGTTTTGAGCGGCCATGACTTCACTCCGCGGCGGTAGGAGAGCCGGATTTGAGGTGTGCGAGCACTTCGCCCGAGAGCGCGTCCGCGCGGCCGAGACGCGCGCGGAGCGTGCGCTGAAAGACGTTGAACGCGACGATCGCCGGCAGCGCGACCAAGAGCCCGATCGCCGTCGCGATCAACGCTTCGCCGATTTCGGCCATCAGCGCGGCGGAGACTTGACCCTTCGAGTGCGCGAGCTCGCGGAACGCGCGCACGATGCCGATCACGGTGCCGAGCAAGCCGATGAACGGCGCGTTGTTCCCGAGCGTGCCGAGGAACGCGAGGTTTCGCTCCATGGTCAAGCGCGCGACTTGGTTTTCACCGCGCATGCGCTCTTCGGCGCTCGCCGCGTTCTCAGAATCGAGCCCGGCGACCGCGACGCGCGCTTCGAAGCTCGGTGAATGCTCCAGCCGCTTGCGTGCGAGGTCGAGGTTGCCCTCGTGCAAGAGCTGGCGCAATTCACGGCGCAGCGAAAGCACGTCGTCGCGCGAAGAGAGAAACAGAACTGCGCGCTCGATCGCGATCGTCAGCGCAAACACTGACAAGCACACCAAGAGATATAGAATCCAAAAGGATCCGAACTCGGTCAGACTGCTCAGTCGGTCGATGATATTCATGAGATTGAGGCCTCTTTTTCTGGGTTTTGAAGGTGTGTTTGTTTTTGCGCGGACTGAGTTAGGGCGATACGCAGAGCGCGCGTTGGGTGAGGTCTTCGCCGCCGCGGGAGTCACGGATGACGAAGTAGAAATGGGTGATCGGTCCAGTTGGGTCGGTCGCCGCGGGCGCGTCCCACTCGGTGCTGCTGCTCGATGTTTGCGGCGTGAGCGAGACGAAGAAGTGCGCGAGCTTGCCGTCGGTCGAAAACTGGGAGAGCAGAATCGTTTCACGCGTCGGATCGTCTGCCGTGGTTTGCACGAGCGAATCGAAGTCAGCATCGACGAGCGCCACGCCGAACGTGTGTTTGCTGCCGAGCGTGATTTGCGGCAGCGCGTCGCACGTGGCAGCCGTGTCCGGCGCGGGCCAAGCGTCGCCGTCGAGCGTGAGCGAATCGGCCATGAATTGCGGGTTATCGTTGTCTTCACCCGGGCCCGCGAAATCGAACTCGAAGGCCAACGGCTCGCCGGCGCCGCTCGCGCAGCCGGGGTTGCCGTTGGCATCGAGCAGAGCGGTATCGTTCGGGCAAACGACGCCGCTCACGAAACCGTGCGGCGCCGCGGTCGTATCGAGATCGCTCGGCACGGTGAAGTCGAAGCTCGGATTGCCCGAGACTGGAGCGGCTTGGAGCGCGCTGCCGAATGCGGTCGTGGCACAGCTCGGGAAACCGCTGTTCGTCGGCTGCACGCCGCACACGGAGAAGGCATAGCCAGCACTCGGGGCGCCGTCGGGCGCAGCCAAAAACGCGCTGAAGTGCGCCGTTTCGCCCGGCGCGGGCGACGCGCGCTCGCTGTCGCCCGAGACTTCGAGGCGCGCCCCGAGCAGGCGCGGCTCTTGAATCAAAGACTCTTCTTTCAGCGGGTCGTCACAGCCGAACTGAGCGAACGCCACGCCGAGCAGCAGCAAACCAAATCGATGCGATCGCGAAATGCGCGCGCTCATAGCTCACCTTTCAAGCCGAGGTTGGGGAACAAACCGAGCCCGGAAACCGCTTCTCGCTTCGTGTAATCAAAGCTGTAGCGGTAACCTTGCGGGTTCTTCGCGTTGTACACATTGAGCACGTCGATGTACGCGGCGATGCTGCCGGAGCCGATGTGCCAAGCTTTCTCGAGCCGCACGTCGAGCTGCTGGAAAGCAGGATCGCGGCTGGCGCTGTTGGTCGCGCCGTACTTGGGCACGTACACGCCGGTGCGCGCGTCGTAGGTGCTGCCGACGACCGCCGTGTTCGGATCGCCGCTGATCAAACGGAAGCGCGCGCCGAGCGTCCAGCCGCGGCCGAGCACTTGGCTCGCCGTGAGCGCGAGCACGTGCGGCTCGTCGTGATCGAACAGGCGATACGGCTGATCGAGATCTTTGCGCTCGCTGCGCGAGAGCGTGTACGCCAGATAAAAGAAGCTGCCGTCCGCGGGGTGATATTCGCCCGAGACTTCGACGCCGTAGATGCGACCTTCACCGTCGTTGACGAAATTCGGAGCGACTCCGTTCGGCGTGCCGACGATGCGATTCGTCAGGTATTTGTAAAAGCCTTCTGCGCCGAATTTCAGGCGCGTTCCGACGCGATCCTCGAACCCGAAGCTCGTCTGGAGCGCACGGTAGGGCTCGATGTTCGGATTGCCGACGACCGCGAGCGCTTGCCAATATTGCGGCGCTTGCGTGTAGTAACCGGCGCCCGCTTTGAGCGCGAAGCTCGGGCTGAGCTCGAGCCGCGAGGTGAGCCGCGGATCGAACGACGAGCGGCCGATGTCGCCGTAATAGTCGGCGCGAATGCCCGGCACGATCAACAGATGTCGCTCGGGGCGCAGGCCGAGCTCGAGGTACGCGCCAGGGCGCACCACGTTCAGGTGCGGCACGATCGTGGAGACGGTGCGCCGCGTCGAGTTGGGATCGTTGACGGTCGGGTCACCTTCGTCGGCGCCCGGCGCCGGACCGTCGTAGCGACCGGACAGGAACTGGCCGTAGAAATCGACGCCTGCCGTCGCGCTGATTTGCGGCGCAAGCTCGACGCGCCATTCGCCGCGTCCATGCAGCTCCGAGCCCGAAATGATTTGCTCGTAGCCGCCGATCTGTTGACTGAAGCTGAGCGAGCCCGCGGTGACGCTCAAATCCTCTGTCGCGCTGTCGCCGAGCTTGCTGTCCAGCTCGACCTGCACCCGGTGAAAACCGATGGTTCCCGCGATCGTTCCGCTCAGCGTCGGGTCGGCCTCGTTCGGGTTGGCGAAGAAGAGCTGCAGCGAATCCCGCGCGCCGTAGCCGATCACGCGCAGCGTGTGGTGCGCGTTGACGTGGTAGGTGCCGAGCGCTTGGTAGTCGTAATAGAGCGGAGCCGCGACCACCGAATACGTGTCTTTGGGCACGAGCTTGGAGAAGACGAAGTCGATGTTGCTGCGGCGCGCGGCGAGCGCGACGCCCGCTTGCGAACCGATGTTCGTGCTCACGAACGCGGAGCTGTCGATGAAATTGAGATCGGCGCCCGCGTGGAAGCCGTCCATGCGCGGATCTTTGCTGTGCACATCGATCACGCCGCCGGACACGCGCCCGTAGCGCGTGCTGAAGTTGCCGGGATAGAGATCGACGCGATCGATGTAACGTGAGCTGAAGAAGCTCGTGAGCCCGCCGAAGTGATACAGGAACGGCACGGGCACGCCGTTCAGATACGTTTGACTCTCGTCTTGCGCGGCGCCGCGCAGGATCGGATCGCCGTTGCTCAGCGAGGTTCGTCCGACGCCAGGCATCACTTCGATCGCGCGGATGGCGTCGCCGCGGGTGCCCGGCACTTCGGTCAGAATTTCGCCAGAAATCGTGCGCCGTGTGGCTTCGCGCGGCGGCGCTTCCACGGTCGCGACGCCTGAAAACTCTTCGGGCTCGGCGGGCGGCGTCGCTGGCGGGAGTGCCGCGCTCGGTGCCGCCGGAGGCGCGGGCGTTGGCTCTGTCGCCTGCGCTACTGGCGCTGGCGTCGGCGTGCTCGCGGGGAACACGTAACGATAACGAATCTTCGCGCTGATCGGCGTGCCGCCGCGCCGCGCGGGCTCGAGCTCGAACTTTCGCACGGCGTCGAGCGCGGCCTGATCGAAGCGCGCTCCGCCGCTCTCGAGCACGGTCGCGTCACTGACGTGACCCGTCTCGTCGATTGTGAGCGCGAGCGTGACGGCCACCGGCTCGCTCGGAGCTTCACCTTCGGGGATTTGCGCCGGCTCGGCGTGCACGAGCTTGGGTGGAGTGATCGCATCGGGCGCGGGCGCGTCGGCCGGTGGCGGCTCGGGCTGAGCGGGTGCGGCTGGTGCGCCGTCCGCTTGAGCGAGTGCGCGCGCGGCGGAGAAAAACACGATCGCAGTCGCGGCAAAATGCAGTCGGCGAAGTCTCACGGCACACCTTTCCCGTCGAGGTCGGCCGCGCGCCCGTGCGCGAATTTTTCGCCGCTTTCCGCGCGCAGTTGCGCGCCGCAATGCCGGCTCAATTCGCGAATTCTGGGTGTCGGCTTTGGATTTCGACCCTCAGTGCCCGCGAGCTCGGCGAGTGTTCAACGCGGCGCGCGAAAAAATCCGCGACCCGGGTTCGAGCTCGGTTTCTCGCGCCGTTTGCGCGACGCGGCGGCGCTCGACGAAAAGCGCGGGGCGTCTCGGAGGCGGCTCAGCTCGCGCGCAGCTTCGTCAGCACGCGCGCGGTCTTCATGCGCACGACGCTGGTCGGCTCTTCGTTCGAGAACACTTGGATGTCGTGCTCGGAGATCGGGGGCCGGAGCGACGAGCGCGCCGCGGGATACGAAGATTGCCAGGCGAGCAGCTCTTCCTCGACGATGCGCGCGGCGTCGAGCGCCTCGAGCTCGAGCTCGGCCTCGAACGAACCGAGCCGACCGAGGCGAGTCTCGGCTTCGACGCGGCGAGCCGCGTGCTCGGTCATGCAGAACAGCGCCGCTAGCTCGGCGCTGAACGAGCCACACGCGCGCGCCAGCTCCGCCGCCCGACGCATGTCTTGCACGAAGCTGTGAGCCGCTTCGGCGCTGCCGGAAAACGGCGTGGCGGATCGCACAATTTGCCGAGCCGCGTCGCCGCCGCGCGAGATCTGCACCGGCACGCTGCGTGAGCCGTCGCGATCGGCGATGCGCTGTTGCACGCGCGCGAGCACCGGGCGAAACGCACGCACGTGATTGCGACTCGTCGACACGAGCTGCAAGCAGTGCTCGCTCTGAATCAACGCCAGCGGGATCTCGTTCGCGCCGGCGGCGCACAAGAGATCTTTCAGCTCGGCGCGCGAGAAATCGAGGGCCTCACGCACGGCGGGTGACGCAGTCTGAAAATCGATCGTGAGGATGTGGAGGCACTCGGACGGAAGCATCGAAAAGCTCCTGCCGAATTAGAACGGACGAGTGCGCCGCGCCTTAACGTGTCAAAAGGCCGTCGCGCGCGCGAAAAGTCGCGCGCTCGGAGCTCCGGAACGGGAGTTATCGAAGCCTGCGCGCTATGCCGAATTGGGCTGATTCGCCGGAAAACACCGGGTTTTCGGGGCGCGCGCACTTTTTCGGCACTCTGGGCTAGAAGGCGCGCTACGGTCCGAGTCGCTCGATGAATTACTACAAGAAAAAGACCGAAGCCGCCGAGCGCGCACAGGCTCGCCGCGAGCTGGAGAACGCAGCTCCACGGCTCGCCGCCGAGGTGCCGACGCTGGCAACGCTGAAGCTCGAGCTGGAAGAGCACGAGGGCTCGGCGCGTCGGCCTGAACAGAATCACATCCGTCACATCGTCGTGCCCAGCGCGCCCGCGCTGTTCATGGCGCCGTGCGGCGACTCGCGCTGCAAAGACGGCGGTCACGACATCACGCGCGAGGTGATGCGCTCGCTCCGCAGCGGTGAAACTCGGTTCCAGGGGCACGATGCCTGTCAGGGCTCGCAGGGCTCGGGGCTGTGCGTGCGCGTCCTGCACTACACGGGGATCGCGACGTACAAGTGAGCGCGCGGCGGTTCCTTCGCCGCCGGCCGCCTCACATTCCAGTGCACAGACAGCTGTAGACGGTGTTCGCGATCATGTACGCCGCGGACCCGGTTTGCAGCGTGTTTTGCCCGCACTTCTGATCGTTCGTGCCGCACGCGGTCGGGCCGCAGGCGTTGTCCTCGTAACACTGGAGCACGACGGAGCAGGCCTTGTGATCGTCCTGGGTTTGGTTGCTGCAGGTGTCGCAAGTCGAGCCTTGCCAGGCTGCGAGACACGCGAGGCCGCCGCCGGTTCCTGTGCTCGTGCCGGCGCCGCCGCCGTTCGCCGCGCCGCCGCCGCTCGAGCCCGCAGTGCCGAGCGTGCCGCCGTGACCGCCCGCGTTACTCCCCGCACTACTGGCTCCGCTCGCGCCCGCGCTCCCGAGCGTGCCGCCGGCGCCGCTGCCGGACGCGCCGGCGTGACCGCCCGTGCCGCCCGAGGGCAGGCCGTTGCTCCCACCGAAGGCCGTA
>FTDA01002099.1_pt1 | contig 17921 bp, 12 predicted proteins | sample 1639731 | NCBI WGS metagenome assembly FTDA01 (sample SAMEA3914869, study PRJEB12502) | metagenome | biome: forest; material: soil | place: USA | collected 2012-03-12 | depth 0.1 m
GCGTAGCACCCAGCGAAAGAGCGTCGTCACGTCTCGCTCTTCCTTCTTTCGCGCCCCCGCGCGCGCCAAAGCGCCTCGCCCTCTCGCTCTTCTCTCTCGCGCCCCACCTCGCGCGAAACGCCTTCGTCGCTTCTCGCTTCTTTCGCGCCTATGCGCGCGCAAAAAGGCCTGGGCCGGATGCAGCGCAACCCAACAGCCGCACGCACGGAAATAAAACAACACGCTTCGTGATACCCGACGGGGTGAAGCTCCAGACTCGCCGGGCTGATCACGGTTTTCGAATGAAGGGCAGACCCAACGAGACCTGACCGAACAGGCGCCCCGTCGCGCGTCGAAATGCGCGGGCGGCCAAGCGCCGCAAATACGCGCAGGGCAAAAAAACCAAACCGCCCCGAGGCGAGCTGAACGCTGTCCACCTCGGATGAACATCACTCAGCCCGGCAAAGCCCTCCGCGGCATGAACGCGCGCAACGTGGCGTAACTGCCGAAGCAGAGCAGCACGTCCCCCGCGCGCACGTCGTCCGTGCCGCGTGGGTTCGGTAGCACGACGCCGTCACGCGTGATGCTCAGCACTTGCACGTCACGATCGCGCAGCGCGAGCGCGCCGAGTGTTTGTTCGGCAAACTCCGAGCCGGCTTGGACCGTGAATTCGACCACGCCGTAGCCGCTTTTCAAGGTGAGGCGCTGACGCAAATCCAGCTCCGGAAACTGCACTTGTTGCTCGAGGTGCTGCACGATCGCCGATGCGATGTCGACGCCGGTCGCCGTCTCGATGCCTTCGAGCCCGGGCGAGGCGTTCACCTCCAAGACGAGCGGGCCGTCCGGGCCTTCGAGCATATCGACGCCCGCGACGTGCAGGCCCATGACTTGGGCGGCGACGATCGCGGTCCGCTCGAACGCGGGATCGATCTCGATTTTTTTGGCGACGCCGCCGCGGTGCATGTTGGCGCGGAACTCGTCGCCGGTGGCTTGCCGGCTCATCGCAGCGACGACGCGATCCCCGACCACGAACGCGCGCACGTCGCGCCCGCGGCTCTCGATCACGAAGCGCTGAATCACGACGTTTTGCCGCGCGCTCTGCAAGGTTTCGATGATGGCTTCGGCGATCTTCGTCGTCTCCGCCAAGATCACGCCGATGCCGTGCACGCCTTCGAGCAGCTTGATCACGACGGGCGCGCCGCCGACGGCTTCGATCGACGGGAGCACGCTCTCGCGATCGCGCGCGAACGCAGTCGGCGGAATCCCGACGCCGTGACGGCTCAGCATTTGGGTCGAGCGCAGCTTGTCGCGCGCCGAGCTGATCGCGGCCGACGAATTGAGCGCAAACACGCCCATTTGCTCGAACTGCCGCACGACCGCGGTGCCGAAAGTGCTGACGGACGCACCGATGCGCGGAATCACGGCGTCATACCGGCTGAGCTTTTTGTTGCGGAAGAACAGCGCGGGCTGACCCGCTTCGACGAGCAAGCTGAAGCGCAGCGTGTTCAGCACTTTGACGTGGTGGCCGCGGCGCGCGCACGCCTCGCGCAAGCGGCGCGTGCTGTACGCCCCGGCCGCGCACGACAGGATCGCGATCCTCAGCATGCGCGCGGCCTCTGCTTTCCGACCTTGGCCACGAGCGAACGCGGGGCGCGGGGTTGCTTGAGCACGTAGCGCCGACTCGGGTCGATCAAGAAGGCGTGCGCGAGCGCGCGGCGCCCGATCAACATGCGAAAGATCATCCGGCCGCGATCGACCAAGCTGAGCTCGATTTCTCTCTCGACGGGGCCGATGCGCACTTTGGTGGCGACGAAGATACGCGCTTCCGATTCGCCACTCGAGGGCCGAACTCGCCCGCGGCGCACGATCGAAGCTTCGACCGTCACGCGCCGTTCACTTTGGCTCCGCGACAAACGCACGTCGAAGCGCACGCGGTCTCCTTCGAGCTCGCGGATGTTCTCGACGTGCAGGGCGCTCGAGCGGGCGCCGGTGTCGATCTTCGCGCGCAGCGACAAAATGCGCCAATTTGGCAGATCGACGTACTCGGTCACGCCGATCACGAGCGGCTTGGGTGCGCTCCGGGGCACGCACGGAACGTTACACCACGTCGCCCAGGAAACCGAACCGGAGCTCCTCGGGCGCTCGTTCAGGGTGTGACGGGGCCGCTTCGACGGACCCACACGCCGAGATTTCCCGAGCGCATCACTTGGACGAAGTCGGCTTCCAACGCGGAGGCCACGCCGTTCGCGTCGGCGCAGCCGTCCTTGATCCAAACGGCGTTGGCGTTCGCGAGCACCGCGCGCGGGTCGCTCCGCAGTGAGCGCTGAGAAAGGTGTTCCACGACGTGTCCAGCGGCCAGGCCTGCCGGCGTATAGATTCCGAGCGTTCGGTCACCGCACCCGAGCCACGCGATCTGCGTCGGTTGACGCGCGAGGGCCGATCCGGGGCGGTCGACGAGCTTCGCGACGCGGAAGCCGGCAACGGTGAAGGGCGCTTCCGAGAACGCGACGCTCGCGCGGGCGAACACGGCATCACGAGCCAAATCATCGGCGGCGCGCGCCTCTTTGGCGTACGGCCACAAGATGTGCGTGGCTCCGACTTCACGCCAAGTGTGAAACACCACCTCGGGAGTATCGAGCTGCAGGTACTCGATGCGGCCCGCCCACAACGGCTGATCCCAAACCGCAGGCACGCCCGCGCCGACGGATTGATAGAAATCATGGCCGACGATTTTGGAGCCCTTCGGAAGCTGAGCCCCGATCGCGACGAGCTCTTCGCCGCCGTACGCTTGGCGCTCGAGCTTCTTGTGCTGCCCGAGCGAATCCATGGCGCGCAGCGGCAGCTGAGCAAGCATTTGGTTCGCGCGAAGCAAGTACGTGTCGCCGCCCCAGAGGACTTGCAGGAGCACCAAGAGCGCCACGGTCGCGCGAATCGCGAACCATCGCATCTGCCAGGCAGCGACGAGCGCGGCCGCGGTGCACGCGGCGAGCCAGGGCATGAAATCCTGCAAATAGCGATCGTAGGGATAGGTCAGAAACCAAATCGCGAGCGCGATGTGCGCGCACACCGCGATGATCAGCACACGCTTGAATGGTCTCGCCCAGGCCAAGAGCGGCAATAGCAACGTGAAGAGCGAGCCGATCACGATGCCGGGCTCGGGGCCTCGGCCCCAACCCAGCGGCGCAAACGAGAACTCCCACAGCACTCGCGCGGTTCCGAGCACTTTCCCGCTGAACGAGCGTGGCCCCGAAGATGCCGCAAACCAATAGCCGCGGTCGAATACCGCCGTAGCGCCCGGATAGAGCGGATGGTCGTGAAACCAACGAAAGAGGTTCGGGTAGAGCGGATCGCCGTACGCGATCCAGTTCTTGAGCCAGAACGGGCTGCTCACGGCGAGCGTCGTCCCTGCGGCGAGCAAGAGCGGTTTGAAGCGCCGCCGAAGCAAGAACTGCGCGCCGAGCACGAGCGCAACCGGCACGACGAAGTAGACGGCCTGCAACTTCGTCAGCACCGCGCCGCCGAGCACGAGCCCCAAAACCAGCGCGTGGCGCAGATCCGTCGAGCTCAAGTAGCGAAGCAAGACCAAGCCGAGCGGCGCCGCCCAAAACGCGAGCACGTGGTCGGCGCCCCCATTGAGGTTGGAGTCGTAGCTGAAAATCGCGGGGAAGACGAACAGCGCGGCGCCTGCAAAACGAGCGCGCCCGCCGGAAATCAAGCGGTTCGCCAGCGCGGAGATCGCGCCCAGCGTCGCGAGCAAGAGCACGAACTCCAGATGCGCGGCCAGGCAGAGATGCTGCGCGAGGCCACCCGGAGCAAGAAACGCCCACGTGTACAGCCAACTCGCCAAATGCGGGTACGCGCCGATGTACCACCCTTCGGGGTAGGCACGAATCGCCCCCGCCGAAGCGTAATGATCCGCGATCGTCAGATGATACCAGCGAGCATCGAAGCTGATGTTGCCGGGCGTGACGATCTGCGCGTAGAGGATCAGCGCGCCCAGCACGAGACCGAGCGCTGCGAGACCTTGAGCCGGGGTCTGTGGCGACCAGAGTCGGCTCCCGAACTTCGCCCGCATGCGCGCGAAGCGGCGAGCCTGTCGCACGAGCGAGCGGAACCCGAGCGCCAATAGCGCGGCCGGCCAGAGGAGGAAAAACGGCCAACCCAACAGATGCAGGAAGCCGCCGACGAAGATGCCGAGCGCGAACGTGAGCACGCCCACGGCCGTCGCGATTGCGATCCTTTCGCCGTCACGCGGCCCGTACACGCGGAGCGTTGCGAGCACGCGCAACCCAACCGCCAGCGAGGCCCCGATGAACCCGAGCGCGGCGAGCCAAGCACGCGCCCACGACAGCGCCGCCCAATCCGCAATCGGATACGAACGGTTCGCGTAGACGGCGAAACCCGAGAGCGCGAGGAGGAGCCAAGCGAGCGCGAGCCAATGCGTTCGGCCCCGTAGCTTTCCGACCCGCTCGCTCCACTTCGCCGCGAACCGCCTCACTACGGCTCACCCACGCAAGACATTCTCGGAGCGCCTAACAGAAAAAATCGCCGAGCGACAACAAGAAAATCCGTGCTCGCCCGCGTGAGCTTCACGCGAACCCGGTACAGGTGATTCACCAGAAATCCTGCATCGCTTTCAAACTGAAGGTCCAGACGAGCTGCGCGGCGACGATGCAGGGCAGCACACGCTCGGGCGCAGCGAAGCGGCGCGGAATGCGGGTGAGCGCGAACGCTGCGGCGACGACGATTGCAGGGATGAAGAAGATCCAGAGCCGCGCGACCTCCGCGATGGTTTTTCCGAAAACCGCGGCCAAGGCGACGGCGAGCACTGTCACGGCTGCGAGCATTTTGCCGGGTTCGAGCCGCGGCGGTCGCGCGAGCAAGCCCGCCGCAACGAGCCATGCAACGCCGAGCGGCACACCGAGCCAATAACCGAACTCGATCAGATCCAGCTTGGCCGAGCTCCAACGCAGCGCGGGTGTCCAGCCTTTCCAACTGAGGTGGTTTTTCATCGCGCGTTCATACGCGACGAACGGATCGTAGTGGATCGCGAGCCAGGCCAGCACGCTGAACGCGAGCAACGTGAGCGCGGCGATGGCAACCCCTTCGGCGAGCCGGCGCCAGGGCACGTGACGCTCGACGCCGATCGCGAGCACCAGCACGCCACCGATCAACAGAATCGGCAAAAGCGAGAAGGAGACGAACAGCGAGATCCAGGCGAGCGCACCGACCGTTGCCCAACCCCAGCGCGAGCGCGCAGCGGCGCTGGCAGCACAAGCGAACCAGAAGCTCGCAGACAAAAGCGGATACAGGACCTGATCCAAATGCATCTGAATCAGGCTCGGCGCTGCCGCGCTCAGGTAGATGATGGCAGGCCACAGCACGCGCTCGCGCGGAAGCAGGTACTTGCTCAACCACGTGAGCGGCACGATCGTCAGCACGCCGAGCAACGGAAAGACCACGAGCGCGAAGTTCACGAACCGCACATGCCGACGATTGATCAGCGAGCTGTGCAGCCCGAGCGGCGGATCGGCGATGAGCGGCATCACGTGATCGGCCACGCGCGCCAGTGCGATGTAAAAGAGCAGCTGTCCCGGCGGCTTCGAGCGCGCGTACTGTTGATCGTGGGCGCGCACGAACTGCTCGTAGTCGCGCATGGTTTGGTAAACGTTCAGATCGCGGCTGGCGGTGACCGCGAACTCGGCGTGACCGGAGCGAGTCAAGTGCTCGCGCATCGCGCGGTCACCCCGGTTCTCGGCAAACGCGAGGCCCTGATGGAAGCAGAACCCGAGCACGACTAAACCGAGCAGCACACGCCACATCTGCCGCGGCTCAGCGACGCTGACGGCCGCCCGAATGAAATACGGAAACGCGAAGAAGCACGCCCCCAGGAGCCCGAAGCCGAGCACGTGGCGATCGCGAATCGGCCAATTCCAGCCGTCCCACGCCTGCGCCGTCGGCTCGCCTCGCCACAGCTGAATCGTCAGCCAGCCGCTGAGCGCGAACACCAACACGAGACCGGCCCAAAACCAAAGACGCGCATCCACCTTCGCTCTCGGCGCCGGCTCACTCCCCTCACTTCGCTCGATCATTTCCTGCGCGTTCATCGCTCGATCCCCGTGGCGCCGTTCAGCGCGGCGAAGCAAAGCACACGCGCCCGAGTCGGGCCAGACTGCAGCGAATCTCGGCGCTTCCGCGCAGGCTCAGCGCGAACGGTTTTGGACGTCGAGCTGCGCGCAAGGCGCTTCAGCCGTCGTGCTCCGGCTCGTCCGAGCTCGCCTCGGAGTCGAAGTCGAACGGCACGCTCAACTCCTCGAGCGCGGCCACCTCGAGCGCGGCCGGGTCCTGCGCTTGACCTGCGACCAAACCGCAGTTTTTGCAAATTCGGAGCTCGTGAATCCCGAGCGAGGGCAGCGCGGCTCCGAGCGCGCCGTCACGCGCGACCAGAAACACGTTCTCGCCGCACGCGGTGCAACCGCCGTCGATCGAGTGCAGGCTCGGACGGGCTGAATTGGGGCTGGGGGCTTGGGCCAAACCTTCGACCAAGGCCTCGCCGATCCGCGCGAACTCCGCGCGCTCGACGCCGCGCAAGCGGCTGCGCATCACGTAGCCGATGATCAAGAGGACGGCCGCAGCACCCGCCAACGCTTGGAACCACGAGCTCACCGGTAAGCGCGAGAGCGCGGCGAACCCCATCGCGCCGAGCAACACCGTGAGCACGATCAAGTCGCGCGCCCGCCCGCTCTCGCCGCGCCGCGCGAGCTCCTCTTCGAGCTCGTGTTGCTCGTGTTTCAGCTCCGCCCGCGCTTCCGCGTCGTACGGCGGATCCCCAGCGCGGCCGATCAGCTCGCGGGCGAAACGCGCGAGCGCGGGCGCTTCCGGCGTGGTGCACGCCGCCACCGCCGAAGCGCGATCCCCCAGCCGCAAGCTGCGCGTGAGCGCGGCCACGAACGGCGGCAGCACCTTCGTCTCGTTCGCGACCAGCAGAGTCCTGATCAAGAGCGCCAGCACCCCGAGCGCGGCGACGGCTTCGAGAGTCGGAAATTCGTCGGGCATGGTGCAGGCCTGATTTACACCGGCAACCGCTCGGGCGTCTTGCGCGAAGTCACGCCGCAAGTTAGCCACGCTCTTTTCACGGGTTCGAACGCGTCGCGAAGGCCTTCCGCCCGCTTCCGAGCGCACGGCGAAGCGTGCGGCAGGGCTTGCGCCAAAGCGCGTTCCACGACAAGTTCCGGCCCTCCGCATGGATAGCTCCGGCACCCACGACGCGAACCGCGCCTACTACGACGCCTTTTCTCAGGGCTACGAAGCCGAGCGCGGGCCGAACGATCCGGGCGGCTACCATGATCTGCTGGACGAGCTCGAGGCCGGCTACGTGCGGCGCTACGGCGCCGGTCGGGATGTGCTCGAGGTCGGTTGTGGCACGGGCCTCGTGCTCTCGCGCATCCAGGCCTTCGCGCGCTCGGCGCACGGCGTCGACCTTTCGCCGGGAATGCTGGAGAAAGCGCGCGCGCGCGGGCTCGATGTCGTGCTCGGGTCGGCGACCGCCCTGCCCTTCGAGGACAACCGTTTCGATGTCACGTGCTCGTTCAAGGTGCTGGCGCACGTGCCGGAAATCGAGCTCGCGCTCGCGGAGATGGTCCGCGTCACACGCCCAGGCGGCATCGTGCTCGCGGAGTTCTACAACCCATACAGCCTACGCGCGCTGATCAAGCGCTTCGGGCCCGCCGGCAAGATCGCCGCCGGCGCCAACGAGAGCCACGTCTACACGCGCTTCGATTCGCCGTTCGCGATCCGCCGGCTCTTGCCGCGCGGCACGGTGCAAGTCGGCGCGCGCGGCGTGCGCATCGTGACGCCCACGGCGAAGGTGATGAAGCACGCGCTCGGTCGGCTGTTTTTCCGCGCCGCCGAGCATGCATTGTGTGATTCGCCGCTGCGCGTGTTCGCCGGCTTTTACGTCGCGGCGCTCGAAAAGCGGGGTTGAGCGCGTTCAGAACGCGCCGCTGAGCCCGAACGCAGCGCCGCCCGGAACGACCGCCGCGCTCGGTCGCAGCTCGAGCGGCAGCGGGCGCTGCTGCACGCGATGTTGCTCGGGCACGAACGTCAACTCCGCCTCGAGCACGCCGATCAGCGACACGCCGAGCCAAGCATACGAGGTGTAGACGAGTCCCGAATGCCAATTGGTGAGCTGACCATTGGTGCTCGCGACCGGCGTCAGCCCATCCCGCTCCAAGCGATTCGCTTGCAGCACCAAGTGCGTGTAGATGCCGAGCACGGTGAGCGTGCTCGCGCCGAGGATCGCTTCGCTCGTGAGGAAGGCGTAGCCGAGCGAATCCTTCCCGTTCTGGAATTGGCCCACGCCGAACGGGACCAACGCGAGCCAGCGCGAGTTCGGCGTCACGAGCGTCTCCTCTTGCCCGAGGCGCTCGAGACCGGCCACGCGCAGGCGCTCGCGGCGCGCGCGCTCTTCCTGGCGTTTCGCGGCTTCTTGCGCCTTGCGCACGCGCTCGTCTTCGGCCTTCTTGATCACGTCGAACATGTCCTCGCGCACGCGCAAGAAGTGATCGATCACTTGCGGCGGGAAGACCAAGCTGTCCGGCGGCTTCATCTGCGGGTTTTGCCGAATCGCGGCGCGCAGCGGCTCATCTGCCAATTGCGGACTGCCGATGCCGATCAAGCACGCCGCGTGATAGATGCGCGCGCTCTCGATCACGTCGCGATCGTGCAATGGCCGCGAGCCGTTTTCGCTCAGCAAGGCGTGCAGCGAGTCGGCGCATTCGCCGTATTTGCCGGCGTCGTACAAACTCACCACGCGTGCGAGCTCAGCGGTGTCGTTGAGCTGCGGCGGAGCCTGCGTGCCGGCATTCGCAGCCGCGCCGCCGTTCGGGCTCGCTGCCTTCGCGCCAGCTTTGGCCGACGCCGTCGCGCTCGGTGCTGCTGCCGTCTGTGCCCGCGATTGCGACGCGGTGAGCACCACGAACGACAAGCCGAGGCTCGAAACACACAGGCGGGGCAAACTCATGCGGTCCCCCCGACAGCCGCTCCTCACGACCCGGGGATGCTGAAGATTCGACCGGGGCTGAGCGTGGCGTCAAATTCTTTTGGAGGCAGCCCGCTGGTCGGTGGCGAAAGCAGCGTGCAATGCGCATGAACCGAAGCCGTGGTCATGCGGATTTTCTGCTGACTCGGCACGTTGAACGACCCGAGCTCCCCGCAGCTCGCCGTGGTTCCCGGCTGCCCTTGGAAGTCGATCACGGCGGGCTTGAACTCGATCGTGCCGCGCACGGTCTGCACTTCGCTCGGATCGTTCGGGCGTTGCACGTTGACGACCATCGTCTGCGGAGCGACGCAGCACTCTTCGTTCGGCGGCACGAACTCGAACGTGTGCGGCCCGACGGTGAGCTGGTGCGGCGGCCCGAACCAGACGATCTCCTGACCGTCCATTTTGACCGTCGCGTTTTTGGGACCATCGACCAGCACGCGCACGGTCGCCGTTTCAGCGACCGCCGAGCTGCTCGCCGAAGGTTGCGGCCGCGCGTGCCCGGCGCGCCGCAGCGCTTCATTCTGTTGACGGCGCGGCTCTGCCGCGTCGGTCGCCGCGGACTCGGCGGGCTGTGCGTGGGGCGCGCTCACTTCGCTCACGGTCGCGCTCGGGGTCGCGGAGAGCGCCTCCGAAGGCGCGCGATGACTCGGGCGAGAGCGGACCCAAGCGATCGTGCCGAAGACCGCGCCGACCAAGATCGAAGTCGCGAGCGCGCCGGCGGCGCCGCGCGTGAGCGCGAGGCGCAGCTTCTCACTGCGCGCGATTTGCGCCACTTGGCGCAACAGATCCGCGTCGTCCGGGCGGAACGCGAGCGCGCGGTTGAAATCCGCAGCCGCGACTACGAAATCCTTCGCCGCGCGCGCAGCGTGCGCACGCTTGACGAGCTCGGCCACGAGCCGCGGCTCGTACGCTTGTTGATAAGCCGCCGAATCGCGCAAGAACTCGAAGATCTCACGGCGCGGCTCGGAAAATTCGTATTTGGCGAGCTCGGCCTTGAGCGCGTCGGTCAACGCGCGCGCGCTCTGGTAACGATCATTGGCATCGCGCGCGAGCGCCTTGCTCACGATTTGCGAAAGCCCCGCGCCGATCGTCGGCCGCGCGCGCTCCGGCGACGTGAACGCGCCATCGAGCACGCGCCGCAGCACCTGCGCCGGGTTCTTGCCGTCGAACGGCAATTTGCCGACCATCGCTTCGTACATGAGCACGCCGAGCCCGAACACGTCGGCGCACGCGGTCACATCCCCGCCTTCGATTTGCTCCGGCGCCATGTGCGCGGGCGAGCCGAGCACTTGCCCAGTCGAAGTCACACCTTGCACGTCGAGCAATTTCGCGATGCCGAAGTCGGTTATTTTCACGCGCGGCGCTTGCTCGGCTTCGGCGCCGAGCGAGCTCTCTTTCGGCAGCTCGAGCAGCACGTTTTCCGGCTTTACGTCGCGATGAATCACGCCGAGCCCGTGCGCGTGCTCGAGCGCCAGCCCGATTTCCACGCCGATCGACGCCGCGACCTCGGCCGGCAAAAAGCCGTGCTTCGCCAGCAGCTGGCGCAGCGTCGTGCCGCGCACGAGCTCTTGCACCAAATAGCGCTCGGGCTCGTCCGCATCCGAGACGTCGTAGACTTCGACGATGTTCGGGTGCTTGACCTTGGCGACGGCGCGGGCCTCGCTCACGAACCGCGCCGCGACTTCTTGGTTTTCGCGCAAGTGATGGTGAATCACCTTCACCGCGACTTCTCGGCCGAGCCGCTTGTCGCGCGCGCGGAACACGATGGCCATGCCACCGTGCCCGATTTCCTCGATCAGCTCGTATTTTTCGAGCTCGGGGCTGCGCCCGGACATTGCAGTTAACAGCGGAACCTCCCCCACACGGCCGCCCCCCGGAAACCGAAACAGGAAGCCAACTCAATGACGAGGTGGCTTCCGAAGCTCACGGCAGTTGCTCCACCCGCACCGCGTTGGTCGCGCCGCGCACGCCGACGCGCGCGCCGTACACCATCACGTAGCGCTCGCCAGATTTGACGAGGCCGTTGTCCATCAAGCTCTGACTCGTGCTCTGCACTTGCTCTTCCAAGCTCGAAGCGCGGCTCGCGAGCGTCCGCGGCGACACGCCCCAGTATAAAGCCAAACGCCGCAGCGTGCGCTCATCCGACGAGTAGGCCAGGATCGGCGCGGTCGGCCGCGCTTTCGAAACCAGCCGTGCGGTGAGGCCGGATTCCGTCAACGTCACGATCAGCTTGGCGCCGACTTCACGCGCGATGGCGCAAGCGGCGTGCGCGATCGAATCCGGCGTCGTGTGGTCCGGCTCGGAGGCGGCGGGCGCGAAGAAGCGGCTCGCTTCGGCTTGGCGGATGATGCGATCCATCATGCGACACGCCTGAATCGGGAACTTGCCGCTCGCGCTCTCGGCGGAGAGCATCACCGCGTCCGCGTTGCCAAACACGGCGTGCGCCACGTCACTCGCTTCGGCGCGCGTCGGGCGCGGCGAATCGACCATCGATTGGAGCATTTCGGTCGCGACGATGACCGGCTTCCTGTGAATGCGACAGGTGCCGATGATCTGTTTTTGAATCACCGGCACCGTCTCCGGCGGGAGCTCGACACCGAGATCGCCGCGCGCGACCATCGCCGCGTCCGCGGCGCGCACGATCGAGTCGAGGCGCTCCACCGCGGACGGCGTTTCGATCTTCGCGATGATCGGCGTGGGCCGACCCTTGCGCTCACAGATCTCGCGCAGCTCTTGGATCTCTTCCGCGCGGCGCACGAAGCTGAGCGCGATGTAATCGACGCCGAGCTCGAGCCCGAAATCCAAATCCTTCTTGTCCTTCTCCGTGAGCGCAGCGAGGCGCAGGCCGGAAGAAGGCAAATTCACGCCCATTCGCGGGCGCATCGGGCCGCCGTGCTCGACGCGCACTTCGACGCGGTCACCGCGGATGCCGACCACGCGCAGCTCGACCTGACCATCCGAGAGCAGGATGCGATCATCGACGCGCACGTCATCCTTCAGGTTCTCGTAATCGACGGCGATGGTGCGCTCGTCACCATCCATGCCCGAGATCATGTCGACGGTGTCGCCGTTGTTGAGCACCGCGGGGCTGATCTTGCCGGTGCGGATCTTGGGGCCGCACAGATCTTGGAGCAGTGCGACGGGCTTGCCGAGCGCGGCGCTTTCGGCGCGAATCATCTCCGCCATGCGGCCGTGATCGGCGTGCGTGCCGTGCGAAAAATTGAGCCGCGCGACGTCCATTCCTGCCTCGATGAGGCCGCGAATGGCGTCGCGACTTTCGACTGCAGGGCCCACGGTACAAACGATTTTTGCGCGACGAGCGATCATCTAATATTGGTCCGTTGCTTGGTTTCGGCCGCGGAGCGAGCCGTCAGTTTCGAAGGTGCGGGCAGCATGCCACAGGGTAGGCCTCGTGGGGTAGCAGCGTGGCAGCGGCTTCATGACCGATCGTTTTCGGGCGAGCGCTGCTGCGCCGCTGCTCTGTCGCTCGAGCCGCCTTCCCCCGTTTGCGTCCGCGCGGCGCGCTGGTAATGACGACGGCCATGTTCGGTTTTCGACGCAACGCGCAAGGCCAGGCCTGCCTCGGCGATCCACCCCTCTCCGACCTGCTCGTTGCCTCTGGGCTCGAGACGCCCGTCTACTTCTATGACTTGGATGCGATCGCGCACGAAGCCCAAGAGCTCGATCGCGGCTACGGCGATGCCGCGCACGTGATCGCGTACGCCGTGAAGGCGAATACCGCCGGCTCGGTCGTGCGCACGTTGGCGGCGCAAGGCATCGGCGCCGACGTCGTGTCGGCGGCCGAGCTCGAGGTCGCGCTCGCCTGCGGCGTCCCCGCGCACAAAATCGTGATGAGCGGCGTCGCAAAAAGGGACACCGAGCTGGATTATGCGATCGCCAACGGGCTGCTCGCGATCCAGGCCGAGAGCGTCGAGGAGATCGGTCGCATCGCGGCGCGCGCGCGGGCGCTCGGTCGCCAAGCGCGCATCGGCTTCCGACTCAATCCGGGCGTCGAAATCGACTCGCACGCGCACATCTCGACCGGCCACGACAAGGCCAAATTCGGCATCGTGCGCGCGGACGTAGCGCGCGCGTTCGCGGCCGTGGACCAAGCCGGCGATGCGCTCGTCGCGGTCGGACTTTCGACGCACGTCGGCTCGATGCTCGGCGAAGTGAATCCGTATCTGAAGTCCGCCGAGCACGTGTGCGAAGTCGCCAAGGCGCGCCGCGCGCAGAAGCCCGGCCTCGAGTACGTGAGCTTCGGCGGCGGCTTTGGCGTCGACTACGGCGCGGGCCCAATCGCGCGCCCGGCGGACTTTGCGCGCGCAGCGGTCGCGCTCCGCGATCGCGAAGGCTTGTCGGATTTGACGCTCGTGGCCGAGCCAGGGCGGTCCCTCGTTGCGCCGCACGGCGTGCTGGTCGCGAAAGTCGTGCAGCGCAAAATCAGCGGCGAAAATCTGTGGCTGATGATCGACGCGGGCATGAATGATTTGATCCGCCCCGCGCTTTACGGCGCAAAACACCGGATCGAACCGCTCGAGCACGCGCCGAGCTCGCCGGAGTGGCACGTGGTCGGCCCCGTCTGCGAAAGCTCGGATGATTTCGGGACGCACCCGATCGGGCCGCAGGCGCCGGAGAGCGTCGTGATCCGAGATGCCGGCGCTTACTCATTCGTGATGGCGAGCGAGTACAACGGCCGCGCGCTGGCGAGCGAAGTGTTCGTCAAAGGCGGGCACATCGTCTCGAAGAGCGCGAGCCCGGGCGCTGCGGCGTGGGTGAAGCGTCGCCTGCAAGCGTAACGGGCCGCCGTCACTGCGTTTCGATCAGCGGCGAGATCCAGAAGCCGTGCCACGTGAGCATGACGAGCACGGCTTCATCGCGCGGGCCCGAGTCGGGGAAACGCAAAACGCCGCGCGGTTCGAGCCACGGCCCTGCCGCGCTGTTCGTGAGCGGAAGCCCGAACCCGAGGCCCGCTTCGAAGCCGCGCTCACTCGCGCGTTTGGCTGAATTTCCGGCCCAAAACGTGCCGAGCGAGAGAGAAATCGAATCCAGCGTCAGATCCCAAAACGCGGGCCCGGCTTCGTAACCTTTGGCCCAGCGCGGCACGAAGAGCGGCCGCACATCCACGCCCAGATCGAACAGCGAAGGCGCCGAGCCATCCGCGACCTTGAAGCGGCCCGCGGCGTACAGCCCCGCGAGCGAGAAGTAGTGGGCGCTGCCGTGCACGACGGGCGCGACGCTGCCCGCAGATCCGAATTCGGCGCCGGCTCCGAGCGCGAGCTCGACGTCGCCGTCGAAGCGATCGTACACGCCGTCGCGCGAGCTATCGGCTTGGAAGTTGATCTTGCGCGCGACGTCCACGCCGTCCGCGCGCGCAACGGCGGACGCCGAGAGGCACGCGGCCGGCAGCGCGAGGCAAACGAAGCGCGAGAGCGGGTTCATCGGATCGGCGACTCAGCTCGGAGCGAGCGCGCGGATGATCTCTTCGCGCAGCTCGGGCGCGAAGATCAAGCGGATACGCGACATTTTCTCGCCGCGGAGTCGCCCGAGTAGGAACGAAACGTCGGCCAGCGCGCGCGTTTTGCCGCCCGGAAACCGGACCGTGAGCGGATCCTTCAAGTCGTCGAACGCGACGGTCGAAGCCGCATCGAGCCCGACGTAAATCTGCGGATCGAGCCCGGCCTTCTGGGCAATCTCGCGCGCCACATCGAGCGCTTCGACGCGCGCTTCGGGCGTCGCGCGTTCGTCGAACAGCTCGTAGGTCTTGAACAGCTTGCGCGCGAAGAAACGCGAGCTCAAGTCGGCCAAGACCGGGTTCTTCGAGCGACGCCAGGCGCCTAGCGCCACCCACAACGTCGCGTCGTCGAGGTCGAGGTAATCGGCGAGCTCGGCGTCTCCGCTTTGCGCGAGCGAGACGATCGCGTCTGGCGTCGACGGCAAGCGCTCGCCGTCCGCGAGCATTTTCGTCACCTCACTGAAGACGCGCGCGAGCATCCACTCGCTCGCCCGCTCGGCTTTGTGAAAGTACACCTGCTGAAACATGAACAGCCGGGCCAGGATAAAAGATTCGATCGCGGGCACGCCCTTCGCTCCGTCGATGGCGAGTGGCGGCGCCTGCCCCTCTTCCGCGACGCCAAAACACAAGCTACGGAGGAGCCAATCCAAATCGAAGTGACCGTAGCTCACGCCGGTCGCGTGCGCGTCGCGCAGCAAATAGTCACAGCGGTCGACGTCGAACGTGCCGCTCACCGCGCGCGCCAAGAACGTGAGCTCGTGGCGTCCGTGCACCAAGTCGACCACGCGCTCGGGCAAGCCCGGGTCGAAGCGCTTGAGCACCGCGTGCACCTCGGTGCTCGGATCCAGCACCACGCGCGTGGTCCAATCCTCGTGCCGCTTGCTGTCGGGCAACGCTTGCTCGAAGAGGTGCGAGAACGGACCGTGCCCGACGTCGTGCAAGAGCGCCGCGGCCAGCGCGTCGCGCGCCCGCTCGGTCGTGAGCCGCTGCCAAAACGGCAAGCTGTCGTCCAAGCTTCGGAGCCGGCGGATGAGCCGCGTCATCACGAACGCCGCGCCGATCGCGTGCGCGAAGCGGGTGTGGTCCGCGCCGGGATAGGCGAGCGAGGCGAGCCCCGTCTGTCGTATCCTTCTGAGACGTTGGAGCTCGCGCGTTTCGAGTAACGCCGGAACAATCGACTCTTCGCTAGTCTCGAACGAAACGAGGCCGTGGACTGGGTCTCGCAAAATCATGAGCGGCGCACTCTATCAAGATTGCCGCCGCGCGCGGCTCGCACGCCAGAATCCCCCAGAAACCGCGGCGACTTGCGGCATCGCGCAAGCGTGGGCGGCAAAACCGCGCGTGCCCGTGGGTCAATCCGCGGGTCAAATGGCGACGCCGCTCAATCACCCGCAAGGATGGCGGCACGCGGCTCGGTCGGCGCATTGCGGCGCGCGCGAGCAAGGCGCAGCCGCAAACGAACGGAAAGGCCGGTGGAAAATCCATGCATGTCGCCGCAGTTCGGAAACGATCATTTTTCGCTGAGGCGTACGGACGAAAAGAAAACAGAAGAGCTAGAAGACAGGCGGAAGAAAATCCGGTACTAATGATGAAGACGTCTTGAGGGAGACATCTGGGGATAAGACGGGCGACGCTGGCCGGCCGCGCGTGGGCGTGGGAACGCATCCCTCACCCATACGCGACGCGACCAGTGGCTGAACGGCGAAACGCGCCGCGCGTGAGCGCGGGCTGACCACTGCTCGAAACCGAAAAACGACTATCCCCACGCGGGAGCCGGCCTGGACAATGGGCGGTTTTCGCGGTTTGCTAGGACGATCCCATGCCCTCCCGAAAAGACCAAGAGTCACGCAGCATGGGGGCGATCCGTCTGGTGGACGTGCTCCGCCAGTTGCCCGAGCGCGAGCTCGGGTCGCTGATCGCGCGGCTCAAGATTCGCATCGATGAGGCGAAGCGCATTGATGTGCCTTCGCAAGTGGCGCGCTTGCTTTTGCAGCTGCCGGAGATGCGAGATCCGGGAATCCTACCTGGCCCCACGCGGGAGCTTTTGTACCGCGTGGCCGAGGCCAAAGGCGTGCTCTTTGCGCAATCGCTGCCGCCTGCCGTGGAGCCGCTCGTCGCGCGCGGCATCGTGTTCATTCGCGGCCGCGACAAGGGCGTGGAGCTGCTCCTGCCCGTCGCGCACATGATCGTGCTGCGTTCGTGGGAGGGTGAAGATCCGCGCGGCGCGCGCGCGCTACTCGCGCAGCTGCATCCGGATGTCGCGAGCAGCATCGCGAGCCACTACTTGGGTCGTCCGGCCACACCGCCGGTCGCGCTCTGCCTCGAGCCCGCGTGGGAAGTGTTTGCCGATCCGAAGCGCCTCGAGCGCGAAGTGGAAGAGCTCGCGCCGCTCGAACGCAAGCTGCTGAACGCGATCGAAAAAGTGGGCGGCGAGGTCGATACCGAGGAGCTGCTCGATCTCGAGCGCGAACCCATGCGTCTGCGCGGCGCGACGGGCGCAACGCCTTCGCGGCGCGGCGTCGGCTTTGCGCTCGAGCGGCGCGGTTTTTTGATTCCGGTCCACCCGAATCGCCATGTGATTCCGAGCGAAGTCGTGGCCGTCGTCGGCATTCAGCGGCGCGTAGAGCGCGAAGCGCAGCGCCGCGAGATCCGCACGTTCGTGCTGGCGGAAGATCACGCGCCGCGCCGCGCACGGTTCGCGGAAGATCCCGCGCCGCTCGCGCTGGCGATGGCGCTCGCGGTGCGCGATCCATCGGTCGAAGTGCGCGCGGGCGTCGGCACGCCGCGCTCGCTGATCACTAAATTCGCGACGCGCTTCGGGCGCGATCCCGAAGTGGTGGCGCTGATCGCGTCGCTCAGCCGCGCGATCGGGTTGTGGGATCCTTCGGCCGTGAGCACGGCTTCGCCGCCCGGCTCGCACTTGGTCGGGGATCTCGGGCGCGCCTTGTTCGAAGCCTGGCGCCGCGGCGGCGCGTGGGATGAAGCGCGTCCGGATGGAGAAGCGTTGCGCGTCACGGCGGACGCGCGCGAGACCAGCGCTGTCGGCGTCGTACGCGAGCTCGTGCTCGAAGCCTTGCAAGAGCTCGGGGATGGCCGCTGGGCGCCGTGGGAAGCGATCGCCGCGTACGTGCGCTCGGATGCACGCGCGCCCGGCGTGGCCCGCTTGATCGAGCGTTGGGCCCAGCGCTCCGGCGTCGAGCCGATGACTCCGGCCGAGGTCGCGCGCCGCATCGCGCTCGAAACCCTGCACGTGCTCGGCATCGTCGATCTCGGTGATCCGGAGACTGACGACACTGAATCGATCGGGCCAACGCTGCGCATCACGCCGCGCGGTCGCGCCTTCCTCTCGGATGGCGCGCCCGAATCACGCACGCCCGCCCAAGC
>FTDA01001568.1_pt1 | contig 17805 bp, 13 predicted proteins | sample 1639731 | NCBI WGS metagenome assembly FTDA01 (sample SAMEA3914869, study PRJEB12502) | metagenome | biome: forest; material: soil | place: USA | collected 2012-03-12 | depth 0.1 m
ACGCCCCGACCCAACCCCTTCGCGACGGACCTCGACGTGCCACGCACCATGTTCGCTCCACTCAGCAAATGCCGGACCAGCTCGATTCTAGCCGATTCCGCAGCGCGTGCCCGCAACCCCAGTTGGCGCACCGACAGCTTCCGTCACTCGGGTTGGCTAGCTCGCGGCAATACCCGAGGGATCGAGCACACCGAGGAACGGCAGATTGCGGTAACGCTCCGCATAATCGAGCCCATAGCCCACGACGAAGACATCTTCGATCGTGAAGCCCAGGTAATCGATCTCGACATGCCGCTGCATCCGCGCCGGCTTGTGCAAGAGCGCAGCGACCTTGATCGAGGCCGGGTTTCGCGAGCGCAATTGTTCGCGCAGATAAGACAGCGTGAGCCCGGTATCGACGATGTCTTCCACGATTAAGATGTCGTCGCCTTCGACCGGGCGGGTGAGATCTTGCGTGATCTGAACCACGCCGCTCGACTTCGTGTCGTCACCGTAGCTTCGCACGCCGAGGAATTCGCAGCGCACGGGCAGCGCAATCGAACGCGCGAGATCGGCTGCGAACACGAAGCTGCCCTTGAGCACGCACAAGAGCACGAGCGAGCGGCCCGCGTAGTCGCGCGTGATTTCTGCGGCGAGCTCCTCGACACGGGCGCACAGCTCGTGCGCGCCGATCAACGAGGTCACTTCGGGCGGCGAAAATCCGGTCACCGCGCGAGTCTCGCGTACGACCGCCTGCGCAGCAAGGCTCAAAGCGGCGCGCGAGCGAGCGCCGCGCTGAGCGTCTGACCATCAGTCGAAACGATCACGGAACCGCTGCGGTCGAGTCGCTCCACGATGACCCGATGCTCGGCGAGACGATCGACGGTCGCCGCGTGCGGATGCCCGAAGCGGTTGCGTACGCCGCACGAGAGGGTCGCCAAGAGCGGCGCGACTGCGCTCAAAAACGGCTCGCTCGTGGAAGTGCGGCTGCCGTGATGGCCGGCTTTCAAGTAGTCCGCGCGGAGCTCCGAGCCGTGCGCCTCGAGCAGCTCGAGCTCTTCTTCGCGCTCGGCGTCGCCCGTGAACAAGAACCTGCGACTGCCGTAAGCGATCGAGATCACGATCGAGTTGTCGTTCGCGCCGCGATGAGGCGTGAACGACGGACATGGCGCAAGCACACGCAAAGTGGCCCCTCCGAAATCGCGCGGGCGATCGCATAACTCTCCCGGGTGACGAATCGGCACGCCTCGCGCGCGCAGCGAGCGCAGCAGCTCCGCGTACACGGGGCCCGCGCCCTCCGCCTCTCCTTGGCCGGTATCCCAAAATTCGCCGACCTCGACCTCGGCGAGCGCGCTGGCGAGACCGGTGAAATGGTCCGGATGCGGATGACTCAAAACCACGATATCCAGCCTTTTTCTGCGGCGCGCGCGCAGCACCGGCAGCACCACGGCCTTGCCCGGATCGACCGGACTCCCGATGAATCCGCCACCATCGATCAGGATCAACGCGCCGTTCGGCAAATCGATCAAGTTGGAGTCGCCTTGCCCGACGTCGAGCGCGCTCGCGCGCAAGAGCTCGCGCGGAGCACCGGCGCGACGTGTCGCGAGCTCGAGCGCGATGAAAGCGCAGCCGGCGACGCCCAGCCAAACCCGGCGCGGCCACCTCGGTGCGGTCCCGAGCTCACGCATCAGTGACCGTTCGAGCGCGGCCCAACCGACGAGCGCGACCACGATCAGCGCGAGCTGAAAACCACCGGGCTCCGGCAACGTGAGCCCGAGGAAGCTCGCGCGGGCGCTGGCGAGCGCGATGCGTTTCACCAACAAAAGTGCGCCCGAAGCCACCAGCGCTGCCCCGCGCTCGAGCGGAGCACACGGCGCCAAGAGCAAGTGCGCGAGACACAACGGCAGCGCGACCGATTCACCGAGTGGCGCGGCGAGCACGTTCGCGATGAGGCCGGCCAAGGTCACGCCCGAGGCCAACAGCGCGAGCAACGGCGCGCACGGAATCGTCGCGGAGAGCGTCGTGGCGAAGCTCATGGCCAAAAAGCGCGTCACGCGCGATTCGATCCGTTCGCACCATTCGGTCAGCGGGCGGCCGAGCCAGATCAGGCCCGCGGTGGCCGCGACCGAGAGCATGAACGAAAGATCGAACGCGCACAGTGGATCGAGCTCGGCGAACACCAACGTCGACAGGCCGAAGGTGCGCACCGTCTCCGGTTTGCGGCCGAGCGCGCGCGCCAAAAAGGAGACCGAAAGCATGAAAGCGGCGCGCCAAGCGGAGCCGCCGCCACCGGCGAAATCTGCGTAAATCAGCGACAGAATCACACCGAACGCGGCGCAGAACCGACTCACGACGTAGCGCGCGGAGAGCCGTTCCACCCGGACGAGCAAGAACGTCAACGCGTGCACGAGCGCGGCGACCGCAAATACCAAATGCGTGCCGCTGACGGCGAGCATGTGCGAGAGCCCACTCTTCTGGAACGCAACCGCATCTTCCGGTGGCAGATCATTTTCGCCGAGCACGAGCGCGCGCGCCATCGCGCTCGCGGCCGGCGCGAACGTTTCCGCGATGCGCTCGCGCGCGTGACTGCGAGCGCGGTCGATCAGCGTCGTGAGGCGAAGCCGCCGCTCGGTCACTTCCAGCGAGAGCACGCCGCCCGTGAGCACGATGCCTTGGCGCGCGGCCGAAGGCGTCGGGCTCGCCGTGCCGAGATTGTGAAACAGCTGCACCGGAGCCAAATCCGCGATCGCGTGCACGTGATCTTGGCGCGCGAGACTGTCGGGACCGCCGTGCAGGCGAGCGATGAATGGGACGGGCAGCGCGTTCCCCGCGCAGTCCGCGCGCGTGACTTCGGCGACGAAGCTGGCGCTGCCGTCCATCCACGTGGGTGAAGTGCGAACGATCGCGTCGAGATCGCAGCGACTCGGCGCGGCGATCGCATCCCGCTCGGCGATGCGCTGGCGCTCGAAGTGGCGAATGGCGAGCGCGCCGCGCGCTGCGCTCAGCGCGAACGCGACGAGGACGAGGAGCTGCACACGCGCTTTCAAACGCGACCGCACGGCAAACCAAACGAAAGCGGCGCACAGCGTCGTTGGGAGCGGGTACGCGGCGCAGACTCCGCCGGCGATGGCGAATCCCGAAGCAAGCAGTACCGCGTCCATGCGGCGTTCCGCTGCACACACTCTGCCAAGCGACAATTCGCGCCGAGAGCGCCAACGGCGAACGGCGAACGCCGCTCTGCGTGGGCGATCGCCGTTCCAAAGAGCCAACCGCGCGTGTGTCGCGCGCGAATTAGCTGCGGCTCACTGACACTGCGCTTTGCAGTCGAGCGCGCCGTTTGCGACGTCGTTCAGACACGCGCAGTACGTCGGGCAATCCGAAGTGTCGCAGCCGGCGCAAAAGTCATCCGCCTTGCACTTATCGCCGCTGCCCGGCACGTTGCCGGTGCCGCCGCTATTGCCAGAGCTGCCCGCGCTATTCGAGCTGCCGCCCGCGCTCGTGTCGATCACAACGGCGGGCGGCGGGGGGCGTTGGCTGGGGGTGCTCGGATCCTGCTGATTCGTTGCGGGATCCTGAGAATTGACCGCCGGATCTTGATTCACCGGCGCGGGAGCGTCACTCGCCTGACCTCCGCCGCACGCGGCGAGCCAGGTGACCCCCAAAAAACAAATCGCAAAGCGCTGCACCATCAAGCAAACCTCCGATTAGTGAGCGAGGGCTGCGTGCGCTCGAGCTCCGTCGAGCTGCACGCAAGCCGTCACCTTATCATCGCCCGTTGGATTCAGCCCGACGCGCTCAGTCGAAGTAGTAGAGCGCCGCGATATTGCCGGTGAAAATGTTCCACGGGTTGTCGCCGGTGTTCGTGCCGAGCGAGGTTTGGTTGATGCTGGTCGAGGTCTCGGGGTTCGTCTTGAACGTCGCGCTCGTGTGATCCCAGCGGAAGGCGAGGCCAACGCCGGCCTGCAGCGAGAGCTCCGGGATGCCGATGAATCCGAACTGAAGCTCGGCGCCCGCGCGCGCGCCGATGTCGAGATGGAAGCCGCTCAAGTCGACGTTCGAGCCCATCGGGCCGGCGCCGTTCACGCTCGAGCTCGAGAAGCCGAGGTTCATCTCCGGCACGATTTGGAAGCTGAAGTGCTGCGAGCCAGCGAGCGCGAGCGGCACGCCACCGTGAAGAATGAAGACGGTGTAACCCTGGAGGTCGGTGCTCGTGCCGTTGGTTTTGGTGGAGCCGCCGGAAAAGAGCAGACCGAGGCCCGCGTCGATGCCGAGCATCGGGTCGAGCCAGTAGCGACCGCCGATCACCGGCGCGTCGACCGTCGTCGCGCCGCCCGCCGGAGTGGCGATCCCGATCGAGCGGAAACCCATGTAACCGATGCCGAAGTGACCGACCATCATGTCGTGATCACGGCCGCCGGGCGGCGGCGCAGCCGGGGCGGCGCCGGGCAAGGCCATGCCCGTCGCGGGCGCGGGTTGCGCGGCGGGAGCCGGCGCGGGAGCCACCGTCGTGGTGGTCGTGGTGGTTGCCGTTGCGCCTGCACCGACGCTCGCCTCTTGCGCGAACGCCGCGCCCGTCGCCGTCAGCGCGACACAGCCAACCAAAACCCCCACTGTCCCGAATTTTACGCTTTTCATCGAGTCCTCCGCTTCAAGTTGCACGAATTGGGCTGAATCTGGCTTCGTTCATCAACTGGCCTGACCAGCTCCAAGGACGGCGGCATCCTGTATCGGATTGTTTCGTGAGGCCAAGTGCTCGGTTGCGCGACGCGTCATCGGGTCAGCTATTTTCCTGAATAGTCCCGAGGTTAGGCCAAGGGGTACTGTCGCGGGATGCCGTCGAAGCGTCGGGTCGACCTGCTGCTGGTCGAGCGTGGCTTGGCCGAGTCGCGCGCTCGCGCCCAAGCCTTGGTGCTCGCGGGCAAGGTGTTCGTCGGTGATCGGCGGATCGAGAAGGCCGGGGTCGAGCTGGAGCCGAGCGCGGATCTTTCGGTGCGCGAATCGGAGCGCTTCGCCTCGCGCGGCGGTTACAAATTGCTCGGCGCGCTCGACGGGCTCGGCTGTGCGGTCACGGGCGCGGTCTGCGCCGACGTGGGCGCGTCGACCGGCGGCTTCACCGATTGCCTGCTGCAGCTCGGCGCCGCCAAAGTTTACGCGATCGACGTCGGTCACGGCCAGCTCGCGCACAAGCTCGCGACCGACGCGCGCGTGGTCGTCATGGATCGCACGAACGCGCGCCACGTGACGCGCGACGCGTTCGCGGACCCGCTCGACTTCGTCGTCGTGGATGCTTCGTTCATCAGCTTGGAAAAGTTGCTGCCGGCAATCGCTTCTTGGTTGTCGCCGAGCGCGCGTTTGCTCGCGATGATCAAGCCGCAGTTCGAGGTCGGCCGCGATGAAGCGAGACGCGCTCACGGCGTGATCAAAGATCCCGACGTGCGGCGCGCCGCGATCGATCACGTGCTCGACGCCGTGCGCGCGAGCGGCTTCGTCGTGCAAGGCGGCGCGGACTCGACCGTGCCCGGACCGAAGGGCAACGTGGAGTACTTCGTGCTCGCGTCGAAGACGTAACGCGGCTCAGAACACGAGCACCCAGGCGTCGTAAATCGTGTGCGTCCAGACCACGGGCGCGAACCCGCGAAACGCGTAGATCAGCGTGAAAAACAGGCCGCAAACCCAGCGGAACACGAATGATTTGAGGTCGAACGGATCGCCCAAGTCACCCACGTAGTGCCACGCGCTGAACAAGCCCGCGGCCACGATCGCCCAACCGAGCCCGAGCAACGTGCGCTTGAGCGGCACGAGCGGCGCCATGAACACCAGCAGCAAGCGCAAGCCGAGCCCGAACAGACCGACGCGAAACGCGATCTCTTCGTAGAAGCCGGCGCCGAGCGACATCACGAGCGAGCTGAACGCGCCCTCGGTCGGCGCGCCCGCCGCGAGCGCGAGCCGTGACACGACGTACTGCCCGACGAGCCGCATCGCGATCGCGTAGAGGATGCCTTCGAACGCGACGAACACGAAGCGTGAGGTGCGGAGCGTGTGCGCGCGACCCAGCATCAACAGCACACCGACGAACACCGCGCCGATGCCGAGCGTGAGCGCGGTGTATTCGAGCAGGCTATTTTCGGCGAGCGTGGTCAGCTCGCGCGTCACGACGTCCGCCGCGTTCCGCACCGGCAAAAACACGACGCACAGGTGGTAACCGAGAAACACCGGCAAAGTCAGCGCGAGGTCCGCCCAAGGGCCGCTGCCTTCGCGCAGAAAACGCTCGGCCTCACTCTGAGGCAGCTCAGCGGCCATCCGGATCCGTGTCGCTCATGAAAGCGGCGCAGACAGTAGAATATCTTCGCCGAGACGGCACGAAAACTCAGCGTCGACCGCGCGCAGGTTCTTTGGCAAGTTCCGGATCCGCGAACGGCGCGAGCCGTCGCACCGGAACGAGGTTTGCGCAGGTGACGACGCCCGCCAAAGCAAAGCAGCGCCACGATCAGCTCGTCGCGGAGATCCGCACGCACGACTACCGCTACTACGTGCTCGATGATCCCGCGATCAGCGATCGCGCCTACGACACGCTGTACGCGGAGCTGCGCGCGCTCGAAGAGCAGCACCCCGATCTGCGCAGCACGAGCTCACCGACGCAGCGCGTGGGTGACTCCTTGCGTACCGATCTGCGCACTGTGCCGCACGTCGTGCCGATGATGTCGCTCGACAACACTTACAACTTCGACGAGCTCGCGGAGTTCGAGCGAAGGGTCGGTGAAGGCTTGCCCGCCGGCGTCGCGGCAGAATATTGCGTGGAGCCGAAGCTCGACGGCGGCAGCGTCGAGATCTTGTACCGCGACGGCAAGCTCGAAGGCGGCTCGACCCGCGGCGATGGTGTGCGCGGCGAAGACATCAGCGCGAACCTGCGCACGATGCGCTCGTTGCCGCTCACGATTCCGTATCGCGGCCCGCTCACGCTGCGCGCCGAGGTCGTGATTTTTCGGCGTGATTTGGCCGCGATCAACCAGGTGCGCGTCGAGGCCGGCGAGGCGCCGTTCGCCAATCCGCGCAACGCGGCCTCCGGAAGCTTGCGCATGATCGATCCGCGCGTGGTCGCTGAACGCCCGCTGCGCGCGCTCGTCTGGCAAGTGGTCGAAGGCCCGACGCTCGCGCCGACACACGCCGAAGCCTTGGCGAAGATCGCAGAATTCGGATTGCCCACGCATCGCCTGCAGCGCGTGTGCAAGACGCCCGAAGAAGTGCGCGCGTACATCGACGAGATCGATGCCTCGCGCCGCGAATATCCGTACGAGACCGACGGCGCGGTCGTCAAAGTGAACTCGTTCTCCGCGCAGTATATTTTGGGTGCGACCGCGAAATTTCCGCGCTGGGCCATCGCCTATAAATTCGGCGCGGAGCGCGCGACGACGCGGCTCAAGAGCATCACCGTACAAGTCGGGCGCACGGGCGCGCTCACACCGGTCGCGAACCTGGAACCGGTGCAACTCGCGGGCACGGTCGTCTCGCGCGCTTCGCTGCACAACGCGGAGATCGTGCAGCACCTCGACGTGCGCGTCGGCGATCTGGTGAACATCGAGAAGGCCGGGGAAATCATCCCGCAAGTCGTGAGCGTCGATACGAGCGCGCGCGACGGCAGCGAAGTGCCTTGGCAAATGCCAAACGAGTGCCCGAGCTGCGGCACCGCAGTCGTTTCGAGCGAGGAAGAAGTCGCGATCCGCTGTCCGAATCCGGTTTGTCCGGACAAGGTGAAGGGCGCGATTTTTCACTTCTCCCGCCGCTTCGCGATGGACATCGATCACTTGGGCGAAGCGCTGATCGAGCAATTGATCAGCAGCAAGTTGGTGAAAGATGTCTCCGACTTGTACGAGCTCACGGTGCCGCAGATCGAAGCACTCGAGCGCATGGGCAAGAAGAGCGCAGAGAACGTCGTGCAGTCGATCGCGGGCTCGAAAGAGCAACCGCTCGATCGACTGCTGACCGGGCTCGGCATCGAGCACGTGGGTCAAGTCGCAGCCAAGCAGCTCGCGGAAGAAGCTGAGTCCCTCGAAAAATTGCTGGCTTGGGATTCGGCGCACGTGCTCGAGCACGTGGCGCACATCGCGGGCTTCGGGCCCAAGATGGTCGAGAGCGTGCGCGCGTACTTGGAAGGCGCGGACAACCGCAAATTGTTGGAGAAGCTCGCGCGGCTCGCCGTCTCGCGCGAACAACTGAAGGCGCGCGCGGCGGCGACGGGCCCACTTTCTGGCTCTTCTTTTTGCGTCACGGGCGTGCTCTCGCGCAAACGAGAAGACGTGCACGACGCGATCCGCGCTGCAGGCGGTGAGGTGCACGACAAGGTGAAGAAGGGCACCACGTACCTCGTCGCCGGCGAAAAGGTCGGCAAAGCGAAGACCGATTCCGCGAAGAAATTCGGCGCGCGAGTGATCGACGAGGCCGGGCTCGAAAAATTGTTGCGCGGCGAAGCGCTGCCCGAAGAGGCCGCGACTTGAAGCGGCCGCGCGCGTGGCGCCGTGCCTGCGCGCTCGCCGCGCTGAGCGTCGCGTGCAGTCCGAAGCACTCGCCACCTTCGCCGACGCCGATCGAGCACGCGGCACCACGCGGCGCAGCGACGTCGAGCGGGGCAGTACCGAGCTCGAGCATCTCCACCGCGCCGAGCGCTTCGAGCGCGACGAGCTGCGCTGATCCATCGCCTGCGACGCTTAGCGTGGAGGCCGTGACGGCCTTCGCCGAACGTTGGCGCCAAACCCAAAGAAGCCGGGATTTTTCGGGTTATTCAGCGTTGTACGCCGAGCATTTTTCTGGCTTGCTGGGGGACGGCGCGAGCTTCACGCGTGTGAATCGCGCGGCTTGGTTGCGCACGCACCAAGGCTCGCTGACGTTGAGCGCCGAGCTCGTCGCGGCGACGACACGCGTCGCGATCGGCGCAGGCGGCGCGCAGGTCCGCTTCGCGTCGAACGCCAAGGAGCCCGTCGCCTTGCCCGAGCTGTTCGTGGTCGCAACGAGCGCAGGTCTGCAGATCATGCGCGAAGCGCCGGCACGACCCGCGCCGAGCGAGCTCGCAGGGCCGTCTGGTCCGTGGCTCGCCGACGAACGCTTCGCAGTTTTGAGCACGCGGCCCGACGCGCGCTGGCTCGACGGCGCGCCCACGTTCGACGGCAACGGCACTGCACTCAGCAACGTCGTGCTCGCGCGGTTGCCGAAAGTCTTGCGCGGTTGGCTTGGTCGTCCGGTGCGTGTGCTCGGCGCGAGCGGCACGGTGTGCGAAACGCGGCTGCAGCGCTTTGCAATTCGCAGCCAAATCACGCCGGATTTGGCGAGCGCCGAGCGCTGGGATGGCTGCGGGGACGACCCCATTTCGCCCGCGCGAATCGCCGCGGAGATCGTGGCCTTGACGGCCGACGAAGGGCGCGCGCTCGTCGCCGAGTTCGCGACGCCGTGTAAAGGCGCGCTCTTCGCGACGGATCCGAATTTGCCCGCGCCGGCGTTGGCAGCACCCGAGCCCGCGCCGGCGGAGCTCGGTGAGCGAGCGTTTGCGGCGCTCCGTGCATCGCCGCGTTACGCCAGCGTGCAAGCGCGCTTCAAGCGCGAGCACCCCGACGCGGAAGGCGCGTGGGAAGATCACGACGGCCGGCGGAGCGTGTGGGCACTCACTCTTCCGGGTGAAGAGCTGGTGCTGGCGAGCGTCGCGGCGGGCTCCGGCTGTGAGGGTTTCTCGGCGAGCGTGAGCGCGGTGTGGCGAGTGAACGGCTCGGCGCTCACGCTATTCAGTGAGCTGAACGCGCTCGACGACCACCGCGTTTCGCCGCGCGCGCTCTTGGATCTCGGCGGCGAAACGCCCGCGCTGCTGCTTGGACCGGACGGCGACTACCGCGCGATCAGCCTGGTTTCTGGCTCGAATCACGGCGCGCGACTGCTCGCGAGCGCGCCGTTTTTCGCGGGACCTTGCTGATCTCGAGCACGCTTTCGCGATACGCTCGAACACTCAACCCGTGCCTCGATTTCGCCTGCGCTTCACCCGCATCAATTATGCCTTGGCTGCGGCGGTCGGAGTGTTCGCTTCGATTGCGATCATCGTGCGCTTCGCGGAAGCCGAGCGACGCGTACCGGCGCGTTGTCCGAGCGGGCTCGAGGCCCAGGGAGCGCGCTGCTGCGGAGTCGGTCAAGTGCTGGCAACGAACGGGCAGTGCACGGGCAACGCCGCCGACTGCGCGGGCGGCATGGTCAAAGACGAAACTGGTGCGTGCCTCGTGAGCGAAGGTCGCGTCGAGCTCGGCGGCGGCAGCGTGCATTTCGGCGCTACTGATTGGGAGGGCGTGCCCGAGACGGCGCGGGACGCGAGCGCGAAACCGTTCGCGATCGATCGCGCCGAAGTCACCGTCGACCGCTTTCGCGCCTGCGCGAGCACCGGCAAATGCCCGAAAATCCCCGATGAAGCAGAGCCCGGTCGCCCTGTGCGCAACGTGAGCCCGAGCGAGGCCGAAGCCTTCTGTGCGTTCATCGGTGGGCGCCTGCCGACTTCGGATGAGTGGCTATTCGCCGCGGCGGGCACGAGCGCGCGGCGCTATCCGTGGGGCAACACCGGGCTCGTGTGTCGTCGCGCGAGCTTTGGGCTCGCGAACGGTCCATGTGCTTCGGGTGCCACCGGGCCCGAGCTCGCGGGCGCGCGTCCCGACGGCGCGACCGCAGAAGGCATCCAGGATCTCGCAGGAAACGTCGCCGAATGGACGCGCGAAGCGAACGGCTCGTACGTCGCACGCGGCGGTTCGTTCCGCTCGGAGCTCGCAGGTGAGCTCAAAACCACGGCGTTCGAAGCGCGACAAACACGCGCGCCGCACGTTGGTTTTCGCTGCGTTTACTCGGTGACCGACGCGGGCAAGTAACCTCAGCGCGCGCGAAATGGTATGCCTGAGCCATGTCGGCGGCGGCAGTCCTCTGCATCGGAACGGAGCTCACGCGCGGCGAGCTACAGAATAGCAACGCGACTTGGCTCGCCGAGTCGCTCACGACGATCGGCTTCGACGTGCTCGCGATCGATTGCGTGGACGACGATCGCGAGCGCATCGAGCAAGCCTTGTCGCGGTTGTCCCGTGCGCACGACGTCGTCGTGTGCACCGGCGGGCTCGGCCCGACCACGGACGACATCACGACCGAGTGCGCTGCGCGCGTCGCCGGCGTCGGGCTCGCGCGCGACGATGCTTCGCTCGAGGCGATCGCTGCACGGCTCGCGCGCTTCAATCGGCCGATGGCGCCTTCGAACGCGAAACAGGCTGATTTCCCAATCGGATCGCGAATTTTGCCGAACCCGAACGGCACCGCGCCCGGCTTCGAGCTGAAGCTCGAGCGAGCGCTCGCCTACTTCATGCCCGGCGTACCGTTCGAGATGAAGGCTATGTTCGATGCGCACGTCGCGCCGGCGATCGCGCCGCTCGTCGCAGAGCGCCACTTTCAAGTCTTGCTCCGCACGTTCGGCTTGCCAGAGAGCGCGGTCAACGATCGCCTCGCTGGCATCGAGGACGAGCACCGCGTGATCATCGGCTATCGCGCGACGATGCCGGAAATCGAAGTCAAAGTGCTGGCTCACGCGGCCACTGTGGACAAAGCCCGCGAGCGCGCAGAGCGCGCGGCCGCCGTGGTTCGCGCGCGGCTCGGCGACGAAATCGTCTTCGGCGAAGGCAAAGCGCGTTTCCCCGAAGCCTTGTGCCAACTGCTCGAGCAACGCGGGCTCACGCTCGGCCTCGCGGAGTCGTGCACCGGCGGGCTCGTTGCCGAGCTCGTGACGGACCACGCCGGAGCGAGCGCCGTGTTCCGCGGCAGCGCCGTGACGTACGCAAATGAAGCCAAAATCGCGCTCGTCGGCGTGCCCGCAGAGCTGATCGCAACGCACGGCGCGGTCAGCGAAGAAGTCGCGCGTGCAATGGCCGAAGGCGCGCGGCGCGCGTTTGCGTGTGATGTCGCGCTTGCGCTCACCGGCATCGCCGGGCCAGGCGGGGGCAGCGAAGAGAAGCCGGTCGGGCTCGTGCACTACGCGGTCGCGACCGCCGAAAACACGACCGCCGCGCGCGCCGTCTTCCCCGGAGATCGGGGACAGATTCGGCGACGCGCGGCGTTCGCTGGGCTGGCGCTGGTGCGCTCGATCGTGCGGCACGGGCACGGCTGAGCCGCGGCGCGCTTCAGTTCAAGGACGCATTCGCGCGCCGCTTCGGTTGCGGCGCAGGCTCACCCTTGGGGCGACTCGTAAACGTGAGGCCCGTATCCGGATCGGCATCCACGTAGATCACGTCCCCGGAGTTGAACTGACCATCGAGCACGCGCTTCGCCAGCTCGTCCTCGACCTGACGTTGAATCGCGCGCTTCAGTGGCCGTGCGCCGAATTGCGGATCCCAGCCCGACTCTGCGAGGTGTTCTTTCGCCGCCTCACTGATTTCGAAGCCCAAATCCCGCTTCGCCAAGCGATGGATCAAATACCCCAGCTGAATCTCCACGATGTGGCTGAGCTGGGCGCGATCGAGCCGATGATAGAGCACGACCTCGTCGAGCCGGTTCAAGAACTCCGGCCGGAAGTGCGCGCGCAGCGCGTCGTCGACCGCTTTCTGCGTGAGCTTCTTGCGTTCGTCCTCGCTCAAGCCGGCGCGATCTTCGATCGCCGCGATCTCCGCCGTCGCCACGTTGCTGGTCAAGATGATGACCGTGTTCTTGAAGTCGACCGTGCGACCTTGACCGTCGGTCAAACGCCCGTCGTCCAAGAGTTGCAGGAGCGTGTTGAACACATCGGGGTGAGCCTTTTCGACTTCGTCGAAGAGCACGACGGAGTACGGCCGACGGCGCACGGGCTCCGTGAGCTGCCCGCCTTCTTCGTACCCGACGTAACCCGGCGGAGCGCCGATCAAGCGCGAAACCGCGTGTCTTTCCATGTATTCGCTCATGTCGATGCGAATCATCGCGCGTTCGTCGTCGAACAAAAACTCGGCCAGCGCGCGCGCCGTTTCGGTTTTGCCGACACCAGTCGGACCGAGGAACAAGAACGAGCCGATCGGGCGCCGCTCGTCACCGAGCCCAGCGCGCGAACGCCGCACCGCATTCGCGACCGCGACGAGCGCGGCCTCTTGCCCCACGACACGCCCACGCAGGCTCTCCTCCATGTGGAGCAGCTTCTGCTTTTCGCCTTCGAGCATCTTCGACACCGGCACGCCCGTCCACTTCGAGACGATCGCGGCGATGTCTTCTTCGGTCACCTCTTCCTTGAGGTAGGACCCATTGGCCTGAACTCGGGCGAGCTCGGCGCGATCCTGCTCGGTCTCCTTTTCGACCGCGGGGATGCGGCCGTAGTGAATTTCAGCGGCTTTGCCGAGATCACCCGCGCGACGCGCCGACTCTTCTTGCTGCCGCAGCTGCTCCAAATCCACCTGATACTTGCGCAAGCGCTCGATGATTTCTTTTTCGCGGAGCCACTGCGCGCGCATCGTGTCGCGTTGCTCGTTCAGCTCGCCGACCTCTTTGTGCAGCTCTTCGAGTCGAGTCTTGCTGCCTTTGTCGCGCTCGCGCGTCAGCGCTTGCTCTTCGATGCGCAGCTGCAGGAGCTTGCGTTCGACCTGATCGATCTCGAACGGCAGGCTGTCGATCTCCATCTTGATCTTGCTCGCCGCTTCGTCGACGAGGTCAATCGCCTTGTCCGGCAAGAAGCGATCGGCGATGTATCGATTGCTGAGCACCGCAGCGGAAACGAGCGCCGAATCCGTGATCTGAATGCCGTGGTGCACCTCGTACCGCTCTTTCAAGCCGCGCAAGATCGCGATCGTGTCTTCGACGGTCGGCTCGCTCACCATCACCGGCTGAAAACGACGCTCGAGCGCCGCATCTTTCTCGATGTGCTTGCGATACTCGTCGAGCGTGGTCGCGCCGATGGCGCGCAGCTCACCGCGCGCGAGCGCCGGCTTCAGCATGTTCGCCGCGTCCATCGCGCCCTCGGCCGCGCCCGCACCGACGAGCGTGTGCAGCTCATCGATGAACAAGATGATGTTGCCGCCCGAAGACTCGACCTCTTTGAGCACGGCCTTCAAACGATCTTCGAATTCGCCGCGGAACTTCGAGCCGGCGACCATGCTCGCAAGATCGAGCGCCAAAATGCGCTTTTCCTTCAGCGACTCAGGCACATCTCCCTTTGCGATGCGATGGGCGATGCCTTCGGCAATGGCCGTCTTACCGACGCCGGGCTCACCGATCAGCACGGGGTTGTTCTTGGTGCGCCGCGAGAGCACTTGCATCACGCGTCGAATCTCTTCGTCACGGCCGATCACCGGATCGATCTTGCCGCGCTTGGCGAGGCTCGTCAGATCCTTGGTGTACTTCTCCAGCGCTTGGAATTTGCCTTCCGGATTTTGATCCGTGACGCGCTGACTGCCGCGAATTTCCGCCAAAGCGCGCACGAGCTTGTCGTACGAAAGCCCGTGTCGATCGGCGACGGCTTGCACGTCCTTATCGTGCTTCACCGCGGCGAGCAGGAAGTGCTCGACGGAAATGTACTCGTCCTTGAGCCGCTTCGCTTCGTCTTCCGCTTGATTCAACAGCGGCACCGTACGGCGGCCGAAGCTCGGTTCGGCTCCGCCGCTGACTTGCGGCAAGCCCTCCAAACGCGCGCTCAAATCCTTCGCCAGCGCCGCTGGGTCTGCGCCGGCGCGCTGCACGAGCGCCGCTCCCACGCCACCGTCTTGCTCCAAGATCGCGACGAGCAAGTGCTCCGGGATCACTTCCGGATTGCCACGCCGCGTGGCTTTCGCCACAGCGCTCTGCAGCGCTTCTTGGCTTTTGCTCGTCAATCGATCCATTCGCATCGCCAATAAACCGCCTTTTCCGCGCTTCTTTCGAAACGCGAGCTCAAGGTAAGTCGCGATGCGTCGAGATCAAGGCCGCGCGAGCAGGCCTGATTTGCGGCAAAATCGCCGCGCGCGCGTCAGTTCGAGGCCGCGCCGGCGGTCGCCGTTTCGCCACCCGCACCGGCGCTAGTCGCGCCTTCGCCGCCCGCGCCGCCTTGACCGGCGCCGCCGCTATCCCCACAAGCTTGCGGCGTCCCGCCGTCGAGGAACGGCGTCGAATCGACGCAGCCGAGCCCGAGCGGGAACAAGCCGCCGATCTTGTCGAGATCGTAGCCGCAGGTGTGGTTCGCCCGGCAACAGCCTTGAAAGCTGATCACGAACGAGGTGCCCGTCACCGGACTGCTCGGGCTATCGGGACAGCTCGCGTCGGGCGTGCCGGGCTGCGCGAGCGGCTGACAAGCGACCGAGAACGTCGGCCCGAACATCGCGAGAAACGACGAATCGAGCCCGCATTTGCTACTCGCCTCATCGGAGCAACAAGCCGGGATATCGAACGACGGAGCGTTCGGGATGTTGATCACGTCATCATTGCAGCTGCTCGTGCCGCAAGTGACCGGGGGATTCACGGAGCTCGTGCCGCCGCTACCGGCCCGACTACTCGCACCGGAGCCGCCGCCTTTGCCAGCGCTTCCACCGCTGCCGCCGCTCGTCGACGACGAATCGTTCGACGAGCCGCCGCACGCAGGCACCGCGACCGCTGCAACCAATCCACCAACGAACAGAACTCGAGCGACTCGGGCGAACATTGGCGGCGAGTCTTCCATGCGCCGTCGCCGAAGGCGAGCCCGTCCGGCGGCGGCTCTTCGCGCCGCCGGAATCTTCATGAATTCATGAGCTCGAGCCACGAAGGCGCGACTCGGTTAAGCGCGGGCTTTCTTGCGCCCCCGTGGACGCAACGCTGTGCCGCCGAGCAATTGCACGACTTCGTCCCAAAGCTCGGGGCTCTTCATGAGCGCACCGAACAGCGGCGGATGCAGGTGCCCTGCGGCAGCAAGCCAGCGATAGCGCTCGACGCCATTCACGTGAAGAAACGAAGCGATCTCCTCGAGTCGGCTAATGCCGATGCCTTTACACAGGCCAGACTCGAGCATCCCAACGTAGCTTCCGGAACGCACGCCAAGCTTCTTGGCCAGGTCCTTCTGCGTCAGCCCGCGATGCATGCGTGCTGTGCGAATGAGCCGACCGACCTTTTTTGTTGTGCCTTTCTCCGCCATCGGATCCCGCGCTGTCCCGCGGAGGCAACGGTTGCGAGGGGCACCGTGGCTTGCGCTGAACAGCCCCTCCTTTCTAACCGACCGTGACTAGTAACCGCTGTACCCGAACCCAAGGGTCTTACCCGGGGGATTCGAGTAAACCCTCGTAAGGCGGAGAGTAAACCGGGCGCGACAGACTCCGCAATGGGCTCGCGCCAAAATGCACATCACGCGTGCGCATTCTACTTCCGCCGCCACTCCCCGTATTGTCAGCGCGCGAGGGCAAACAGGCGCGGACTCCGAACGCCGCAAAAACGCGACCGCTCGCGAGCAGGCTCGGAGCGAGCCTACGTCAGCTGCGTCGTTCCGCCCCAACGCGGCGACGACACGCGCTCATGTGTCCGAAACTCCACGACGTAATCGGGAGTTCATTCATGTGGCTTCAAATAAAGAATTCCCCGCCACAACGATTTACTATGCGGACAACGCCTCGCTGGCAGAAGTCGTCGGCTGTCGAGAGCGCGAAAATCGACCGAACACGCAGGCACACTCGGCTACTTTCGGCTGATTTCCAGGAAAAATCGTCAGCCGCGGAAGCGGGATTGCCACTTTTCCCAATGGCAACCACCGTTCGCGCAGCAGCCGCGGACTCCACCCCTGGGGCTTATCGACACGCTCCGCCGGTAGTTTCGGACGCCTATTTCATTAACGGCGCTGCGCGCGCCTGCGTTCGGCGTCAGATGTCCAAATTCCGAACGTTCAGCGCATTCTCTTCGATGAACTTTCGGCGCGGCTCGACTTGATCGCCCATCAGCACGCTAAACAGCTCGTCTACCCTTACCGGGTCACTGACTTTGACCTGCAGCAACGTGCGCGCGTCGGGGCTCATCGTCGTGTCCCACAACTGGTCGGCATTCATTTCACCGAGGCCTTTGTAGCGCGTGATCTGCATGCCCTTGCCGCCGCGATCACGAATGAACGCTTCGAGAGCTTCGGGATCCGCCAGCGTGAGCGGCTCGCCCTTTCCAACCCTGACGGTATACGGCATCGCGCCGATCGAACGAACATCCTGCTCGATCGACAAGAGCTCCTGATATTCGGCGGATTCAGCCAGCTCCCAATCTGCAACAGCCGCGCGCGCCGAAGCGCCAGGTCGGAACTTCACGCTCAAGCGACCCGCGTCGTGGGCTTTCTCCCACTCCACATTCACGGTCAGCGGACACAGATCCGGATATCGCTCTTCGAGGTACTTTTGCAGGCTCGCGGCTGCCGCATCGACGGTGGCGCGATCGCGAAAATCCGCGAGCGTCAGCGTGCGCGTGCGCAAGAGCGCAGCGACGACGCGGGCATCACACCGGCGATCGATCTTGGCGAGCACGTTGCGCATCGAGCGTAGGCGCGTCGCCAAATTGAACAGCGGAAGGCCCGTGATCTCGAGGCTGCTGCCCTGAGCTTGCACGGTCATATCCTCGATGCCGCTCTCGATCAGGAAGCGATCGAGTGCGGCTTGGTCCTTCAGGTATTGATACTTCTTGCCCTTGCGCACACCGAACAGCGGCGGCTGCGCGATGAACAAGTACCCGTTCTCGATCACATCTCGCATCTGGCGATAGAAGAACGTGAGGAGCAGCGTGCGGATGTGACTGCCGTCGACATCGGCATCGGTCATCAGGATGATTTTGTGATAGCGGAGCTTCGACAAATCGAAGCCGCCGTTGTCGCCGATACCGCACCCGAGCGCCGAGATCAGCGTCGCGACC
>FTDA01000940.1_pt1 | contig 17744 bp, 14 predicted proteins | sample 1639731 | NCBI WGS metagenome assembly FTDA01 (sample SAMEA3914869, study PRJEB12502) | metagenome | biome: forest; material: soil | place: USA | collected 2012-03-12 | depth 0.1 m
ACCAGGTACAAACACGACTACGTTGTAGAGCGGAACTTGTCCGGCAGGGTCGTACACCGTGCCGCTGATCGAGGTGGCTGGTAACGAGCCGCAGTCTGCGACGCCGACGCCTGTACCGCTGCCGCCGTTCGACACGCTGATGTTGGTCGTGCCCGACGAGCCGATCAGACTCAGTGTCCCTGCGGCGCCATCGCCGGGCGAGCCGCCGGTGTTACCGCCACGCGCGCCAGAGGTGGGCCCGCTCGACGCCGAGCAGGCGCCCAGCACACCACTCAAAAATAAACATACCGACAAAGCCATCGCCGAAGGCGCGCTGAGAGTCATATCCGAGTGCTCCTCGCCTGACAAAGGGCTCTGCTTAATGCCGTTCACGGCGCAATCGATCAGCGCTCGAGGTGGATATCGCTGGCTGATGGTCGCGAGCTTGGATTTTTTTGCCCTGTGTTGGATCTGCGCTCTTGAATGTTCGCACCATCCCGTCGCGACGACGCGGAGCGTCCGCGGCAAACCTGTTTTGCTGCCGCATCGACTCGCGTAGTCAGCGCCGGCAAGCCGAGCTCGACGCGGTCGTCCAGACGGGACACTTGGAACAAAAGTGCGGCTGGCGCGAACGAGGGAGCCAGCAACGGGCGTCGACAAGGACGCGACCGAAGCTGCCGAGCCCATGCCTGGCACTGAGCCTCGGATCGAATTGTCTTGCGGGCTGCCAGGGTGTGCCAAGCCTCCTAAGTCGACGTCTGTTCATTCCGCGATTTGAGCTAGTTTCTGGGGCGGGAGAACGCGATGCGATGTGGCTCGGAGCTTGCTCGAGCGGGGACAATGATAGCTAGTTCAGCCGCAACTCTTGCCGAGCATTGGTGCATCGCGTGGCTTGGGGTCATCTGTCGGCACTCGTGTTCGTCGAGCCTGTCGGCTTCGATGTGACGCTGGCCGCTTGCGCCTCCGTCGTATCCCCGAAGCGCGCAGATGGGGGACGGAAGCTTCTTCGAACATTGCGATATTGGCGAGTGCAGGTAGTTTGCTGCGTCCGGATAGTCCACGTCTAACAGAGAACAGCATGCTCCACTCGGGTACCAGCTTTAGATTCCGATCCATCGCAAACTTAGCGTTTTCGCTGAGCGTTGCGCCAATGTTCCTGCTTGGCTGCGGGCCGAGCCGAGCCGCACAGACACCGACCGATTCTTCAGGTTGGCAGTCCATTGGTGACGAAGCCGGAGTCGCTACCGATGCGAGCGACGTGGGTGTTCGTCGGATCTGCGACGGGTCTGACGGCATTCGGTTTGCGATTCAGGTTCAGGTGGCCTCAGGAAGGGTTAACGCGTTCACCGCAGTCCTGTACGAGCTTGGATACGGGTTCGTCTACATTGATGGGCATTGTCATTACTGGATGCAGCAACCGAGTTTGCCGACAGACGATTTCCTCACGTGGCGGTCATATCGTGAGGGCGTTCTGACGTCGCAGCAAGAGATGACTCTGCACGATGCGGTCGCGTACGATGATTTTACAAAGGCTCCGCACTGCGCCGATACAACAGTCTCGGACGGCTCTCCGGTGTTGTTGTGGGACGGAGAACGGATTCACGCTTGCAACGGAAACCCTCAGGTGGACGCTGACTGGCCAATGCGTGCGGAGCTGTTCGAGCAAGGCGTGCCCCTTGATGGTCCCGTGCGCGTCGTCGTTGGCGAAACACCGGTGCCCGATGACGCAACGCTGTATAGCTGGCCTTTGTCCACCTCTCCTTTGTCGTACGAGGTGTCCTACTCCGAAGGCCAAGAGTACGGGAAGTCTGCGCTCGTCTCGAACCCAGACGACGTTGCTCTGCTTAGAAAGTTGAAGGCGACCGCGCTTTCCGATGCACAGGTAGCTCCCGGCAAGTTTTACGGCATTATTTCTATTCAGCCGAAGGGAGATGTCTTTGCAATGCGTGACGATCTGCCGTTCACGAATCCGTCGAGCGGACTTTGGTCACCGTGATATAGCCCCTCCGTACCCGTCACGGCTTTCCCACGAACGTCGTGACGCTCTGCGCGTCGAGCGAAGCACTGAAGCGCGCGTTGTTGACAGCGATCGGCGCCTTGGCAGCGAGGTCGTCCGTGGCCGAGGTGACCCACGGCGTGATGGCGCAAGGGACGACACCCGAGACGTAGAGCGAAAGCGGAGTAGCGCTGTTATTGGTGTTGATGGCTACTAAGACGAAAGTGCCATCCGTTGGGTTTTTATAGGCCGTGAGCAACACGCCCGAGGGGACGGTCCCGGAGGTCGCGACTCGGACGTAGCCTGGACGTACGAAGCGAGAGTAATTGCCGAGCACCCACAAGCGCTTGGTCCACACCTTCGTGCCCGTGTCGTAGAGGCAGCCCCCGCTCTTGCCGCTCTCGTACAGCCACCACAGGTGCCACGCATTCAGGTTGTCCTTGGTCAGATCGGTGTGAATCGCCTTGGCCATGAGCAGCGCGCTCGCGATGCCGTCGCCTGAGGGATCGCCGTTCGCGGTCCCGGTATCCACCTCAGTCTCCCAGTACTCTTTGCCTGCAGCCGCGATCGCCGGTTGGACGGGTGGCGCGAGCCCGTATTCGTGGCTGGCGAAGATGCTCACGGCGTTCCAGGCGCTCGTATCTTTCTGAATGGCCGAGAAATAGCTGGGAAAGCCGTAACCGTTCTGCGTTTCCGGAGCCATCATCTTCACGCCGAGCTTGGCCATGGCAGGACCGAGCGTGTCGATCCACGTGGCCAACTGCGCCGGTGAGTACGAAGTTGTTTGGTTGATCCCGCAGCTGTCAGGCTCGTTCGCTCCGGACACGGCATAGATCGGGACGCCTTGCGACTTCGCGTTCGTGATCCAGGTAGAGATGGCGTCTGCCTCCGCGGCCAGGTTGGTGAGCACGGGCGAAGCGCCGTTGGTGCAACCGTTGGGATTGTTTTGCGTGGTGGTGTTCGGGCCGCCCGGTGAGCCATTCGAGCCCGTGCCCCAAACGGTCATCCACACCGTCGCGCCGTTCTGCGCAGCCGATTTGGCAATCGCGAGCCCATCGCCATAGCGGATGCGGAGCAGCGACAACCCGGCGCCCTTGGTCGTGGACCAGAGGTAGTCTGGATCAGAGGCATTGGCGTAGTTGCCCGCCCAGGCCGAGGAGACGCCGAAGCCGGAGATCTTCTGCTGTAGACTCGAAAGGCTGACCGTAACGTCGCTGCTCTGTGCGGAGCCCATGCTACAGGCCGTGGGCGTGGTGGCCGTACCACCGGCACCGACCGCGCCGCTGCCCCCGCCCGCCTCCGTTGCTCCGGCGCCCGCTGCGCTGGTGGAGCCGCCGCTGCCGGTTGAGCCTCCGGAGCTCGTCGAACCGCTCGCGCCAGTCGAACCCGCCGTGCCTGTTCGCCCGCCCGAGCTGGTTGCCCCGCTCGTCCCCGTCGAGCCGCTACTGCCCGTCGCTCCGCTTCCACTCATTGTGCCAGCGGAGCCCGACGCTCCGCTGCCGAGTGCGCCCCCTGAGGCGGACGTTCCCCCGGTGCCATCCGGGCCAGCGGAGGTTCCCGATGAGCACGCGGTCACAGCGATAGCGAGAATAGCGAGCGACGAGCGACTTGATCTCATGCCTTCCTCTTCAAGTGTCAGCGTGGACTGCCGGCGCGAGGTCTGGCCCCAATGCGGGGGACTCGCGAGGAGGCTTCCGTTGATGGCAGTGGCAGTGGCGATTGATTTCCGTCAGTCGATCGAAATTTTCGAATTTTCCGTTGCCAATACCAGCTGCTCGATGGTGAGACCGGCGCTCCCGAACGTCTGCCCCCGAGAAAGAGGAACGGTCGAACTCAAGATGGATGCGGCGCCGCGAAGCGCGGCGCCCGGACAAGCGCTAAACCGTTCAAGCGAGGAGTTGGGGACTCGGCGCGGCCACGGCGGAGCCCATGCCAGCGATGAGGTCGAGCGTCAGGCGCTCCAGCGCTGCCCAATCCGTGTACTCGTAGTCACGCGCGGTGTCCGTGTCGCCGCCCTGGCTCGCGGAGATGCGTTTCATCACGACGCGGATGAAGAAATTGTACTGCGAGTACCGGAGGGCACCCGCTACGAGCTCGACGCGCCTGGGGCGCCAGCCCGTCTGTGTGATGAATTTCTCGACCACCGCGAGCGACTGCGCGCGCCCGTCCGAAACTTTGCTTGCGACTGCCAGACCCACAGAAATGAAGACGGTGGCTGCAACGTCGAGCGCATCCTTGTTCTGCCGAACGAACCTTACGATTGATTTGGGATACGCAACCGAATGAATGGGTGCCGCGATCACGACGAGTTGGAAGCTCGCAAGGTCCCGTCGAGGGCCCGCCCCGCTTACTTCGAGTAGCTCGACGGTCAGCTTCTTCGTGCGAAACGTCTCCGTCATGCGCCGCGCGATCTTCTCGGTCTGCCCCTGCTCGGTCGCGTAGACGATCAAAACTTTTGCCATGTTGCTTCTCCTGCGTGCGCGCGCAGGTGCATCAGGCATGCCGCGCAGGGTGCGCGCAACAGGCCGCTTTAGAGCCGAAACCCAGTCGGATCGAGCTGCTCGCGTGCAAGGTTTTCGTCGCCGCTGCGCACGCGTTGCGCCGCGCCGCACCAAGTCGCGCAGGACTCCTGAGTTGGACGCGCTACGCGCTGGCATGGTTGCTGCTCGAGGGGTGGACGGAGGTATTCAGATGACTCGCAACGTTGGAACTATCGATCGCGTCGTCCGTGCTTGGGTCGGCATTGCCCTCATCGCGCTGGTTTTCGTGGGACCGAAGAGCCCGCTGGGCCTGGTCGGTCTGATTCCGTTGGTCACTTCGATTTGGGGCTTTTGCCCGGCGTACAAACTACTCGGCCTCGATACGTGCAAGCTCACGGCTCATCACGGCGCGTGAAGGTTTTGAGCACGTTGGTCTCGACGCAGAATTTTCGTGGGCTGCGCAGCGCGTGCGCGCACTGCGCGCGCAGCTTCGTTCTCAACCCCGAGATAGGTCGTTTCGGCGGCTGATCTGCGCTGGAACGACGTTTGCTCAGTGCTGAGCTATGAGCACAAGATTAGCTCGCACCGCGCGCGTACGAATGCAAAGCAGCGCTGCTTTACTCGGCCTCTTGGCGACCATTCCTGTTCGCTGCGGCTTGCCACCGAATTACCCGTTGCCCGCCGGCGCGCAAGCCGCTGCCGGCGTGGCGATGGAACGCGCGCCATTCGAAGGTGGCCGAGCGACTCCCCTTTATTTCGAGCGAGGAGCTCGGCATGCTTGACCGCGCCGCATCCCGTGCATCTCGAGCCAGGTTCCTTATGAACGGCATCATCGTGCTCGTGGCTGCCTGCGGTCCGTCGCTCAGCGCGCTTCCGCGTTTCGTCGAATCGCCGCCGGTGGGACACCGTCGGTTTGCCGTCTTGCGCGAGCGTGACGCGCACCCCTTCGGGATGCAGACGGTCGTGCGCTTTGGCCGAGCAGGCCGCAGCCCTGACTGAACGAACGCGGAATCACTTCTTGGTCACGGTGGCCGATGCGCGACACAGCACTCGCTCCGCATTTTCGTGAAAAATGCGCTCGACGTCACTTCGGCTCAAACCCGCGGCGAGCAACTTTGCGGCGAGGCGAGGGAACTGCGTGGCGCTCTCGAGATCGAGTGGCACGTCCTCGCCGGTTTCGAAGCCCGAGCCGAGCGCGACGTGATCGCTCCCCATCGTGCGCGCGAGGTGCTTGAGCTGACTGACGACGTGATCGATGCGCGCGGTGCGTCCCGGCGCGAGTTGGCGTCGATCGAACGTGAGCGCGACGAGCCCGCCGGTGCGCGAGATATCGATCAGCTGCTGATCGCTCATGTTCCACGGGTGAGCTGCCAAAGCTGCGGCCGCGACGTGAGTCGCAATCACTGGCTCATGGCTCGCGAGCGCGAGCTGAATCACCTCGTCGAACGCGATCGACGAAAGCCGGGAGACATCGACGAGGCCGTTCCCCGCAAGGATTCGCGTAACCACTTCGCGTCCGATCGGAGTCAGGCCACTGACCAGTGCCGCGGGCGGCGTAGCGGTCGAGGTCGCGAGCGCGCTGTCACGGACGTTCACCAAGCGAAATGCGCGTGCGCCTCGCGTGATCCAGAGCAGAACTGAGCTCGGGTCGGCCGCAAGCTCCTCGGGGCTCACGAGCTCGAACCAGGTGCGGATGCGCGAGCTCTTTGCAGCGCAACCAAAGGAGTCGAAGTGGTCGCTGGTGGTGAGCGATTCGCGCAGACTCAAGATATCGACGGCTGCGTTCGGCTCGGCGTTTGCCGGTGGAAACGGCGTCAATATCCCCGAAACATGGCCCTTTGCGAGCTGCAGGTATCCGGCTTGACCCGTTCCCACTGCGAGCGTGCCGGGCATCGTCGTGGCCCGTTCGAGGCCAACGTTTAAGTCGAATACCGGCACGGCAGGACTCGATTGCGCGAGTGCGTGCTGCACCAGCAGTATCGCGAGCAGCGTCGAAGAGAGCCGCGCGATACGACCGAGAGTCAGATCTGCCAGCATCAGGAGCTCCGTAAATCGTTGCGAGAACCGATCAGATCACTAGGCCGCACTGCACCTGCGGCACGAATTCTCGTGTGGGCGAATCAGCGTTCAGCAGCACTTCCACCTCTTGGCCCGGGGCTACCGTCGTGTTGACCGGCGTCGGTGCGTCATCGCTCGAAACCGCGCAAATGGCCTGCGCTTCGCAAGCGTTCCGCACGTGCACGATGTGGTCGTACGCGTAGGAGTGCGCCCGAGCCTCGGGCCAGAATTGGATGCAATCCGGGGTTTGCTTGAGTTCCTGGGCGACCGCGGCATCGACCAGTGTTGCGGCGGCAACTAGACCCAAAGCGAGCACGAGCCAGCGACGCCTAAGCACTCCGAAAAAATCCATCACGCTACCTTTCGGGTAAGCTCTTCTGTTTGCATTTGCTGGTCGAGCCGTGCTCGAAGTCGTTCTTTCAGGCGGGCTTCGAGCTGGCGCACGCGTTCGCGAGAGACGCCGAGCTCGCCGGCGAGCTCGAGCAGCGTGTGCGCGGAATCGGGGTCGGCCATCAGCCGGCGCTCGACGATGACCCGCTCTCGCGCGTCGAGGTCGCGCAATGCGGCGTTCAGCGCGCCCTTCAACGCCACTCGTTCACGGGCGCGAATCAGGGCGTGCTCGGGATCTTCATGCTCGCGGGGAAGCTCCAGCTCCGCGAGGGCGAGCTCACACGAAACGCGGCGTTGTTCGCAGACGCTGAAAAGCGCGTCGAAATCCGTGGAGCTCAGCCCGAGCAGCGCGGCGGCGAGCTCGCGCGCACGAATGCCCTCGCCTTGCAGGCCGCTCGCGCGTCGATAGGCGCGGCGGACTTTGCGTAGCAAGCGCGAATCGCGGAACACGCGGTAGCGATTGCGTAGCGCGCACTCGGAGACGTGAACTCGCACCCAGTGCTTGGCGTACGAGACGAAGCGGAAACCGCGTTCCGGATCGAACCGATCCAATGCGCGAAGAAGGCCCAGGTTGCCCTCGGCGATCAGCTCCTGAAGGCACATTCCGGCGCGGTGATACGAACGCGCGATCGGAAGCACGAAGCCGAGGTGTGCCTCGAGCAACTGGTTGCGAGCGCGGACATCGCCGTCATTGCGCCAGCGCCTTGCGAGGCGAAGCTCCTCGGCATGACTGATGATCCCGCGACCGGTCACGCGGGCTACGTATGCGCCGATCGCCTGGTCCATGCGCCGTCTTCAGCAAACTCTATTCCAAGCGAAAGAACGGCGAATTCGCGGTGCAGACGCAGCAATTGCGGCGCTTCGGATCGGCGCGCGCAAAGCGCGCATTTCAACTCGGGCTGCGTTTCCTTGGACTATCCCTAAGTCGCCGGTAAGTACCCGCGCCGCTCTGCAACGTTCGTCAGCGGGCGTTGCTAACACGAGACCTCGCGCAGAATCTGAGCGAGGTTTGGGGCGAATCGGGCGTCTCCGAGTTGCCTGATCGCGAAACCCCTCGATTCGAGCGACGAATTCGAGTTGCGAAATGAGCCACTTCGCCGCCGTGCGGTCCACTTTTGAGGCCGATTGTCAGGCGTGCGCCCCTCCGCGCCACTTTGCAGCAAATCAATTTCCGCGCGCAGTTTTTGCGCTCGACGAATAACTTGCGCGTGAATCCCAAAGCACTCGATTACACACTCGACCACAGTTTGCGATGAATTCCGTGTGATGGACTGAATGGAGCTTCGCGCATGCCGTTCAGAGTGTGCAATCCAACGGAGAGTGTCGAATGCACCTCGAACAAGAGCTCTGGCGCGCGGGTACGGTTGCGCGACGACCAGCGTCGCCCACGCCGGCAGAGCTCGTGCTCGGTTTCGGCGCGCCGCACTTGCTGGCGAACGATCAGGTTTGGGCGGCGCTGCGCGAGCGATGGCCGCGTGCGGTCATTGTCGCGTGTTCGACTGCGGGTGAGATCAGCGGTGCCCAAGTCCTCGATGATTCGTTGGCGCTGACTGCCATTCATTTCGAGCACACACGCGTTCGCTGTGCGCAGGTTTTGCTCGGAGATGGTTTGGACAGTCGTGAGGCGGGGCGGCAGCTGGCCGATGCATTGGCGGCGCCCGACCTCGCTCACGTATTCGTGCTCTCGGACGGCTTGAGGGTGAACGGCAGTGAGCTGGTGGACGGCATGTGTGCGCAAATGCCAGAGCACGTCTCGCTCACGGGCGGATTGTCTGGGGACGGTCCGCGTTTCGAACGGACGTTCGTGTGTGTCGACGGCTTCGACGGGTTGTCGCGCGTGGCCGCGATCGGTTTTTACGGTGACCGGCTGCAGACCTCGTTTGCTTCGATGGGCGGCTGGGACCCATTTGGCCCGGAGCGCCGTGTGTCGCGCGCGGTGGGCAACGTGTTGTTCGAGTTGGACGGACAACCGGCGCTCGATTTGTACGAGGCATACCTCGGCAGCCACGCCGCCGAGCTGCCGGCGGCGGGGCTGTTCTTTCCGCTGTGCGTGCGGCTCTCACGCGATCAACCCGGCGTCGTTCGCACCATCCTTGCGATTGACCGGCAGGCGCGCAGCCTCACCTTCGCCGGCGACGTCCCAACCGGTGCTTACGCGCGGCTGATGCACGCGAATCTGGAGCGCTTGGTCGAGGGTGCGGAAGGCGCCGCGCGCACGTGCCACGAAGCCTGTCACGGGCGGCGAGCGGAGCTCGCGATCTTGATTAGCTGCGTCGGCAGGAAGCTCGTCTTGAAGCAACGCGTCGAAGAAGAGGTCGAGGCAGTGCGTGATGTCCTCGGTTCCGATACGGCGCTCACGGGCTTCTATTCCTACGGCGAAATCTCTCCGTTCGATGCCGAAGGTCAGAGCGAGCTGCACAACCAAACGATGACGATCACGACATTGCGCGAAGTCTGAGATGCACAAGCTGCTCGAACGCCAACTGCGAAAGCACTTCGCTCTCGGGAGGCCCGATGGCGCCGAGTTCACGGCTTTTGCGCGCGCGGTCGGTGAAGCCTACGAGCAAGCGGACGACGCGCGCCGGTCCGTCGAGCGCTCGCTCGAGCTGATGTCGAACGAGCTGCTCGAGCGAAACGAGCAGCTTCAGGCGGATTTACTGGAGATCAAGCGGCTGGAGCTCGAGCTTCGACAATCGGACAAGCTACGCGCCGTCGGGCAGCTCGCTGCCGGCGTGGCGCACGAGATCAACACGCCGATTCAATTCGTGGGCGACAGCTTGGGCTTTTTGCAAGACGCGGCCGGCAGCCTCGCGTTGCTCGCAACCGCTGTTCGGGGCCTGTGCGCGTGCGTCGATACCGGCGGCGAAGCGTCGCGCGCGCTGCACGAGGTGCAAGGGATCTCGCTCGAGATCGAGGCGGACTATCTGGCCCGCGAAATCCCGCTCGCGATCGAGCGCGCGCTCGAAGGGGTCACCCGCGTCACCCAAATCGTCGCGGCTCTGAAGGAGTTCGGGCGGCCGGATCAGCGTGAGCGGGGTCTTGCGGATTTGAACCGTGGTCTCAGCAACACGCTCACGGTCGCGCGCAGCGAGATCCGCCACGTCGCAGACGTCAGTCTGGAGCTCGGGGACGTACCGCCCGTGGTCGGCTACGCGAGCGATCTGAATCAAGTGTTTTTGAATCTGCTCGTGAACGCGGCGCACGCGATCGAAGAGCGATTTCGCGGGACGAGCCAGCGCGGGCTGATCCGTGTGCGGACCTGGCTCGAAAAAAACGCGGTGTTTACCGAGATCCAAGACAACGGCAACGGCATCGCGCTCGCGGATCAACCGCGGATTTTCGAGCCTTTTTTCACCACGAAGCCGGTCGGGAAAGGCACCGGTCAAGGCCTGGCGATTTCTCGCTCGATCGTGATCGACAAGCACGGCGGCACGTTGACGTTCGACTCCGAGGTCGGGCGCGGCACACGCTTTCTGATCCAGCTGCCACTCGAGCCCGCTCCGCAGACCGTACGGATGTCGAGCCACGCGGCAAGGGAAGGTGGCGCATGAATCGGATCCTGTTCGTCGATGACGAGCCCTTGGTACTCGAAGGGTTGCGCAACAGCTTGCGCGGCAAGCGGCGTGAGTGGGAGATGCTGTTCCAGCACGACGCGGCGACCGCGCTCGCCGATCTCGAGCGTGCGCCCGTCGACGTGATCGTCACGGACATGCGTATGCCGGGCATGGATGGCGCAGACTTCCTGGCTCGCGCGATCAAAGTGTGCCCCGGTGCGACTCGGATCATTCTTTCCGGGCAGATGGAGGAAGCGTCGCTCGCGCGCGCGGCCATCACGGCTCACCGCTACCTGACCAAGCCCTGCAAAAACACCGTGCTGCTCGGCTCCATCACGCAGGCGCTCGAGCTCCAAGCTCTGATGCACAACGAACGCGTGCGGGCGAGCATCGGCGCGATCGAGAGTTTGCCGACCGTGCCCGGCGTGTATCAAGCCTTGACGACGGCGCTCGCCAACGACCGATCCTCTCCGGAAGCGATTGCCGCGATCGTCGAGGAAGACGTGGCGATCAGCTCGAAGGTGCTGCACATCGTCAATTCCGCTTTTTTCGGGCTGCCACGCAAGACGACCAGCTTGCTTCAGGCCGTGCGCTACCTGGGGCTCGGCACGATCCGGAGCCTCGTGCTCTCCCATTCGGTGTTCGAACAGTTTGGTCGTGCGCTGCCCGGTCTCGCGGAGCTCGGACACGACCATGCCCTCGAGTGCGCGCATACCGCGCGTCAGCTCCTCGGCAACCAACCTGCGGCAGAGGTCGCGTTCACCGCCGGCTTGCTGCACGACATCGGATCGCTGGTCTTTGCCAGCCGAATCCCCGAAGAATACACGGTCATTTGTCGCGAGGCGCAGCGTGCGGGAGTCGCGGTGCATCACCTCGAACGCGAGCGGCTCGGCGTGACGCACGCAGAAGCGGGCGCCTATTTACTCGGTCTCTGGGACCTGCCGCACGAAGTGATCGACGTCGTCGCCGGGCATCACACGCCGTGGACGCCAGGAGCCCCGCTCGATGCATCCGCGGCGATCCGTTTGGCGGATGTGATCTGCTTGGAAGCGGACGGCGATGCGGCGACCGTGCGCTGTCACGCCGATGAGCTTCCCCCGGATTGGCGCGCGCAACCCGGCGTCGAAAGTGCGCTCGAGAGCGCGCGAGCGCGGGGTCGATCATGAAAAACGCGCGCATCCTCTGTGTCGACGATGAACCGAAGGTGCTCGAGGGCCTCGCGCGGACGCTCCATCGTAAATGCACGCTGCTCACGGCGGGCAGCGGCGACGAAGCCCTGCGCCTACTAGCAGGGCCGGAACCGTTCGCCGTGATCGTGTCGGACATGCGGATGCCGGGCATGAACGGCGCGGCGCTCTTGGCCGAATGTCGCAAGCGTGCACCGGAGACCGTGCGCGTATTGCTCACCGGACAATCGGATTTGGACTCGGCGATCAGCGCGGTCAACGAGGGGCACGTCTTTCGGTTCTTGACCAAACCGTGTCCGCCGCCGACTTTCTTGGAAGCCCTCGGCATGGCAGTCGAGCAGCATCGCTTGATTACCTCCGAGCGCGTGCTGCTCGAGCAAACGTTGGTCGGGAGCGTCCGCGCATTGACCGAGGTCATTGCGCTCGTGCACCCAGAGGCGTTCGGGATGACGGCGCGTCAGCACGAGCGCGCTCGTCTGGTCGCCGCGCAGCTACAGGTGCCGCACGCCTGGCAGGTCGAAGTCGCCTCGATGCTCGCGCAGGTCGGCTACGTCGTGCTGCCCAACGACTTGCTCGCGAAAATGCATACCGGCACGAGCTTGGACGCAGCCGAGCGCGGCATGCTGGCTCGCGTTCCCGCGGTCGTCGAACGGGTGCTGGCGCTGATTCCGCGCCTCGAAGCCGTGCAGGAAATCATCAAGCACAAGGACACGCCATTCAGCGTTGGCGCAGGCTCCGCCGGGGCCCTGCCGATCGGTTCACGTATTCTCCGGGCATTGTCCGCCTTGGGGGTCGAGGAATCGCGGTCGGCCAGCACGGCCACGGCGCTCGCCGTGCTCCACGCGCGGCGCGGCGAGTTCGATCCGGAGGTGCTCTCCGCCATCGCTGCGGTGTGCGCGCCACAGGCGCCAGTCGTGCGAGAGGTGGGCCTGCGCGAGTTGGAAGTCGGGATGATCCTCGCGAGCGATGTGACGACCAAGGCTTCGACCCTGCTCGTATCGCGCGGTCACCCCGTCACCGCGCAGCTGATCGAACGGCTGCTCAACTTCGACCTCAAATTCGGCGTTGTCCAGCCGATCGTATGCGAGCTTCCGAGCGATGCCGAGGCACCGAAACGAGCCGCCTCGTGAAGCTCGGCGAGTTTGGCTGGTGCGTGCTGGCTTGGTTGCTCGCGAGCGCATGCAAAGAACCGGCGAGCCTCGAAGAGCGGCACGAGAGCACGCCCCAAGCGCAGCTGCAGGAGGAGCCGTTGCAGGCGTTGCCGCCAGCGCCGCGAGAGGACGCCAATCGGGTCGCGCTCGGCAGGCAATTGTTCGCCGAGCGCCGCCTCTCCGCCGACGGCACGGTCGCCTGTGTCAGTTGTCACATCCTCGGCCAGGCCGGGCAGGACGGACGAAAAGTGTCGCTCGGCGTGCATCAACGCGCCGGTAGCGTGAACGCTCCGAGCGTGCTCAACGCCGGCTTCAACTTCGTGCAGTTTTGGGACGGGCGCGCGGCCACGCTCGAAGACCAAGTCTCAGGGCCGCTCACGAATCCCGCCGAAATGGGCGGTGATTGGGCGCGCACGCTCGGCTTTCTGAAAACAGACGCAAGCTATTCAGCCGCGTTCGCACGAGCGTTCGGCGATGGCGTCACGGAGACGAACATTCGTTCTGCGTTCGCTGCGTACGAGCGGACCCTCGTCACGCCCGACTCGCGCTTCGACCGCTGGCTGCGAGGTGAAAAGGGGGCGTTGAGCCCGGACGAGTTGGCCGGCTATGAGCGCTTCAAGAGCGTCGGCTGTGTCGCATGTCACCAAGGTGCCAACGTCGGCGGCAACATGTTTCAGCGTTTCGGCGTGATGGGCGAGTACTTCGTGGACCGCGGCCACATCGAGCAGGCCGACTACGGCCGATTCAACGTGACGCACCAGGAGCAAGATCGCTTCGTGTTCAGGGTGCCCAGCCTGCGCAACGTCGCGCTGACTGCGCCGTATTTCCACGATGGCTCGGCGGCCACGCTCGAACAAGCGGTGGCCACCATGGCCAAGTATCAACTCGGGCAAACGCTCGACGCGCCCTCCAGCGCGCAGATCGTCGCTTTCTTGAAGACGTTGACCGGGCGCCTGCCGGGCGAATCTCCGGACACCGAGCTGGCGAAGAATGGGGTCCGCCCGTGAGGCTGAACCGATTCCGCGCCTGGTTTTTTGCGCTGGCGTGCGTGGTCGCGCTCGGAGCGTGCGCGCTACTGTACCGGCGCACGCAAGCGATCGACATCCACGCGCACGAGGACTTGAAGGATCTGCTGCAGAATATGCGGCAAGTGGATGCCGATCTCGGCAAGGGAGTGCTGGCCTCACGCTACGGCCTGATCAACCAGTATGACGCGCTCACGCACAGCAGCGCGGAGCTCGAAGCGAGTCGCGCCGAGCTCGACTCACGCCTGAACGGCGTCGTGTATCGCGACGCACGGAGCGCGCAGGCCGCGGAGACTCTCGACCGGGCGACGCGTACACTGCGCAACGACATCGAGCAGTTCAAGACTCAGAATTCGATTCTGAAAAATTCGCTCTTCTACTTGCCGGTGGCAGGCGAAACGCTCGCCGCCGAATTGAGTGGCCCGGACCCCGAGTTCGCTCATCAGGTCAACACGCTCGTCCGGTCTACGCTGATGTACAACCTCGTTCGGACCGAGACGCTTCGACAGCGCCTGCTCACCCAACTCGACGAGTTGCGCCGGGCGCGCGTGCGCCGCGAGTCGGTCGCGCATTTGGCGCAGTTTCTGCGACACGCTGAGACCGTGATCCATCAAGAAGACGTGGTGGACCCCATCGTCGCGCGCGTTTCTTCGAACACGCTGACCTTGCCCACCGCCACGCTCGAGTCGCTGTGCGACGAGCACCTCGAGCGCGAGGCAGCTCGAGCGAATAGCTACCGCGTTGCCCTGAGCGCCTTGGTGGTGCTCTTGGTCGTCTCGCTGCTCACGATCGCGCAGAAGCTGCGGCGTGTGTACGCGAACCTCGAGCAACAAGTGGCCGATCGCACTCGACTCTTGGCCGAAGAAAAGCTCGCGCTCGAGCTCGCGGAGCGCGTGGCACGCTTGAACGAAGGAAGGATCACCGCGATCATCGAGGGTGCGCGCGAAGGCATCATTCGGCTCGGGCCAAGCGGCGAAATTCGCTCGCTGAACCCCGCGGCGGTGCACATGCTCGGCGCTACTTGGCTCGAAACTCGCGGGCGCACCTTCCTCGAGCTGGCGGTCGCGCCCGACGCGCGGCCTGCGTTTTTGACCTGGCTGCAGCGAGTAGACACGGTCGATCGCATCGACGATGCGGACTGTTGGCACGAAGTTTCACTATTGACTGCCGCCGGGCGCGGTTTCTTGGCGGAATGCTCCGTCGCTCGCCGTGATCCGGCGCTCGACGAGGACATTACGCTATTCGCTCGTGACGTGTCTCAGGCTAAGCGACTGGAGGCGGAGCTCCGCCAAGCTCAAAAGCTCGAGTCGGTCGGGCGCTTGGCGTCGGGCATCGCGCATGAGATCAACACGCCCGTCCAATTCGTGAGTGACAGTTGCTTCTTCGTGCGGGAGTCGTTCACGGCGGTAGAAGGTTTATTGCGCGGATACAAATCGCTCTTCGCGCTCGCGCCGACGGAGCTCCGCGCCGAGTTGGACGCCCGAGCGCACACGCTGGAAACCGACGCCGACCTCGAATACTTGCTCGAGAGCACGCCCAAGGCGCTCGATACCATGGTCGATGGCTTGCAACGCGTGGCGGAGCTCGTCGCGGGCATGCGCAACTTTGCCCATCCAGATCACAAGGAAATGGTCTTGGTCGATTTGAATCGGGCGCTCAAGAGCACTCTGACGATCGCGCGGAACGAGTACAAATACGTCGCCGACCTGCAGACGGATTTGGCTGACCTTCCGCCCGTCGTCTGCCACGCGGGCGAGATCAACCAGGTCATCTTGAACATCATCGTGAACGCCGCGCACGCCATCGGTGACATCGTGAAGGGGACGGACAAAAAGGGGCTGATCCGCGTCAGCTCTCGCGCCGAGCGCGACTGCGTGGTGATTGCCATTGCCGATAGCGGCGGCGGCATTCCTCCCGAAGTTCAGGCGCGCATCTTCGACCCGTTCTTCACGACCAAGGAGGTCGGACGTGGGACTGGCCAGGGCCTCGCGATTGCTCGCTCGGTGGTCGTCGACAAGCACCACGGGCAGCTCACGTTCGAGTGCGAGCCCGGCCAGGGCACTACGTTTCACATTCGCTTGCCACTCGAGGGCCAAGCCGGAGCCGCGCTGACAGCGGCCTAATGAAGGGCTCCGCGCTCCTTCAAGTAGGCTGCGCGCGTAGTTCCGCTCGCGAGGTGCCACTCGTCAACCGTGAAGTGTCATTTCGCTATCGGGAGCTGAAAATGGAGCTTTCGATAGAGACTGCGCTTCTTGTATTGATGGTCTTCCATTCGCCGCAAGATGTCGATCAAGGCGACGACGGCTTCCGTCACGAACGGGCCTTTGTTCAACATCACGCATTCTGCGCGCACGGCCATCGCAGCGTCGGTCACCTCGGCGCGCGTGGCCATGCCGGTGCGCGCCATTTGATCGAGGACTTGCGTCGCCCAAATGGCGGGTAGGTGCGCTGCCTCGCACAGCCAGAGAATTTCTTCTTGCAGCTCTGCGAGGCGCTCGAAGCCCGCTTCGACCGCGAGATCGCCGCGCGCGATCATCACTCCGGTCGGAAATCGCGTCATGGCGGCGAGCAGAATTGACGGTAGCTCTGAGAACGCGGTCTGCGTTTCAATCTTGAGGATTGCGCCGAGCTGGGACGCTCCGAGCTCTTGCAGGCGTGCGTACAGCGCGTGCACATCTCGTGGATCGCGCACGAACGAGGCTCCCACGACGTCGGCGTGCGCTACGGCAAACAGCAGAGCCACCTCGTCGTCAGCGCCGAGCGAGGGGCCGGGCAAGATCGTGTCGGGCAAATTGATGCCGCGCTCGGCGCACAGTTTGAATTTCGGCTTAGAGGCACGCAGCACACGAAGAAGAACGCCGCCGGGCTCCTGGGCTTCGACCACGCAGGACAGTTTTCCGTCGTCGAAGAGCACGCGCGCGCCAGGCGTGAGCGCCAGGAGGGGGTCGCGCAGGCTGCAGCCGATGACGGCCATGTCATCGAGCAGCGGGGACGGGTCGTTCAGGTCGCGCAAGCGAAAGCGATCGCCGACCGTTAGTACGATCTCGAATGGACGAGCATCGACGAACGCCTTCTGAAATTCGCGGACGCGCATGCCAAGGCGGCGCAGTGCGATGTTGGTCTCTGGCACGACATACGCCGTCCGCTCCAGTGTCGCGAAGGCATCCGCTTCCGAGTGACCAGTGATGCGCAGACGCCGCTTACGCCCGCGCGCGTCGGTGAACTTGAGTTGATCGCCGAGCGCCAAGCTCGCCCAAAGCTCATCGGGGATTGCGAGACAGGGCTCCTGCTTGGTCGAGTCGTGCTTGCTCTTCGGGTAGAGCGCGACGCGGACGGGACACGCGACGCGGCCGAATACGTCGCGCAAGGGCTTCCAGCGCACGACGCGCGGTCCCAGGCGCGGCGTGACAGTGCGCAGCTTGGGACCGGGCAAATCCACGAGGATGCGAATGGTTTGGCCGCGAGCTTGCGCCACGCGTCGCGCGGTTTGCGCGACTTGCGTCCATTGTTCAGGGCCTTCGTGGGCTCCGTTGATCCGGAGCGCATTCATGCCCGCGTCGAGCAACCGCGCGACCCAGTCGTCGGTGACTTCGGCTGCGTCGGGTGCCGTCACCATGACGTAGATGTGTCGGCCTCCTGGTTTCGGGCCGAGTAGCGCCACCGTGTGGGCGCGCAGCAAAAGATCGCCGTCTCCTGCGCTGAGCGTCGGTGCGACTCCGGATTCCGTGTTCTCCGTCGTGACGATGTGCCCCAAGGATTCATCGAGCCGCGCGATGACTTGATCGAGCGCGTCACGCACATGCCCTTCGAGCCGACCCAGGGAGGAGAGCCCGCGACGCCAAAGCTCGAGCTGCAGCGGCCTCAGATCTACCTGGCGAGTCGCGAGGTATTGAATCAAGTTCAACGCGCTCGCTCGGTACTCGG
>FTDA01000658.1_pt1 | contig 17710 bp, 14 predicted proteins | sample 1639731 | NCBI WGS metagenome assembly FTDA01 (sample SAMEA3914869, study PRJEB12502) | metagenome | biome: forest; material: soil | place: USA | collected 2012-03-12 | depth 0.1 m
CGCCAGTATCGATCACGTACACGATGCCCGGAATCGTGAGCGACGTTTCGGCGACGTTCGTCGCGAGGATCACGCGTCGCTCGGAGATGCTCTGAAACACCTTGCGCTGATCCGCGGCGGAGAGCCGCGAATAGAGCGGCTGCACCGCGGTGTGCCGCAATTTCCGGCGCGCAAGCTCGCGCTCCGTTTCGCGAATTTCGTGCTCGCCTGGTAAAAACACCAGAATATCGCCGCGCGGATCGAGCCCAGTCACGTTCTCGACCGCGTTCGCCACCGCGTCGGCGAGATCGATGTCGGGCTCCGGCGGCTCGTACAAGACTTCGACGGGAAAGGTGCGCCCTTCCACCTGAATCACGGGCGCGTCGTCGAAGAAACGCGAAAAGCGCTCGGTCTCGATCGTCGCGGAGCTGATGATCACCTTGAGATCCGGCCGCTCCGGCAAAATCGATTTCAGCCAGCCGAGCAAAAAATCGATGGTGAGGCTGCGCTCGTGCGCTTCGTCGATGATCAGCGTGTCGTAGCGGCGCAGCAGCCGATCGCCCTGGATCTCGGCGAGCAGAATGCCATCCGTCATGAACTTCACGTACGTGCTCGCGTTCGTGCGCTCTTCGAACCGGATCTGATAGCCGACCTCACTGCCGAGCTGACAGCCGAGCTCTTGCGCGACGCGCGTGGCGACGCTGGTCGCGGCGATGCGTCGCGGCTGCGTCACGCCAATGAGACCTTCGGTGCCGCGGCCCAGCTCGAGCATGATCTTCGGGAGCTGCGTCGTCTTCCCCGACCCGGTCGCGCCAGCGACGATGACGACCGGGTGCGCGTTCACCGCGTCCGCGATGTCCGCGACGCGCGCAGAGATCGGCAGCTCCTCGGGAAAGCGGATCGGCGTACGCCCAGAGCTGGGCGTGTTTGCAGGAACGGACGGCGCGGACACGGCGCCGGGTCATTAGCGCATTGCCGCTCGTTCGGCGAGCGCGCCCATGGCTCGGAAAGGCTTTACTGACGCCGAAATCCGCGCTTCCGTGGCAGCCAATGGCCGAACGAGCACGCTCGATCGATACGCTGCGCGGCGCAGTGATGGTGCTGATGGTGCTCGACCACGCGCGAGATTTTTTCGTCGAGCTGCCGTACGAGCCGACAGATCTCGCGCACACGACCGTGCCGCTCTTTTTCACGCGCTTCATCACCCACTACTGCGCACCGGTGTTCGTGCTGCTCACCGGCACGGGCGCCTACCTGCACGCGCACAAGCGCGGCCTCGCAGCGACGCGACACTTCCTGTGGACGCGCGGATTGTGGATGATCGTGCTCGAGCTCACGATCGTGCGCTTCGCGTGGATCCCGGATCCGTTCTATCGCTTCAGCGTGCTGCAGGTGATCTGGGCGCTGGGCTTCGCTATGCTCGCATTGTCATTGCTCGTGCGCTTGCCGTATCGCGCGGTGGTTGCGGTCGGCGCGCTCATCGTTCTCGGGCACAACGCGCTCGATCCGATCGACCAACTGCATCTGCCGCGACCGGAGTGGGAGCTCTGGCATTTCCTGCACCAACCCGGTCGTTTTCAGATCGGTACGCGCACGATTTGGGAGGCGTACCCGGTGTTGCCTTGGTTGGGCGTGATGGCGCTCGGGTTCGGCCTGGGCAAGGTATTCACCCTCGAGAGTGCTGAACGACGGCGCACGCTCTTTCGGCTCGGCCTCGGGACCACTCTCGGATTCGTGCTGCTCCGCGCCTCCAATCTCTACGGCGATGCCAGTGAGTGGCACGTGCAAGCGCGCGGCGCAGCATTCTCGCTGATGTCGTTCTTGAATTGCACGAAGTACCCGCCCTCGCTCTGTTATCTAGCGATGACGCTCGGACCGGCGCTGCTCGTGCTCGCCGCGTTGGATCGCGGCGCGCCGCGTATGTTCGCTCCGCTCGACGTGTTCGGGCGCGTGCCGCTGTTCTTCTATCTCGCGCATTTGTACCTGCTGCGCTTCACCGCGGCGCCAATCGCCTACGCGCGTTTCGGCGGCTCCGCGCTCGAGCCGCCACCGGGGCACGCGGGCAACCCAGGCTTCGGCTTGTGGGGCGCATATGTGGCCTGGGGTTGCGCCATTTTGCTGCTTTATCCCTGCTGCCGTTGGTACGCGCGCAAGAAATCCGAGAGTCATTCCGCGTGGCTCAGCTATCTGTAGCGACAAATCCGACTCGGCCGCGCCGGTGATTGGCGAAGGAACGGTTGTTGCTCAGGCCTCGAGATGGACAAGAAAGAAACAGACCCACGCGACCTGAACCCCAACGACCGCCACACGCCGCTGCCGCGACCGCCGATCGAGGATCCACCGCTGAATCCGCCCATCCCCGATCCAACCGAGCCAGACCCGAGCCCGAGCCCGGACTCGCGCCCCGAGCCCCCGGAGCCGACGCCAGTAGATATGTGATTTCAAAGGGTTGGCTTACCGAGCTGGGCGCCAAAAATAAATTCGCTGCAACTTGTCGAGTCCGGTCGAGGGCGTTCGTCGGCCCTTCGAACCGGCGCTCGGCGAGCACTCATCGCGCTCCGGTCAACTCATCCACCGGAGATCGATCATGCGAAACGCGATTGCGCTCGAGCCAACGTCTGTAACCCCGTCGTCTGTAACCGAGTTTAGCGAGCCAACGAAGGCCCCCAAACACCGCGCGTTCCCGCGCCGGGCAATGCCGCCGCTTGCAGGCTTCATCGCCATCGCGGTGCTCTCGAACGGCACCGACGAGATCCTGCGCGCGCTCGGGGTGTTCCCGCCACTTAATCTGCGCATGAGCGACGATCTGTTCGTGCTCGCGACCGCCTATCGCTTCGCGTTTTCGATCGCTGGCTGCGCGCTCGCAGCGCGACTCGCGAGCGATCGGCCGATGCGTGCCGCGTACGGTCTCGGCGCGGTTGGGCTCGCGCTCAGCACGCTCGGGCTGATTGCGAATTGGGTGAAGCCAGAGATCGGTCCGCTGTGGTACCCCGCGGCGCTCGTGCTCATGACCTTGCCGTGCGCTTGGCTCGGCGGAAAGCTCGGCGCACGTCGCTGAGCGAGCTCATTCTTGTTGGATTTAGTAGGGAGATCGAACGATGCGATTCATGGTCATCATCAAGGGCGACGCGAAGTCAGAAGCGGGTGTCTTGCCGCCACCAGAGTTCATGAGCGCCGTGGCCAAGTACAATGAAGAGCTGCAGAAGGCCGGCGTTTTGCTGGATCTCGCCGGCCTCAAGCCCACCTCGGCCGGCGCGCAACTGCGCTATCGCGCCGGTCAGCTCAAAGTCGTGGACGGCCCGTTCGCGGAGAGCAAAGAAATCATCGCCGGCTATTGGATCTTGAACGTGAAGTCCAAAGCGGAAGCCATCGAATGGGTGACGCGCTTCCCCTTCCAGGCGGCAGGTCCGCAAGAAGGCGAAGGCATCGTAGAAATTCGCGAGTTCTACGAGATGTCGGACTTGCCGTAGCCCGTTTGCGCTAGCCAATTCGAGCAGCTCGAGATCTGGAGCGGTGCGGAAGACTGCAACAGGCACCGCTCGCCAAAATCTCGGATTGAACACTTTGCCGCGCAGCTCCGAGGATGAGTGCAACGAGTCAAAAACTCGACTCGTTGCAACGTGACGCTGATATCGAGTTTGAAAGGATAGATCCGGGAAGTCATAAGTCTGCAGGAATTTCGGCCGTTCAGTCGCACGAGGAATCGAGATGTTCGAGCAGCTCGTGCGCCGCGTGGCGGCTCTGGCCAGCGTGATCGTGTTTGCTGCGTGCGCGCAGCACTCGGGGGACCACGCGCCGTATTCAGGGGGCGACCCCGACGCAGGCACCGACAAGCAGGCTCCCAACTCCGATCCCTGCGCCACGCCGAACGAAGGTTGCGCGTGTGATACGGAAAACGAAGCCGTCGATTGCGGGCAAGTCGATCGCCGATCGGGCGATTACGTCACGTGCTCGATGGGCGAGCGTACGTGCACGGCGGGCAAGTGGGGAGCGTGCCTCGGAGATCGCGTCGCGACGTTGACCTTGCCTCCGAGTGATCAGCACACGCTCGGGCTCGGCACCTCGCAAGTGTGCACGGACAATCCCTGCGACCCGTACTGCCAGCGCATCACCGATGATTCGAACGGCCTCGGACTGCCCGACGGCGGGCCGCTCACCGTGGACGGCGGGATCACGCTGAAAGCGACCACGCCACTACCCACGGGCAACGGTTGCACCGGCCTCACGGTGACGCCTGCGACGCAAAGCGTGACGGTGAGCGCGGTGAACACCGCCTTCGTGCGCGGCGAGTATTTCAATCAATTCAGCAAGACCATCACGCAAATCCCGACGACTTGGACGGTCACCGGCACACGCCAAGAATCGACAGTGAATTTCGATTGGGGCTCGGGCGCGCCCGGCGTGACGGGCATCGGCGTGGATGCGTTTTCGGTGCGCTGGACCGGCTCGATTTTCCCGAGCACGACCGAGGCGTACACCTTCTACACGGAGACCGACGACGGCGCGCGCTTGTGGATCAATGGCAATCTCGTGATCGACAAGTGGGTCGATCAGAGCGCGACCGAGTGGCCGTCTACGACCGTGAATTTGACCGCCGGCACGCCGGTCACGTTTCGCCTCGAATATTACGAGAATGGTGGCAGCGCATCGGCGAAATTCCGTTGGAGCTCGGCCTCGATCGCGAAGCAAATCATTCCCGCGACGAACCTCGGCGCCCCCGACGGGACCCACGTGCGCCTGACCGTCACGCCGGCGAACCCGACATTCACCGTCGCGCTCACCCCGGCGGGTTGCTACTCCGGCACGCTCACGCCGGCCTGGGCACTCGATCGCTACGACGTGGCCACCGTGACGAACGGCGCGGTGAGTCTGATCAGCGCGGTGCCCGGAACCCTCAATTTGACGGCGTATGCGGGCCAATTTTCGGCCACTGCCAAGCTCGTCGTGAACGTGAACGCAACGGACACGACGAGCGCACCAGCGGGCGCCGTGACCAACTTCGCGAAAACCGTGTCCGGCACCGACCCCATGACGGTGCTCTACCCGTACGACAAAACCGTATTGCCGATTGGGCTCACCGCGCCGCTCGTGCAATGGGACAACGGGGGAACCGCGGCCTCGGCCGTGAAAGTTTCGCTCGGCTTTCCGGCGACCGGCACGGCGACGTTCAATTGGTCGGAGATCATTGCCGAGTCAACGCCACCAAACGCGACGATTCCGCAATCGCTGTGGAAGGATCTCGAAAACACGGCCAAGGGACAAGACGTGAAGCTCAGCGTGCAGCGCGTGCTCGGTGCCGCGCCTGCGCCTGCGGCGAGCCGCACGCTCCACTTCAGTACCGCGCCAGTACGCGGCTCGATCTATTACACGCAATATCAACGCAACGGCTCGACCAACATGATGGTCGCCGACCCTGGCTCGACGTCACCGGCACACAGCGCGTTCGCGACGGTGAACGGTTGTCCGGTTTGCCATTCACTGTCGGCAAACGGCAATTATTTCGCCACTTCCGACCGCAGCTACAGCACGAATGGCGGGCTCTCGCAGGTGCAGTCGGGCGGCGTGCTGAACCTGCTTTCGGACTTCATCGCGGCCCCGGCGCGGAGCGCGTACACGGCGGGCGGCAGTGATTGGCGCGGCTTCGCCTGGGCTCCGCTCACTCCCGACGGCAAGTATGCCCTGAGCGCGAACAATATCTGGGGTAACACCAATCAGTCGACTGTCGGCATCGATACGACGAACCGCGTCGTGAGCGTATCGACCGCGCCGCAGTCCGGAGGCAATGGCACGGGCCTGCTCGCGCAGTATTTCCCCAACTTCATCTTCGCGCTCACCAATCCATCCTGGAAGCGGATCGAGCCGATCATCAACTATGACTTCGGCTTACTCAGCCCCGGCGGGCTTTTGGGGATTGATTTTTCGGCGCGCCGCACGGGCTTGATCCAAGCGCCGACCACGGAGACCTATCTCTTCGAAATCGAGACGTCGGACGGCGTGAAGCTGACGGTGAACAACACCGTGCTCATCAATCAGATGGCTTTTCAAGCCGGGTTACTGCAAGCAAACAGCGTATTTTCCGGCTCGATCGCGCTGACGGCGGGCGCCAAGGTCCCGATTCAAATCGATCAGCTCGATAGCGCGGGGCAATCGGCGATCAAGCTGTATTGGAGCAGCCCGTCCGTCCCGCGGCAGCTCGTGCCGCAAGCCCAGCTCTACCCGAACGACGGCGTGCACGGCCTCGAGGTGAGTTACTATTCGAACGCCACGTGGAGCGGCACGCCGACGCTGCAACGGATCGAGCCCGACATCAACGCAAACTGGGGCACGGATAGCCCCGCAGCCGAGAGCACGCTTCCCGCCGACTACTTCAGCGACACTTGGCAAGGCCAAGTCGAGTCTCCGATTACCGGCGCGCTCGTCTTCTGCGTAGATGCCGATGACGGCGTGAAAGTCACCTTCAACGGCAGCGTCATCATCAACCGCACGGGCGTGCTCTCGCTAGATTTCTGCAGCTTGCCGCTGCTCCTCACACAAGGCACCAAGTATCCGATTCGCGTCGACCACTTCGAAAACACGGGCAGCGCGTATCTCAAGTTGCGCTGGAACTACGGCCTTTCGCTCGAAGAGCGCATCCCGACTTCGAATCTTTATCCCACGACGGGCTACGTCGCGCCGACGACTGGGCTCACCGCGACGTACTACGGCGATACTTCGTTCGGGCGCACGCAGGGGCTCAATCCGCCGTTGCAGAACGCGTTCACGCGGACCGACCCGACCATCTACGCAAACTACGGCAACGGACGCACCGAGTACTCACAGCTGCAGAGCAGCGACTATTGGTCGACGCGCTGGACTGGTCTGCTCACCGTGCCCTGCGCCGGCATGTACGAGTTCCGTACTCAAGCCAACGTCGATGACGGCGGCAGGCTCTGGCTCGATCAAACGCGCATCGCCAATACCTGGGCCTATGGTCCATTCTACGGCGCGACTTACCTCGCCGCGGGCGATCACAGCTTCAAGTTCGATTGGTACGACAACACGGGCGGCGCGTCCGTGCTCTTGCAGTGGAAAGTGAACTGCAACGGCTCGGATTGGACTTCGATCCCACAAGCTAATTTCAAGCCGACCGGCGACACCAATATCTCCGGCACCATGACCGATGGCGGCGACAACGGGAACAACACCAGCTACACGGTCTGGCAAACGCCGCAGACCGCGGGGGTGGACCCGATCGACGTTTCGAGCAATTCCGTAGCCAATTGGGGCCTCGGCAGCACCGTAATGATGGTGCCTACGTTCTCGCCCGACGGCACCAAGCTCGCGTTCATCGACGGTGATTCTTCTGCGGGAGCAGGCTGGCGCAAAGGCATCAGCATGTTCGATTTCGATCAAGCCAACAAGACTTTCAAGAATCGGCGCTCGCTCGTGAACACGTGGCCGAACGGCAACGTAATGAAGTGGCCGACGTTCGAGAGTGACTCGCGCAGCCTGATCTACCAAGCCACGGTCCCAGCCGACATGTGCTGCCGCAACAGCTGGACGAAGTACGGCTTCATGGGTCCCACGAACTACTACGAAGATCCGGCGCGGCTGTTCTCGATCGACACACAAGCGACGCCGCCCGTGCCAGTCGCGCTCACGAATCTGAATGCAGGCGAGCGCGCCGTCGATGCGAACAAATCCTACCAAGCCACGATGTCACCGCAGGCCGCGGGCGGCTATCGCTGGGTCGTGTACACGAGCACTCGCCCGTACGGCAACACGTTCAACGTCGCGAGCGTCGAGTCGGACTTCTCGAATCCGAGCAGCTACTCGCCGATGCTCAACTACACGGACATCCAAAGCCAACTTTGGGTTTCCGCGATCGACGACACGACGAGCGGTTCGACCGATCGCAGTCACCCTGGTTTTTGGCTGCCGAGTCAAAACTACGCCAGCACGGGCGCGAACGGTTTCGTGAACGAGCGTGGCTTCTGGGTGCTCGATAGCTGCAGGGCCAACACTAACAGCTGTGATGTGGACGAAGACTGCTGCGGTGGGCTCGCGAGCCCGAAGACGTCCGTGTGTCGACTCGATACGCCGGTCTCGGATCCACCCACGCGGCACTGCGCGGCGGCGCCGACGGTTGGCGTGTGCGCGGCGCAGGGTAGCGCGTGCTCGGCGACTTCAGATTGCTGCCTCGGTTCCGTTTGCATCACGGGATCGTGCGCGGCTCCGCCGCCGATTTTGGTGATGACTCCGGCAAACTTCGAGCGTGTGTATGCCGCCAGCTGCGCCGACGGCACCAAGCCAGTGTGGCGCTTCTTCGATTGGCAAACGATCACGCCGAGTGATTCGAAGATCGAGCTCTACGCGCAGACGGCAACGACTGCGACCAGCTTCGCCACGCTGCCCATCGCTCCGGCGGCGGTGTTGGTCACGGGCGTCGTGAAATTAGCGACCGTCAGCGGCGCGCCGGTGACGGTGTGGACGGGCGCGGACGTGGGCGCGGCGCTCGTCGCTGTTGGTTTGAAGTCGCAACAGTACGTGAAGATAACGGCGCGCTTTTCGCCGAATTCTGCGCTCACCGCGGCGCCGACACTCGTCAACTGGCGCCAGAACTACAGCTGCGTGCCCGCCGAGTGAGCGCGCTTCAAAACGCTTCCAGGCGATTGTAATCGAAGAACCCGTGCTCGCTCGGCGAAGACTTCCGGTGCGCGGCATTCATCAGATCGCTGAAGCTCCAAAAGCTAGGGCTCGAGCGCAGCAACCCGAAGCGCGCGCGGAACGCATGGTAAGCGTCCGCGCCGTCGAGGCGGCCAGCCGCGTCCACGAGCTCCTTGAGCTCCGAGCGCTTGAGCGAAAACAGCGCGTTGGGATAGGCCCCGAGCAAGCCCGAGACGACAGTGAGCTCGTCTTCTTCCGGCAGGCGGCGTTTGTCTTCGCTGAAGAGCTCCGCCACGTTGCTGTGCGCCGAATCGCGAAGCACTGAAAAGTAGCGCGTGCCGCTCGGCTCGAGCTCCACCGCGAGGAACGAATCCTCCGGCAGCGCACTGGCAGCGCGGCCCCGCACTGCCGCAAGGCGCGTGAGCTCGGCGCGCAAAGCGTCATCATCGATGCGCGAAAGGTCGAAGTCGTGACGCGCTACTTTGGCTACGCGCGCGCCGAGCCAAGCAAAGGCTTCCAGCTCCGGAGTGGCTGTTTTGTAGGCAATTTGCGGTTTTCCTTCGAGCCCCACCAAGTCGTGCAGCACGCGCTCTTTGGTCGAGCCAGTGACGCCGCGGTACCACAATTCGACGAGCTCGCGGCGGCGCGCGGGAGGCAAGAGAGCGAGAAACGCCGTCTCGCCCTCCATGCGCAAGAAGTCCATGTACAAACGCGTCGTGAGCTGATGCGTCACATTGCCGTACACGTCGAAGCCGGCGACGAGTAGGTAATGAATGCGCTCCAGCAGCGGATAGTCCACGACCCAAGCAGTCTTTGGCGGAGAGCCGATCAAGCCCTTCTCGACCGTCGCGCTGTCGAAGTGACGGAGCACGGTGAGCGCGGCGTTGTCGTTCGTGCCGTCCCCGTCCCAAATCATGCCCGGAGTGACGCCCCTGCCGTCTCCGGTTTCACGCTCGAAGAACTCGGCCTTCTTGTCGACGTAGCGCGCGTGCTCCTTGCCGTAACCGAGCCATGCCGTCGGAAACGCGTTGCTGCCGGATTTGGCAGGCATGTCCAAATCCAGCTTCGTTTCGGCCAAAAACGCGGACTCGTCCGCGTGCCAGGGCACCTCGGGGCTCACGAAATAGATCCAAAAGCGATCTTCGATCACGTTCAGTGCCACTTGCCCGCGGCACACTGGACCTTTGATGAAGCCCATCATCGTGTACTTGGCTTCTTCGAGCATGAAGCGATAACGCGAATCGACCGGTAGCGCTGCGAACGCCCGAAACGGGTTGGCGCTGATCGCGGGCTCGTAGCTCGGTAGAGCGCTCACCTCGTACGGCGTTTCGAGGAACAATTTCTTGTAGCGCGCGAGCCGCGCAGGCCCGAGCGCATACGGCATCACCGTTTTTTCGAGCGGCTCGTCCGGTCGCTCTTGGAAGCGGTAGTACACGCGAGCAACTTTTGGATCTTCGAACGGGCGACGCGTCGGGATTTCGCGAATTGCTCCCGACGCGCTGCTCGATCGGACGAGGCGGAACAAGCGAGGCGATCCATGTTCGTTCGGCGGCGCGCCTTCGAAGCGAATGCTCGCCAAGAACAAATGCTCGAAAATATAGCGCCCGACGAGCTGCCCTTTGAGCGAGCCCTCGTTCAAGAATCTCTCCCAATCCGCGACCGCCTGACTGAGCGCGGGCGGCTCGGGCGGCAAATCCGAGTGCGGCGCGCCGGCGCGCACCCAATCCAAGAGCACGCGTTGCTCGTCCGCGCTGAGGCCGGGGAACGCGTACGGCATGCCCCAAGTTGGGTGCTTTCTCGCGAAATCGTCGAAGTCCTTCGCCTCGGTGCAAGTTTGTTTGCGATCGAGCTCGAGCGTGAACTCTTTGCTCAAATCCAGCGCGCTCGTCAGCGGATGTGCTTGCTTCAGCTCGAGCATGCGCACGAGCAAGCTCGCTCGCGGATCTGCCTGTGTGCCCTCGGGCAGCACCGGGTGGAAGTTCTTCGCGCGCCACTCCGCGCGGTCATGCGCATCGACCCCGAGGCGCGTCGGCTCCGCAGCGAGCAAACGCGTCGCGTCGTAGACCAAGTCAGGGCTCGCGCCGCGTTCGATGCCCTCGTAACTACCGAGCTTCAACTGGCAAGGCGCGTCGTAGCAACCGTGGCACACGACACACCGCGACTGAAACACCTGCTCTGCTTCGGACCACAGCTTTCGCCCTTGCTCGGGCGGCAACGCGAGCTCCGGCGCAGGGGAGCGCACGTCGGGCGGTGTCTGACAACCGAGCGCCTCGCACACCAAACCCAAGCACGCCAATAGGCTCCGCACGCCTTTCATCGACAACGTTCGTGCCAGCGATTTCGCGGAGTGTTAAGCGCGCGATCGCGCGCATTTTTGCCTCGGATTGTCGTCATCACTGTCGAGGGTGACAGGAGCGAACGTACGCTCCGAAGAGAGCAATCGCTCGGTCGTCCGTTTACGCCACGGCGTGGCATTCCGCGCGCCGACAAATGCCACGGTAATTTAATATAAAAACCAATAATTCCCGAAGCTTCCCACTCGGCAACTCTGATACCGAGAAGGATTATGCCGGCGCCTGCTTATGCCTCGAGCACGGGCTCGAACGTGCCCCAATGGGAGCGCACCAACCTCGACGTGCTGCGCAGTATCGCGGTGTTGATGGTGGTCGTATTCCACCTGTTCGAAGTGTTCCACATCGCCGAAGGCGGCGCGTTCGGGCACCAGCTCGGACAGTGGGGCGTGCTCTTGTTCTTCGTGCACACGAGCCTCGTGCTCATGCTCTCGCTCGAACGGCTGAGCGCGGAGCATCCGCGCTTCCCCACGTTCACCTTCCTCGTTCGACGCGTATTTCGGATCTACCCGCTGAGCGTGCTCGCGGTAGCCGTGGTGTGTGCGTGGCGCTTGCCGCTGGGAGATACCGTTCACGGCCAGTTCGTCGCTTCGAGCTTCGATCTCAAGACCGAGCTGTCGAACTATTTGCTGATCCAAAACCTGACGCACTCGGACCCGGTCATGGCGCCGCTCTGGACGCTGCCGTTCGAGATGCAGATGTATTTGGTCTTGCCGTTCTTGTTCCTGATCGCCAAGCGCTCACCAAACGCGCTACCGCTATTCGGAATTTGGCTCGTGGCGGCCGTGCTCGCGCCAAAATCACCGGTCGTCGATTCACAGTCGCTTGCGGACTACACGCCCTGCTTCATCGCGGGGGTCATCAGCTTCAAGCTGCTCGAGAAACCACGCGCCAAGCTGCCGTTTTGGTCGTGGCTCATGCTCATCGCGCTTTTGACGACGCTATTTTTGGAGCGCGCCACGCTCAAGTGCGGCTGGGTCTGTTGCTTGGTCGTCGGCACGCTTATTCCGCAATTCAAGGATCTGGCGGCGGGGCGCGTGCAGCGCGCCAGCCAGCTCATTGCCCGCTACTCGTACGGAATCTACGTCTCGCACTACGCGTTCATCTGGCTCGCGTTCCAACGTTTACACGACGTGCCGCTCGGGCTGCGCTGGCTAGTGTTTTTGACGGGCGCCCTCGTCACCCCGGTAATTCTGTACCACGCGCTCGAAGCACCGATGATTTCCGTAGGTCGGCGGATCCTGCGCCGGCGCGCCGTCGAGGCGAGCTTGGCGAGGTGAGTCCGTCGGTTGAATCGTGCTAACTTCTCGTTCGTCGAACGGGCGAGGAGACTGCCATGGCTGCGACTCGGTTTCTTGCTGTGCTCATGGGTGTTGCCGGTTTGCTCGCGAGCAACGCGGCACGAGCGGAAGGGTTGCGCTGCGGGGACCACCTCGCTTCCGTCGGCAGCTCGCTGTACGAGGTCGCTGCCACGTGCGGGGATCCAGATGCGACGGAGCACTTCATCGAAACGCGCATCATCGAGCGGCGCGTGCTCGTGCCCTGTTGGGTGCACGGTGAAGCGCGCACCTGCGAGCGCATCGTTCCGGAGACGATCGAAATTCAAGTCGACCGCTGGACGTATGATTTCGGAAGCAATCGTTTCATCGAGTTCGCGCGCTTCGAGCAAGGAACGCTGGTGCACGTGAGCAACAACGGCACTTACGGCCACAAAGACCCGACGTAACGCGCGCGCCACGCGACGCGCGCGCACGAAATATTCAAGCCGGCGAGAACAGATTGAGCTCGCGGACGTCGACTTCACTGCTCGTCGAGAGCGCAGCATGGCGGTCTGCACGAGCAATCGCGTCCGCGAGCGAGTCGCGCTCGACCGCAGAGCTACGGCTCGACTCCGCGAACCGGCGCGCGTGTGCGAGCGCGTCCGACATCGATTCTGCGCGCACGGCAAAACGAAGCCACGAGCTCGTTCTCGCCCGCATATGGCCCGTGTTGCTCGTGCCAGGCCCTGCCGTCGGGCGCGAGGCGCGTGCGGTTTGCGCGCGGTCGTAAGCTCGCACCGCTGACGAATACGCCTCTTTTCAAGCTTTCTCCGATGAGCGCACCCGTCTGCTCGATGATTTTCTGATCCGGCGGAGCGCCTGTCTCCATCTTCTCATCGACCTTGTGCATGACGATGAAGCGCATTGCGTCGTCTACAGAACTGCGGGCTCGAGTTGGGCGAATCGCTCGACCGATGCAATACTCGTAACGTGCGGCTCTCGGAAGGCGAAAACTACGTCATCTCCGAGCGTGACGGGTTGGCGGTTTGCCAAGTCTGGTCACGCCCGGAGCTGAGCTCCGAGGACGGCGCGAAGAACGCCGCGCAGATGGTCGCGTTCCTACGCGATCGAGTGCTCCGCGCAGGCGCGAGGTTTCGCGGTGTGATTTTCGACGTGCGCCGCGCGCCGCCCGTGTTCGGTCCGAAGACGCGCGAGACGCTCGCCGGGCTGCTCGCGCAATGCGCACGCGTGGGCATTCGCTTCTCGGTGATCACCGGCGAGTCGGCGACGCAGGTTCTGCAATTTCGCAGCTTGTGTGCCGAGGCGCCCGCATTCACGCGCGTGTTCGACAACGAGCCCGCAGCGGTGCAATGGCTGCGCGGTAGCACGGCTGCCACCGCACCCGTCAGCCGACCATCGACGCGCTGATCGCAATCGCGCTGAGAAAGCCGAAGAACGCGAGCAGCGCGAGACCGAGCAGCGTCGTCACCGGCATGATCCAACCGAGCCGAGGCCGATCTGCAGCGGCCTTGCGGATCCAAGCCCACGCCAGACATTGGCCGAGTAACAACGGAATCATGGCCGCAAGGGTCCAACGTAGAATCGCGCCCGTGGTTTCGCCGAAGGTTTCATAGGCCGCGAGGCGCGCATCGCGCGCGGGGTTCTGCGGGTGATACGAAAGAGCGACGCGCAGCTCGTTCGCGGTGAAGAGCAGAGCAATACCGGTGACTGCGACAGCCTCGCTCGCGACGACGAGCCACGGCCACGCGCGGAGCACGCGGTCTCGCACTGAAGCCGCAGAATGCGCGTTTTCGGTCATCGGCGAGGCTCGCGCGGTGATACGTTGCGCTCGAGGCGCATGTCATTGTCGCGCGTGAGTCTGTTCGCGGTGTTGTTCGTCACGGCTGCTTGCTCCAAGAATGCGGCAAGCTCGGCCGAAGGCAACGCCGCGAAAGCAGCGAGCGCGACGCCAGCACCGCAGCCAGGGGATTCGAACAACCCCGGCTATCTTTCGCTTATGTTCGAATGTACACGGGACGCTCGCGCCGCCAGAGTCGTTCGGCAAAGGCGCGAGCATGACGCGCGCGCTCAACTACGAAGACTTCGGCGCGGACTCACCCGTCCGTCCCGCGCAGCAAACCATGCACGGTGAGCTTGGAGGAGCCCTGGTCGGTTCCGCTACGCCCACGCCCGCAGCGCGCGCGGAAATCTATCGCCTCGCGCTCGAGTCTTCGACTCATTTGCCGGTCTTACCCGAGCCGAGCAAAGCCGGGACCGAGCGCTGCCACCTCCAAGTTTATCGCATGTCGATGCTGATCGATACGCAGGTCAATTTGCCGTCTGCACATCCCGTGCTCGCTGGCCTCGTCGGCGCGCTCACGCCTTTGCTGCTCCAGCACACGCCATGAAATTCAGCTCATTTTCAGCCTCGATCGTGCTCGGCGCGCTACTCACGCTCGAAGCCATCGCGCTCGCGGATGGTACGCCGAACGCCGCAGGGCCCGTCGTCACCGCGCAAGCGCGGGCGATTCACGAACAAACCCTGACACTCGACACGCACCTGGATACACCGGCGAACTTCGCGCTCGGAGGCTGGGACATCACGAAGCTCCACGACAGTGCGAAGGACGGCAGCCAAGTCGATCTCCCGCGCATGCTGCAGGGGGGCTTGGACGGCGGCTTCTGGGCCATCTACACGCCGCAAGGTCCCCGCACGGCGGACAACGATCGCATCGCGCGCGATTTTGCGATCACGCGCGCGGTCGCCATTCGCGAAATGGTCGCGGCGCACCCGAACCAATTCGAGCTCGCGCTCAAAGCGGACGATGCTGCGCGCATCGCAGCGAGCCACAAGCGCATCGTTTTCATGAGCATCGAGAACGGTTATCCCGTCGAAGGCGACCTGAGCTTGCTGGATACGTTCTACGCGCTGGGCGTGCGCCTCGCAGGCCCAGTGCACTTCCTGAACAATGATTTGGCGGATTCCGCGACGGATCCAAAAGGCGCGGAGTGGCATGGCTTGAGCGCCAAGGGGCGCGCGTTCATCGCCGCCGCGAATCGGCTCGGCATCGTCGTGGACGCTTCGCATGCTTCCGATGACGTACTGGATCAATGCATCGCGCTTTCGAAGACGCCCGTGTTGCTCTCGCATTCGGGGTCGAAAGCGGTGTTTTCACACCCCCGCAACGTGGACGACGAGCGGCTGAAGAAGCTCGCAGCGAGCGGAGGAGTCATCCAAATCAATTTCTTGTCGGACTACTTGATCGCGACGCCGAAAATCGCGGAGCGTGAAGCTGCGCTCGGCGCGCTGTTCGCGGAAATCCGAAAACCCGGGCTCACGCTCGCTCAGCGCGAAGGCATCATCGCGCGCAAGCACGAGATCGACAAACGCTTCCCTATCCCGCGCGCCTCGTTCGAAGATGCGTTCAAGCATTTACTGCACGCGATCAACGTCGCCGGCATCGATCACGTCGGCATCGGCGCTGATTTCGACGGCGGCGGCGGCGTGACCGGCTTCGAAGATGCGCGGGATTACCCGAAAATCACCGCGCGTTTGCTCGCCGCCGGCTACACCAAGAGCGAGATCGAGAAAGTGTGGAGCGGCAACGTGCTGCGCGTCCTGCGGGCGGCCGAGGCGTATGCCGCAGCGAACGCCTCGACCCCGCACTGACGATTTATTTTCTGGTATCGCTGCGCGCCCCAACCCGTCGCCGGGAAAAATCCACGCGTTTCGTCCCACCGCGAAGTGACGACGCTGGGCGGATTTCTCCCCGTGCCGGCGCGGGACGCGCAGAGAATCAAAACCCAATTTCGACGATCAGTGACAAGCGGCGTTGTCGTCGCCGAGCACCGTGAGGTCGTAGAGCGAAATGCCGTACTGCGTGGCGCGGTGGTACGAGAGCACGCGCACGTAGCGACCCGTCGTATCGAGCGGGATGCGTTGTACGTGCGTCGTGATGCCGGCGCCCTCGAAGCCCGGCGTGTTCCAGGTGCTGTTGTCGTTCGACGTCTGCACGATGAAGTCCGTGCTCGTCGCGCGTTCCCAGCTCAGGTTCACGCCGCTCACGTGACGTACTTGTCCGAGATCGACCGTGATCCATTGCCCGTCACTGAATGCGCTCGACCAGCGCGTGGTCAGGCTCGCATCGATCGCATTGCTGGCTGGAAATGCGGCTTGCTCGACGGAGGATGCCGTCGCCGACACGCGCGTCAGCGGCACGCTCTGGCAGCTGGTTTGCGCCGTGCCCGTGATTTGGAACGAGTCGAGATTCAAGATGCCAGCACCTGGTTGCTCTTCCGAGCTACCGAGCAAGCAAAGCTCGTGCACGCCCGTGATCGGTGATAGGCCGAGCGTCGCGGTCTCGAAGTCGCTCGCACCTGCCGTTTTGTGCACGGTGTACGTGCCGATGGTCGAGCCCGTGGGGCCATCCATCGTCGCCGTGATCAAGCCGAAGTCGAGCGTTGCGGAGTAGCGCAGCGAGAGCGCCGTAGCGCCCGTGAGATCGACGCCGGTGTAGCAACGAGAGCTGCCCGGAGTGAACGAGACCACGCCGTTGGCGACCGTAGTGCCTTGGTTCGAGTCCGATTCTTCGGCTTCGATTTTACTACCGACGCCTGCTTGCGTGATTTGATTCGCAACCGCCCAGACATCGAACAAGATGCGCGGCGGTTGGCAATTCGAGGTGCAGGAATAGCCGTTGTATCCGCGAAAACGCCACTGATACGTGTTGGGACCAATGGACGTGACGCTCTGCTCGGTGACCTTGTACACGCTCGGCCCAGGATCCGCGTACACCGGCGTGCCGCCCGGCCCCGGCAAGAATTCGCGCACGCGAATCACGAGGCCCGTGTACTCCGTCGGTGACGGCGTAAATTGCGTGTTCGGGCTATACTCCGAGCGCCCGAAGAAGCTCGTCAGCGTTTGCGTGGGCGGCAGCGTGAACGTGCCCGTGTAGTACTGGTCGCTCGGCGCTGTCGTGCCGCTCACGAGCTGCCCATTGCCGACGATTTCCGCCGTCACGACGCGATCGCCCGCGAGCGCTTGCGCGGTGCTCGCGGCAACGTCGCCTTCACTCGCATTTTCGCCAGTGCTCGAGCAACCGCCGAGCAAGATCAAGATACTTCCCAGGGCCCAAGACCACTTCACTTGGTTCATCGATCGTCCTCCGAAATCGCGCCGACACGCGTGTGCGCCGACGCCAAATGGCGCAGGAAACAGGCGAATTCCGCCAGTTTCCCGTTCCCCGTTGAAGAACCGATATCTCATTCCGCTGTCCGAAATGACAAGTAACGATTGTCCGAAATCGCACTCACGCGATCAGTGGCATTCGTGCGGGTCACGAGTTCTGGAACGCGCGCGGAAATCAGCCAGCCGATTTCGCGCGGCGCGGCGCGGCGGCGTCGCCAGCAGAAGTGCACAAAACTTCTCAAAATACCGGGTCAAACCCGCTCCAATCCAAGGATGCGGCGTAAACC
>FTDA01001566.1_pt1 | contig 17482 bp, 20 predicted proteins | sample 1639731 | NCBI WGS metagenome assembly FTDA01 (sample SAMEA3914869, study PRJEB12502) | metagenome | biome: forest; material: soil | place: USA | collected 2012-03-12 | depth 0.1 m
ATTTTTGGGCAGAAATTTGATCGGTCTCTTGGAAGAAGACGCGAGCGTCCGCAGCATCGTCTGCTTGGACAACGAAGCGCCCGCCAGTGCTGGCCCGAAATCGCGCGTTTATAACGTAAACCTGACGGAAGCATTGGCCGAGGAGCGCATGGCGGAGATCTTGTCCGCCGAAGCGGTCGATGTCGTGGTTCACCTCGCGTTCTTGGATTCACCGACGCATTCGACGGCGTTCGCGCACGAGCTCGAGAGCGTGGGCACGATGCATTTGCTCAATGCGTGCCGGCGCACCAAGGTGAACAAGATCGTGATGCGCAGCCACACGCTTTTGTACGGCGCGCACGCCACCAATCCCAACTTCCTCTCGGAAAAGCACCCCCTGCGCGCGCGCCGCAGTGAGTCGTTCTTCGCCGATAAAATCGAGGCCGAGAACGAGGTTCAGCGCTTCGGGCGGCCGGGGCAAGGCCGTATCGCGACCGTGCTGCGGATGGCGCCGGTGCTCGGTCCCACCGTCGACAACTTCATCACTCGTTATTTGAGTCATCGGCTGACACCCACCGTGCTCGGCTTCGATCCGCTGTGGCAGTTCGTGCACGAGGCGGACGTGGTGCGCGCCCTGCGCTTGGCGACCCTGCACGACGTGCCCGGCGTGTTCAACATCGTGGGCGACGGCGTGTTGCCGCTGCGCACCGTCATCAAGCTGGCCGGGCGTACCACCCTGCCCTTGCCGCGCTCGTTCGCTTCCGGCATGACGACCGCGCTCTGGCTCACGCAGTTCGCGGAAGCGCCGCCGTCGTTCTTCGATTACCTGCAATATATTTGTGTGGCCGACGGCGCGCTCGCCCGCAAAGAGCTCGGCTTCGAGCCCTTGTACACGAGCCGTGAAGCTTTGATTGACTACGCCAACGCACAACACTTGCGCGACGTGAAATTGCTTTCGGAGACTCCCGCGTGAACCGCAAGGACAAACGGCCCAAGCGCCACTCGAACGACAGCGCGGGCGGGGCTCGGCCTCGCAACGGCGGCGGCAAGCCCCCCGCGCGAGATCCCGCGCACCGCACCGCCCCGCGCAACGACGACAAGTCACCCTCGAACCCCAAGCGCAAAGCGCGGCGCACCGGACGCAACCGCGACGCGGGCCCAGCGCGTCCCGGGACGCTCGAAGCGCGCCGTGACCACCGGCCCGTGCATCAACCGCCGGTGGTCGTGGAAGAGCGCGCGCTGATCGAGGACGCGAGCTACGACGACACGGACGTCGACTACGAAGAGGCGTTCGAGCTCGGCATTGGTTCACGCGTCGTGCCCCCCACCACGCAGTACGGGGAGGCGTTCGAGAGCTCGCCGCCCGCGTCGGAGGGGCTGAAGATTGGCGATGTGCAAGCCCAAATCCGCGCCCTCGAAGCACGCCTCGACGGCCTGATTCGACAACGTGATCTCGGCGAGCACAGCGCCGAGGCGGAGGCCGCCGAGGCCGAACCAGTGTCGGAGCGGCGCGGTTCGTTGGCCAAGGCACCGCCCTCTTCACCGCCCGTGATCGTCGAGCTCCCGAAGCCGCCCGCGGAAGACTTCATCTCCCGCAAATGGAGCCGTTCCGCGCTGCGCAGCCGCTCGGAAGAGTTCGACGACTTTGGCCTCGACCCGGGCTTCGAACAGCGCGTCAAGCCGGTGATCGAGTTCTTGTACCGGAGCTATTTCCGAACCGTGGTCGAGGGCATCGACAACGTACCGGGTGAAGGCCGCTGCATCGTCGTCGCCAACCATTCGGGAGCGCTGCCGCTCGACGGCCTGATGCTGCGCGCCGCGCTGCGCATCGAGCATCAGAAGCGGCGCGACCTGCGCTGGCTCGCGGAAGACTTCGTGTACTACTTGCCGTTTGCCGGCGTGTTCATGAACCGTGTCGGCGCCGTCCGCGCCTGCCCGGAAAATGCCGAGCGCTTGCTGGAGAAAGAGAGCCTGGTCGGGGTCTTCCCGGAAGGCGTGCACGGCATCAAGAAGCTATTTCAGGAGCGCTATCGCTTGCAGCGCTTCGGACGCGGCGGCTACATTCGGCTGTGTTTGCGCATGCGCGCGCCCATCGTACCCTGCGCCATCATCGGCGCGGAAGAGTCGAGCCCGCTGCTGTATCGGATGGAGGGTCTGACCGAGCTCGTCGGCTTACCCTACTTCCCGATCACCCCCACCTTCCCCTTCCTCGGTCCGGCCGGGCTACTGCCCGCGCCGACGAAGTGGCGCATGCGCTTCGGCGAGCCGATCAACCTCGACAACTACGGGCCGGAGGCCGCCGACGACCACGTGTTGGTGGGTCGCCTGTCCGAGCGGGTGCGCAGCGCCATCCAAGCCATGCTCGACAGCGGCCTGCGCGAGCGGCGTAGCGTCTGGTTCGGCTGAGGTGAGCGGCGCGCCGGACGGCGTACTGGTCGTCGACAAGCCGGGGAACGCGACCAGCCACGATATCGTCGCTCAAGCGCGCCGCTTGTTCGGCACGCGCGACGTGGGTCACGCGGGCACCCTCGACCCCATGGCCACCGGCGTGCTGCTCTTACTGTTCGGCGAAGCCACGAAGCTCAGCGCCTTCTTGACCGCCGATCGCAAGCGCTACCGCGCCACGGTGAGCTTCGGGCGCGCCACCGACAGCCTCGACGCAGACGGGCAAACCACGGCCGAGGCCGCGGTCACCCCCGAGCAGTTGAGTGAGACGGCCGTCGCCGCGGCGATGAGCCTAGAAAAAGCACGACTGCGCCAAGTGCCGCCGGCGGTGAGCGCGATCAAGGTCGACGGCAAGCGCTCGTACGCCTTGGCCCGCGCCGGGAACGCCCCCGAGCTCGCCGAGCGCGAGGTCCACGTCGAGTCGCTCACGCTCGTGTCGCGTGGGGAGCGCGAAATCGTGCTCGAAGTGGCGGCGTCCAAGGGCTACTACGTGCGCGCTTTGGCTCGTGACCTGGGCGCGTCACTGGGTTTGCCGGCGCATTTGTCCGCCCTACGTCGCTTGGCGAGCGGTCGCTTCGAGCTCGCCGAAGCGACGCCTTGGCCGTCGCTCGTCGCTCCGCCGCTGCTGCCCACCGCCGAAGCGGCGCGACGAACCCTGCCGAGCGCCGTACTCAACGACAGCGGAGAGCGCCGCGCTCGCCTCGGTCAAACCGTCGAGCGCACGGATTTTGCGGAGCTCGCGGATGCCCCGTTGGACACGACAGCGGTTTGGTTCGCGGCCACGGGCGATTTGATCGCGCTCGGCCACGAACGGAGCCCCGGTGAATTCCGAGTCGTGCGCGGCTTTCGTGCGCCGAGCTAGGCGCTCAAGCGATGCGCTAGGCGCTCAAGCGACGCGCACGCGAGCCGAGAACCCGCGCCCCTCCAAGCGCTGCCTGAGCCGGCTTTCCAAGCCCTGAGCGCCGGCTCCGGCCGGCAGCTCGAGTTCGACGCTCACGGAGCGCTGCTCGGTGTGCACGACGAGCGTGGCGCCGGCCAGCGCGCCTTCGGACAGCTCGATGCGAGCGGTGCCTCGCCGACGGTCACCGCCCCACGCCACGCGGCGCACGAGCCCGCTCAGCAATTGCTGCAGGTCGGCGGGTGGCATCGCGCCTGCCGGCGCTCCCGCCGACGCCGGCATTGCGCCCGGATTGACCGGAGCCCCGGAAGGCCACGCCAGCTGACACGCCAGCGGGTCGACGGGCAGTTCGCGCGTCGGCTCCCGATCGTGCTCCGGGTCCCGCTCGTGGTCGCGGTCGGAACGGCGGCGAATGGGGCCGTGCGCGTGTAGGGAGACGTCGCCAAGCACGGTTTGTGGCGCGGCCGGGCGAGCGCCCCAATCGCTTGGCCCTCGAGCCGAATTCGAGCTCGAGATTGGGCTCTTCATGAGCCGCTTGAAGTCACCTGATGTCCTTGTGTTTATTACTGTATTCGAAACACTGGCAGAACTTGTCCGCGCGGCCGGATCGGCAGCGCGAACCGGGTTCACGTCGGGCATGTTCAGGCATCGGTCAGCGCCGGCGCGGGTTGCGCGCCCTGGGGTGGGTCCGCTAAGTGATCAGCAGGAGGCGGGTGCCAAGCGCACCGCACGACATTGGATTCAGCCCCACCATCGCTCATCGTCCAGCTCTTGATCGCCTCGTTGCCCGCCGCTTTTTCGGCGGTATCGGCGGCCGCAAGCTGGGCAATCACCACCCTGACGCCCGCACGGCGCGCCGCGTTGCGCGATACCTTGGAGGGCGGCTCGCAGCGTGCGCTGGATCGCTACCTCGAGTCCGGCCCGGTCATCGAGGCACGCTGGCTCGTGATCCGGACGTTGGGCATCGCGGTCAGCTCACTGCTCGTAGGTCGTCGCTTGCCGGACTGGCTGGGCAATTGGTTGCCCGTGGTGGCCGCTTTGATCACGTTGTTTGCTTACGCGCTGCCGAGCGAGATCGCCCGTGGGCTCGTGGCGCGAAGCGCGGATACCACGGCGCCTTTGTTGCTGCAGGTGCTGCGTCCTTTGGAGTGGCTGGCCGCCCCCATCGCCGCTCCCATCGCCTGGGCGGGTCGCGTCGCCAAGAGCTGGGTAAAGCCGGCACCAGCGCCCGCGCCAGGCGTGACCGAGACTGAGGTCGAGCTGATCGTCAACGAAGGCGAGCTGAACGGTTCGCTCGGTCACGATCAGTCGGAAATGATCCGGAACGTCCTGGATTTCGGCGATGCCACGGCCGGCGAGCTGATGATTCCTCGACCCCAGGTGACGGCGTTCGATATCGGTACGCCAATCGAGGGCCTGCTGCGCTTGATCGTGGAGAGCGAGCATTCACGCTACCCGATCTACAAGGACAGCATCGACAACGTCGTCGGCATCCTGCACGCCAAGGACCTGCTGCGCCACGCTTCGTCCGGTAAGGGCACGGACGTGCGCGTCGAGTCGATGTTGCGCCAACCCGTAGTCTTCGTGCCCGAGAGCCAGCTGGCGACGAGCGTGCTCAAGGACATGCGCTCGCGACGGCATCACATGGCCGTGGTGATCGACGAGTTCGGTGGCTTCAGCGGCATCATCACCCTCGAAGATTTGCTTGAAGAAATCGTCGGGGACATCCGCGACGAGCACGACGTCGAAGAAGCCCCCATCGTCGACGTCGGCGACGGCAAGATGATGGTCGACGCCAGCGTCTCGATCGGCGATCTCAGCAGCTACCTCGGCACGGAGCTGCCGGAAGACGGCGATTACCACACGCTCGCGGGGTTCATCGTGGCCGAGCTCGGTCGAGTGCCCGAGCCCGGCGCCACGCTGCGCGCCTTCGGGTTGGATTTCGTGGTGCGCGAGGCCGACGAGCGCCGCGTGGTCAAGGTCGAGATCTCGCGCGTGGTCGCGCCCGAATCGCTGTTGCCGCGCTCTTCGTCCCGCATCACCGCGGCGTGAGCGTCGGGGCGTGAGCGTCGGGGCGTGAACACGGTCGGAGCGTGAGGTGCGCTGCGGGATCGCGAGCGCCCCCTCTCTCGCCTGCCGCTCCGACGCGCTTCACGACCATCGATTCGACTCGCGGGTGTAGTTCGACAAAAGACAATCGGCCCAGCGGAGCGAACTCCGTGGGCCGATCATTCAGGCGCCGATCGAGTTACGGGGTGGCCGCGCCGATGGCCTTGAGCTTCTTGCTCAGCTTGTCGCCAGACTCCAGGAGCCCGGTCTTTTCCTCGCCGGGGGTTTGGTTCCCGCGCAGGACCTCCTCGAGGTCACCCAGCTCCCGGCGCAGCTTGAACAGCACGTCGGACGGACAGACGGCGGCTTGTGAACCCGGATCGACCGGCACGAACAGGCCTTCTTCCTTGATCGGGTTACCGCTCTCGTAGCGCTTGAGCACGGCTTGCTTGTCGCCTTGAGGAATACGGATGTCGTCGGGCCACTTGGGCTTGTCGCCGTCTTTGGCCAAGAACGGCGTCGGCACGGGCTGCATGGTGGCCCACGGACCACCCGGGCCATTGCCGAGGACGACCGACCAGCGCACGCTCGGCTTGGTCTGCGAATCCAAGAAGTCTTGAACGGCCTTCTTGTTGCCGGACAGGACGTTTTGGAGCTTCTCCTTCTGATCGTTCACCTTGTCGACGATCGTCGAGAAGTCGATCAGCATGCTCAGAGTGGCCGGCGCGAAGCGACCGATGCCCTTGCCGTTCAGATCGGCCGCGGTGAACGGCAGATTGATGGCGCCGAGCTTGGACACTTCGTCGTCGGGGAAGGCGCCCTTGGTCAGCTTTTCTTTGGCCGACTTGAGCACGTCGGCGAGCTCGGCGGCCTTCTTGCTGGTCGCGTCGACCTTGGTGGTGAGATCGGCGGCGCCGACGACGGCGGCATCGGCCGCCTTGTTGCGCTCACTGATGCCACCGCCAGCAAAGCCGATGCCGGCGCCAATGGCCGCCGTGAACAGGCTCAAGATCAACACCTTCGAACGGCCCGACTTCTGGGCGCGCACGAACTCGTCGTCCATCTCGATCTTGATCGCGGCGGGCTGGGCGGCGACGACCTGAGCCGGCTGCGGGGCCATGGAGCCCATTGCGCCGTAGGGGTTCGAAGCATCGACACGCGGCGCGACTGACTGCGGGTTGGCAAACGGCGGCGCAGGCACGCGGCTGGGATTCGGAACACCCACGGGCACGGGCACTGCCGGCTTCGGAATGGCCGACGGCGACGAGGGCATACCAGCGGGCGGCGGAACCGAACCGACGGCGGGAGCGCCGACCGTTTTCTTTCCGAGGCGGGACTTCAGATCGATTTTAGGCTTCTTGTCTTCCATCGGAGCTCGTCACTATGCCGGGATTATTGAGGAAAAAGGCCGAACCCGGCCGGCTGGCGACCGGCCGGCACAGTAGCGGCCTGATTCAATGCCCGCAAGCCTCAAATCAAGGCTCATTGGACGAGAGCCAACATCACGCCGCCGATCGAAGCTCGCGCGGCCGCCTACGTTAAAGCTTTTGCGCAGCACGCGAGCGCCACACGAAGCTCACGACGATTGACGAAGCGAGGCGCGGGTGCAACGCTTCCGCGCGTGAAAAAACGTGTCGTGGTCGTCGATAACTACGACTCCTTTACGTACAACTTGGTTCAGTACGTCGAGACGCTCGGTGGCGAGTGTGACGTGCGCCTCAACGATCGCGTGACGGTCGCCGACATCCGCCAAGCCAAGCCGTCGGGGGTGCTGCTGTCTCCGGGCCCCGGTAATCCTGACGAAGCGGGCGTCACCTTGGCGGTGATCCGCGAGCTGGCGGGTGAAATCCCGATTTTTGGCGTTTGCCTCGGCCATCAAGCGATCGGCCAAGCCTTTGGTGGCAAGGTCGTGCGCGCGCCCGAGCTGATGCACGGCAAGACCTCGGGCATCGAGCACGACGGGCGGAGCATCTTCCAAGGCCTGCCCTCGCCCTTCCAAGCCACGCGCTACCACTCGCTGATCGTAGAGGAGCAAGGGTTTCCCGAGGCGCTCGAAGTGACGGCGCGCACGGCCAAGGGCGAGATCATGGGCCTTCGGCATCGCCAGCTTGCCGTGGAGGGCGTTCAGTTCCACCCTGAATCGATCCTGACCGATCACGGGCTGCGCTTGATCGAAAATTGGCTCGGTTCGCTGTGAACGCAATCATCCCGAAGTTCAACCAGGTATTCGCGGAAATGACGGGCCCGAGCGGGCTGTCGGCGAGCACCGTACGGCAGGTGTTCGATGCCATTTTTGCGGGCGCATGGACGCCTGCGACGACGTCGGGCTTCTTGGTTGCGCTGCGTCTCACCGGCAGCGAAACACCGGCGGTGCTCGCGGCTGCCGCCAGCGCCATGCGCGCGGTGATGATCCCCGTGGCTCACGATTTCGACGTGCTGCTCGATACCTGCGGCACGGGCGGTGATGGTACGGGCTCGCTCAATCTGTCGACCGGCGCCGCGCTGATCGCGTCTGCGGCGGGCGTGGCCGTCGCCAAGCACGGCAACCGCGCCGCCACCAGTCGCGCTGGTAGCGCCGACGTGCTCGAGGCCATGGGCATCCCGTTGGACGTGCCCGGCGCGCGCCAATCCGAAGTGCTCGCGGAAGCGCAAATCGCGTTTTTGTTCGCGCAAGCGCATCACCCATCGATGAAGCACGTGATGCCGGTGCGCCGTGAGCTCGGAGTTCGCACGCTGTTCAACTGCTTGGGGCCGCTCGCCAACCCGGCAGGTGCGACGCATCAGCTGCTGGGCGCGTTCGACGACGGCGTGCGCCCCGTGCTCGCGCGCGCTCTCTCGGAGCTCGGCACCACGCGCTCCTGGGTGGTGCGCAGCGAAGACGGCCTGGACGAGATGAGCCCGTTCGCCGCCACGCGCATCAGCGAGATCGACGGCGGCAAGGTGCGCGAGCTGTCGCTCACGCCGGAGGATTTCGGCATCCCACGGAGCCCGGCGGGCGCGATCGCCGGCGGTGAACCGGCGCACAACGCGCGGGTGCTCGAGGCCATTCTGCGCAACGAAGAGCACCCCGCGAAGGACGCGATCTTGCTGAACGCCGCGGCCGCTTTGGTCGTAGCGCTCGGACTACCGCCCCAGGCCGCGACGGCGCGCGCTCGTGAGGTGCTGCAGTCCGGCGCTGCCAGTGAAGCGCTGGCGCGCTTGAAGCGTGCGGCCAATGCCCGACGCCCGGAGAGGTGAGCCGATGAGCCGAGCCGAACCGGGGCAGCTGCTCCGCATCCTGGACCAGAAGCGATCCGAACTGCCCGAGCTGCGGGCGCGCAAACTGCCCGCGGCGCCTGGCCCGCGGCCGTTCTCGCTGCGCCGCCGCGGCGGCAAGATTCAGATCATCAGCGAGATCAAGTTTCGCTCGCCGTCGGCGGGCCCGCTATCCACGACGCTCTCGGTCAGCGAGCGTGCTCGGGCCTACGAGCGCGCTGGCGCCAGTATGATCAGCGTGCTGTGCGACGAGCGCTTCTTCGACGGTTCGTTCGCGCACCTGGCCGAAGCGCGCGCAGCCTGCGATTTGCCGCTGCTGTGCAAAGAGTTCGTGATCGACGAAAGTCAGCTCGACGCGGCCGTCGCCTACGGAGGCGACGCCGTGCTGCTGATCGCGCGTTGTCTGAGCGCGGCGAGACTGGCGGAGCTCGTGATCGCCGCGCGCGAGCGGCGGCTCGAGCCGTTCGTCGAGGTCGTCACGGACGAGGAGTCGCGCTGGGCGGTGGACGCCGGCGCCACGCTGATCGGCGTCAATGCTCGCGATCTCGACACGCTGGCGATGGACGGAGATCGCGTTGGTCGTATGCTCGCAGGTTTGCCGAGCACGGCCACGCGCGTGCACTTGTCCGGAATCGCGCAGCCGGAGCACGTGCAACGCGTCGTCGATTCCCCCGCCGATGCCGCGCTGATCGGCGAGACCCTGATGCGTCAAGAGCAACCCGAGGCGCTGCTGCGGGCGCTCGTCGCGGCAAGCGGTTAACTCGCCCGCGGCCGGGGACGGGGTTATCCTGCCCGCTCGTGTCGCTCGAAGGCCTCGTCGAAGCATATTTGAACCACCTGCGGGTGGAGCGCGCGCTCTCACCCCGCACCCTCGAGGCGTACGGCCGTGACCTCGACAAGCTCTTGGCTTTTGCGGAAGAATCCGGAATCGATCGCGCCGAGGCCATCGATCTCGGGACCATCAGCGGTTGGCTGAGCCGGTTGGCTCAGCAAGGTTTGGGCGCGCGCAGCGCGGCGCGCCACTTGTCGGCGGTGCGCGGGCTGATGAAGTTCCTGCTGCGCGAGGGCGCGCTCAGCGCCGACCCCACCGAGTTGTCGGCCCGACCACGCTTTGGCCGCCGCTTGCCGCGAACCCTCAGCGAGGCCGAGGTGCGGCAGCTGCTGGAGGCACCGGACGTGACCACCCTGCGCGGCCTGCGCGACCGCGCCATGTTGAGCGTCACTTACGCCGCCGGTCTGCGCGTCAGCGAGCTCGTCGGCCTCACCCCAGGCGACGTCGATTTGAAGCGGGGCATCGTGTCCGCCTTTGGCAAAGGCGGTAAGCGACGACTCGTGCCACTCGGTACCGTCACGCTCGATCACGTCCAGGCCTACCTGCACGCCCGCGACGCCCACGGCCCGGACCCGCGCAGCGGCGGCAGCAGTGCGCGCGCGCGCAAACCGGCGGTAGAAGTTTTGTTTCCGTCTCCGCGCGGCGGCGCACTGACCCGGCAGGGGTTTTGGAAAATCGTGGCTCGCTACGCGCGAGGGATCGGGCTGCGCGGCAACGTGTATCCGCACAAGCTGAGGCACTCATTTGCGACTCACCTGCTGACGGGCGGCGCCGATCTGCGCAGCGTGCAGACCATGCTCGGCCACGCCAGCGTCGCGACCACGGAAATCTATACCCACGTCAGCGGTGACCACGTCCGAAACGCGCACCGACGTTCGCACCCGCGCGCCTGAGTCGCCCGCGCACGGGTTTTCGGGCGCGGGGACACGTGCTACAAAACAGCGGTGTTTTTCTCGGTCCATGAGCCTCGTTCGCACCGCACCCCGGTGATTGTCGAGGTTCCCCACGCCGGCCTCGACGTCGACGCCGAGTCGATGGCAACGCTCATCGCTCCGACTCAGTCACTCGGCCGCGACGCGGACCTGTTCGTCGATGATCTGTACGCAGACGCGCCCGACGTCGGTGCGACGTTGCTCGTCTCGCACGTCAGTCGCTACGTCTGCGATTTGAACCGCGCGGAGACCGACGTCGATCCGTTGACCGTCGAGGGCGGCGCCGCGCGCTCGGCTCCGCACGGCGTGATCTGGCGCGTCACTACCGACAATCGCCCCGCGCTCACTCGACCGTTGCCGTTCTCTGAACTCGAACGGCGGCTGGTGCGAATCTATCGCCCCTATCATCAGACGCTGCAGGCGCTGATCGACCAGCGTGTCGCCGAGTTCGGCTATGCCGTCTTGCTGTGCGGGCACTCGATGCCGAGCCGCGGTCGCGAGGGTCACATCGATCCGGGCCGTGAGCGCGCGGACGTGGTGCCCGGTTCGCGTGGTCGCACCACGTGCGCCGAAGCCGTGCTGCGTCTGGTGGACCGCAACGCCGCAGCCCACCGTCTGAGCGTGGCGCACGACGAGCCGTATCGCGGTGGCTTTTCCACGTCCCACTACGGGCGCCCGCGAAATCGCGTGCACGCGGTACAAATCGAGCTCGCCCGGCGGCTCTATATGGACGAACAATCGCTGACGAAAAAGCCGCGCGAATTCGACAATTTGAGGGCGTTTTGTCGCATCCTGACGGCTGCCCTGGGCGAGCTCACGCTGGGTCTTGCAAGTCACACTTGAACAGCCGGTCACCCTGAGCTAGGTTCCGCGCCCTCAATGGCCCGCAGTGAAATCACCGGCAAGCGCAAGCTCGCCGCCAACAACGTCTCGCACTCCAACATCAAGACCCACCGCTGGCAGCACGTGAACGTGCAGCGCCGTCGCCTGTGGGTTCCGGAGCTCGGTCGTCACGTCACGCTCAAGCTCACCACGGGTGACTTGCGTACCGTCGACAAGATCGGTCTCTTGGAGTTCGCCAAGAAGCACGGCGCCAAAGTCGCCTGAGCATCGCTCGCGCGGCGGCGCGGCTCGGCCGCGCCCCCCGCACCGATCCGTGAAGTGCCCCGCGAGAGCCAGCGCGCGTCAGCGTCGCTGGCTTTGCACTTCACGCGTCGTCGGATCGCGGGAGATCGACAAGCGAGCGGGCCCCGATAGATCGAGCGCGCGCATGCCGGGCTCGGCGCACACCTCCACCGGCACGCCTTCGGCGTTGCAGCGGACCGCAATGGGAGCGGGCGCGGGCAACGGACTGCCGGGCGTTTGACGGGGCACCCCGCGCTGCGTGGGAACTGCGACGTACGGCGCGAGGAGCGCCAAGTCTTCGAGTTCGAGCCCGTCCGCGGGACGGAAATAGGCGACGGCTGCGAAGACGCCGCGCACGTCGACCGCGCACACGGCCGCGCCGATACCGAGCTCCGAGGGCAACGGCCCTGCCGACGACGTTTCGGTCCAAGGCGCTTCGAGGTAATCGGAGCCCGCCACGTGGCGCACGGTGGCCGCGTGATCCACGTCGGACACGTTCGCGAAGTCGGACTGTGTGATCAGGCCACCTTCGCTCGGCCCCGCGAGCCGCAGGAAGGGGCGCATGAAGCTCTGCTCGGACAACGCGACCTGGCCGGCGGAGCGCACTCGACCGAGCACCTCGGCGCGCGCATCGGCTCCGGCGCGTTCGGCGCGCAGGATGCCGTGCTTGACCAACGAACCGAGCGATTTCGCCCCGTCGTAAGCGTTGGCCACGGCGGCTGCCGCGATGCTACCGGGCACCGCGACGCGGGCCGCGTTCGGCACTGCCTCGTCGGGAAGGAAACCGCGCGGACGCTTCGTGCCGAGCCCGGGCTGGCGTAGGCGACCGTCGAACGCGCGGCCACCCGTACCGATACCCGCAACCAGAATACTGAGCGGCGAAAGCAACACGCCCGAATAGCCGCCTGCGGCCGCGAAGAAGCCAGCCAGCACCGCGCCCACGGCGGAGCCGCCTTGGCCGAGCTGGGCCACCGCGGCTTCTTCGGCGATGGGATCGTTGGAGATGGCGAGTGCGCGCAGCCTCATTCTGACAGCTCCTGGCGCAGCAACTTGGCTGCGTGCTCGGCGCCCTGACCTTCGATCACGACCAGCGCCTCTTCACGATCGGCCAGCACCTCCGCCACGTGCGTTGCCACGTTGGCGCGCACCTGTACGCCATCGCCGAGAGCCAAGAGGCGGGTGTACACGCAATCGCCCTCGGGAGGCTCGGCGCGAGACACGTCGCGCACGACCGTCACCGCATGCTCCGCCGCGAACTCTTCGATCTGTTCGTCTTCCCAGACCCCACGCGACTCCCAAGCGATGCGTCGATCGTCGTGAGCCACGGCCTCGAACAGCTTTGCCAAGCGCTCGCGCATGCGCGCGCTCGGACCGACGGTCGAGGGCGTCTGCAAGAGCAGCCACTTCGCGGCAAGGGCGTCGGCTAGCTCCAGCGTGCGACCGAGCTCGAACGCGCTCGACTCGAGCTGCCCGACCGCCTTCGGCAGCACGATGCTGAACACGAAATCAGCGGGCACCCGCTTCTTCCAATCGGCGAGGCGCGCGCCTTTGGGCAAATTCGTGAGGTCGGCCCGCAGCTCGAGCAAGTTGAAGCGCGAGGCGTAGCGCGCGATGTCGCCTTCGAGACTGTTTTTTCCGACGAATAATTGCATGGGGATTCGAACTCTCGAAGCTACTCTCTTGGGGGGCTGACCGAGGCCAGCGATCAGCGATCAGCGAAATGAAACCACTCGGTCGGGTGACGCGAGATGAAAGACTGCATGGTCCTCGCAGCGCCCGCCGCCGCGCTTTGCAGCTGCAGAAGCGTCGCCTGGCGAGGCACGGAAATCGGCTCGGCGACGGAGAACTCGTAGCGGAAATAGCCGCGCCGATGCGCAAATATGGGGACAATCGGCGCGCCGGACAAGGCCGCCAGACGAAACGGCCCTTCGGGCATGTGCTCGGACCGTCCGAACAGCTCGACCTCCAGGAAGCGTCCGCCAGGGGCGGCTCGATCCAGCTGGATCGCCACCACTCCCCCGCCCCGAATGTGGCGCAGCAACGGGAGGGCATCGAGCGGGTGATCTCCGACGTGCATCACCCGCACGCCGGTGCGCTCGCGCAGCGAGTCATGCATGCGACGCGCCTCGGGATCCGGCTCGGCCAGCATCACGACCAGCACGTCGGCGCGAAAATCTTTGGCCAAGAGCCGCGCGGCGCAATCCCAGGGCCCAATGTGGCCCGTGACTAGAATCACACCGCGGCCGGCCGCGATGGCGCCTTGCAGGTGTTCCCCACCCTGCACGGTCAGCTCGGTGTGTTCAGCGTCGGCTCGCTCGATGCCCAGTGATTCGGCGAGACACGACGCATAGCTGGTGAAGGTCTGTACGACCTCGAGCTGTTCGCTCAGGTAACTCTGCGGCCCGCGCACGCGTCTCAAGTTGTGACGAACGCGATGGCGCAGCTCGGGCAGCGCGAGCGCGAACGCCGTGCCGAAAAACTTGGGGCTGTGTTCGATCACGAAACGAGGGCCAAAACGAGCGCCGGCATAGGCGAGGCGCCTCAAGAAAGCGCTGTCGGGGCGTAGGGCGCGTGCCAATTGGCAGGTTCCCGTGTCATGCCGCGGGCGCTGCCGCAAGCCCCTGGCTACGTTTTTACCATCGAGCGCTTGAGAAAGCGCTCTGAACGCTGGAGAGTCGGGCAGTGATGGCGGTCGCGCCGAAGGCCACGACGACTGACACCTTGTACGGTGGGGCGGTGATCCTGCGTCAGCCCGCGAGCGGCTATCGCGTCAACGTGGACGCCCCCATTTTGGCGGACTTTGCGGCGCAGGGCCCACGCGCAGAGGTGGCCGTCGATTTGGGCGCAGGCGTCGGCTCGGTGGCACTCGGCCTGCACCACGTCGACGCCGCGGCGCATTTCGAGCTCGTCGAGCGTGAAGCTGCGCTCGTGCAACTCGCCACCGAGAATGCGCGTGACGCGAGCATGAGTCATCGCGCCTGGTGCTGCGAGCTCGACCAAGGACTACCCGAAGCATTGCGCCAAGCTGCCGATTTGGTCGTCTGCAATCCGCCCTTCTTCGATCCAGCGAGCACTCGGCAAAGCCCCTACGCAGCCAAGACTCGAGCTCGCTTCGGCAAACTCGAGCCGTTTTTGACGGCGGCCGCCGCCGCCGCGCGCGGCGCACGCACGCGCGTGACGTTCGTTTATCCCACGCGTGAACTGAGCTCGTTTCTCGCGGAAGCAGCGCGGGCCCAGCTAGTGCCCAAGCGCCTCCGCTTGGTGCACGCGGACCCGAACAGTCCGGCGCGGGTGGCGCTGATCGAGCTGCGCCGAGCCAAGCCTGGCGGGCTCGTGATTTTGCCGCCGCTCTACGAATGGGCCGAAAAAGGCGTGCGCTCCGCGGAGCTTGCCCGGATCTTGTCCGGCGCACGCGCTCAGCGTTGAGGCGACAGCAAGCGGTCGAACATGATGGCGGCGGCCGCGCGCACGCTCAGGTGATTGTAGCCGTCCGCGTTTCGCCCAGAAATATAGGTCAATCGCGCGTCGGCACGCGCGGTCACGGCGTCGCCCAGGCCCCAGCCCGTGCCGAACACGATCAGCACGGGTGGACCTTCGGTCTCGAGCTCGGCTCGTGCCGCGGGAAAGTCGAGTAGCGAGCCCGAACCCTTGGCGCTCGTCACCCACAGCTTGGCGCCCGCACCGAGCGCGTTCAGCGCGTCGTCGAGCGTCGCTACGACCCGCAGCAGGCTAATCGCCGGCGTGCGGTCGGGAATGCGCTTTGCGCCTGAACCGCTAATCCAATGCTCGCGCACGCGCTCGGCGAGCAAGCGCTGAGCTGCCACCGGGTGCACGATGAACAAATCACTCAGCCCGTAGGTGTGGGCGCTGCGCGAGATGTCGTGCAGATCGAGATTGGTGATGGCGCTGGTGACGACGGCGCGCGCGCGATCGTGCACTGGGTAATGCACGAGCGCCGCCGCGATGCGCCTCACGATCCCTTCCTCGGCGAGGGTCGAGCGGGCTCGCCGCTCGCCGCGAGCAGATCCGGACGACGCGCGCGCGTGCGCTCGGCAGAGGCCGCGCTGCGCCAGGCGCGCACCTTCTCGTGGTCGCCACTGCGCAAGATTTCGGGAACCTCCAGATCGCGAAAAGTCACGGGGCGGGTGTACTGCGGATACTCGAGCAGCCCGCCGCACACTTGGCTGAACGACTCCTCACTGATCGACTCGGCGTTGCCGAGCACGCCGGGCAGCAGGCGAATGCAAGCTTCGATCATGCACATGGCTGCGACTTCACCGCCCGTCAGTACGAAATCACCGAGCGACAACTCTTCATCGACGAAGTGCCGCACGCGCTCGTCGAAGCCTTCGTAGCGACCACAAGTGAAGATCAACGCTTCACGTTCGGCCAAGGCGCGCGCGTGGGCCTGAGTGAAGCGAGCGCCCTGCGGCGTGAGCAGCACGCGATGCGGGCGTGTCGCCGCGCCCAGCGCCGACTCCGCGGCCTCGATGGCAGCCACGGTGGTGTCGGCGCGCATCACCATCCCCGAGCCACCACCGTACGGCGTGTCGTCCACGTTCAGGTGCTTACCGAGGCCGTGCTGACGCATGGCTTCCAGGTGCACCTCGAGCGCGCCCGAGGCGCGCGCGCGTCCGACGAAACTGAGCTCGAGAAAGGGCCCGAACAGCTCGGGAAATAGCGTGACGATGCCGACCTTCATCAGCGCTCGCGCTACATCAACCCGTCGAGTGAGTTCAACACGATGCGGCGCTCGGCGACATCGACCGATTGCAGCCAGGGCTCCGATAGCGGTTGCTCGGCGCTGCTGCCGTCGAGCAAGCGCAGCACCACGACGTCGACCGTCGGATGCGACACGATGCTCGTGACCTCACCGATCTCGCCATCCGGGCCCATCACTTTGGCGCCGACGAGATCGATCAAGTAATATTCGCCGGGCTCGAGCGGGGTCAACGCGCCGCGCGGTACGCTCACGGTTGCGCCGTGAAGCGCCTCGGCGGCGTTGCGGTCGTCGATGCCCACGAGCTTCACCAAGTAAGCGCGCGGCACTTGGCGCGCGCGCTCCACCTCATAAGAGCGGCGCTGGCCGTTCGACGTCAGCCAGATTCGCGGGACGCGCTCCAGCGCATCGCTCGACTCCCAGTGTGGAACGATGCGCAGCTCACCGGCGATGCCGTGAGCTTTGCTGACGCGCCCGACTTCGAGGCCTGCCTCGAGCTCGACGGGCTCACCCGACTTCGTCATGGATGGAAGCGACGAGCTCGAGTGCGCGTGCTCAATCGACGATGTCGAGATGGGCGCGACGGCCGATCTTGGTCGATGCAGCGGTGAGGATCGTGCGCATGGACTGCGCAGTTCGCCCATCTTTGCCGATGACTTTGCCGATATCGTTCTTGGCGACCTTCAGCTCGATCAGCGAATTGTGATCGCCTTCGATCTCGGTCACTTCCACGCTATCGGGGTCGTCGACCAAGGCCTGGGCGATCGTTGCAATCAGTTCCTTGAGAGCCATGACTCGGCGACTCCGGGTTCGGTCGGGCAGCAAGCTGCCCGGTGGGGTGCTGGGGGAGCAGGGGGAAAAAAAAGCGCAAACTAGGGGGAAAAAGCACCTCAAACGCGCCGCGGGCGCGCACCGTGACTCACGGCTGAGCGGCGGGCGCCGGATTCTTCTTCAGGAGCTGGTTCAGCGTGTGCGAGGGCTGCGCGCCCTTGGACTGCCAATACTCGAGGCGAGCGCGATCCAGATTCAGCACGCCCTCGTTGGCGGGATGAAAAGTGCCGATGTTCTCGAGGTGACTGCCGTCACGGGGATTGCGGTGATCGGTAACGACGATACGGAAAAACGGCGCCTTTTTCGTGCCATGACGGGCAAGGCGAATGTGAACGGCCATACTATCCTCGGAATGATTGCGTGAAGCCCGGACTAACGAAACGTTAGCACCCGGTGGCTCGGTTGCCAGCGGTTCG
>FTDA01000211.1_pt1 | contig 17456 bp, 11 predicted proteins | sample 1639731 | NCBI WGS metagenome assembly FTDA01 (sample SAMEA3914869, study PRJEB12502) | metagenome | biome: forest; material: soil | place: USA | collected 2012-03-12 | depth 0.1 m
GGCAACGTGAAGCGCCTGCGCGAGCTCGAGCCGAACCTGCACCCTGGACTGATCGCGGTCGTCGATCGCGCGCTCATGCCCGATCGCGAGCAGCGCTTTGCGACCGCGCTCGACATGCGGCTCGCGCTCGCGCCGTTCGCCGGTGTCCTGAGTCAAGCCGGGCGCATCGCTGCGACGCCGGAGCCCGTCGTACACCCTTCGCACGTCGCCTCGGCGGCGACACCCCTACTCACCGGCCCAGCACAGGCCTTCAACGCGGAGCGCGTCGTGCCCAAAACACTGCCCCCAGAAGCCCCCGATGCCGCACTGCTCAACACCGGCAAAGGCAGCACTCAAGAAGTCTCGGATGACGAGGTGCGCGAAGCCTTGCGCGCGAGCGCGAACGCGCTGCCGCCCGCAAATGTGCCGATGGCCTACGCGCCGACGGCACCCGCGTACGGTCCGCCGCCGCAGCCCGTGATGCGCAAACGTAAATCTCGCGCGGGCCTCTGGATCACGCTTTCGCTGCTCGTGCTCCTGCTCGCCGGCGGGGCGGTGTTCGCCGTCGTCTACTATCAAGGGGACGAACACCCAACTGCGAGCCTGCCTCCGATTCCGACCGACACGACGAACGCGCCGCCCGCGACAGTGAGCGCGCTCATCGACACGAGTAACCCCGGGCAGTTACCGCCGACGCCGGGCACGCCAGGTGCCGTCACGCCGAGTCGACCACTGCCGAACACGCCGACTCCAGGCGTGCCCACTTCACCGACCGCGCCCGCGACGGGCCCGAAGCCAGTGGACGCAGGCGCGCCCCCCGCAGCGGATGCAGGCAAGGCCGGCTCGTTCCCGTTCCCCTTCCCGCTGCCCAGCACACTGCCGCCATTGCCCAGCGCTTTTCCGTCTTTGCCGAAGACGTTTCCGAGCGCGCTTCCGACCGCTTTGCCCTCGGGTTTCCCGCAAATCCCAGGCTTTCCGTTCGGCGCGCCGCCTCCGGCCAAGCCCGCGAAGTAGTGTCACAACACGGTCTGGAAACAGGATTGAAAGGCGCTCGCCTTTTCTCCGCGCTAGGCTCGAGGCCGTGTCTACCTCTCCCGATGAATCCGTGGACGTGCGCGCCTTCTCGGCATCTCTGCCCGAGAGCTATCGCCGGAATTTCGACTACACCGCGATCCACGCGCACAGCAAAATAGCGCGCGAGCGCGAGTCCGCGCCGGCCAACGTCGGGAGCTTCCATTCGAGCCGCGTGCCAGGCTCGGCCATTTGCGTCGTGGCCGATGATCGCCCGGGCTTGCTCGCGACGATCAGCGCCGCGCTCGTCTTGTGCGGTTTGGACGTGATCGAAGCCGAAGCGTACACGCGCCGCATCGAGCACCGCGCGGACGAAGCCGTGGACGTCTTTTGGGTCCGGCACGAAAAGCTCGAAGATCGCAAGCTGCGCGTCAGCAAAGAAGAAATCGATCTGCTCCGCACCACGCTGATCGGCCTGCTCGATGGCAAGCTCGACCGCCGCAAAGCCGATCCGAGCGTGCGCCCGCCGGCGACGCCCGCTTCGTCCGAAACCGTGGTCCGCTTCATCGAAGGTGAAGACGGCGTGTTCAGCACGCTCGAGGTCGAAACCGGGGATCGCTCCGGGTTGCTGCTCGCGCTGGCGCAGGCGCTATTTCAGCAGCGCGTACAAATCGTCGGCTCGCAGGTGAAGACGACCGGCACGCGCGTGTACGATCGCTTCCACATCGTCGAGTTCGACGGTTCGCCGATCAGCTCGGCGCGCCGGCTCGAAATTCAGGTCGCCGTCATCTCCGCGGTCGATCCGGTGACCGACTCGCAACGCGCGTCGGCTCAAGCGTAATCAAAGCAGCTCGAGGAACGCGACCACGTCGCGCGCTTCGCCTTGGCTGAAGGCGTGCAGCGTCGCGTCGAGCGGAGCATTGTCGTGGAAGAAACGCGCGTCGTCGAAGCGGGCGCGCGTGACCACGTCGAGCAACGTCGCCGCCGAGCCGTTCGTGAAGTGCGGCCATTTCAGGAACAGCCGGCGCAGCGAAGGCGTGCGCGCGCCGAGCTCGTGGACGTACGGCACGACGCCGGTTTTTTGATACTCCGCGCTCGCCCACACGATTGGCCCTTCGACGGAGAAGATGCTCGCTTCCCAGTCGGAGAATGCGAGCGCGCTCTGCGGCACATCGCTCTGCAAGCGCGCGGCGTGACAGCGCTCGCAGCGATCACGAAAGAGCTCCGCGCCACGGCGCTCCGCTTCGCTGAAATGCTCGCGACCGACGACCGCGGGATTCGTCGTATGCGAAAATCCCATTAAAAAAGCCATCAAATCGCGACGCAGTGCTTCGGGCCCGAGCTCACTCTCGGTCACGCCGAGCGCGGCGAGCCACGGATGCTCCGCGCGCTTCAACGTGAACCACGGATCCGTTTCGCTGCCGAGGCCCGCGACGCGAAATTCGTGATGCGATACGGTCGCGAGATCGGCGTCGAGCGCGCGCGAAAAGTGCGGGCGATTGTTGAACAAGCCGCGCAGCGGTTTCGTCACCACGCGCACGTCATCACGGCCGGTGTTGTGCACGCGCCCGTCGACGTAGCCTTCGAAGTGACACGTCTCGCACGTGAAGCGACTGCGCCGCCCCGCGCTCGAATTCGCGGGCGACATCAGAGTCGTGAAGAACAGCGCTTCACCGACTCGTTCGTCGGTGGGCGCGAGCGGCGCTGAATCGGCGCTGAGCGGGCGCGTCTCGATTTTTTTGTTGGGGGGTGCTCCTGTGCGACGCATCACCCACGCGTCCAAGAGCGGGTCGGCAAAGCCGATTCGTCCGGCGCCGAGCGCGAGCGACGAGCTCGTGCCCGGCAAGAACGATTCGGCTGCGCCTTCGGGCTCGATTGGGCTGTGCGGCTCGAAGCTCAGCGCCACGGCGCGATCGCTGCCGTAACCGCTCACGAACGCTCGAGCCCGCGCGCCTTCGAGCTCGAGCTGCGGCGCTTTCGGCGTGACCACGCCGAGCTCGGACACGTTCTTCGCCCACAGCAAGCGCGGTTCGCCCTGCGCCGGCAACAGATATTGAAAGACAAACGAATCGACGTAGCCGAACGAGCCATCGCCGCTGCGATCGAGCGGATGATCTTCGACTCCGGTCGCCGTGATCGCGAGCTCGTGCGAAGGCAGCTCCGCGACGTCAAAACCCCAAATCGGGCCGTTGTGCACGATGCGCGCTCGCTCGGCGCGGATCTCACCGCGCGCGTCGAGATCGAGCACGACGAGCGCGTGGTCCAAGAGCACGTTCACGAGCAAACGCGAGCCGACGCGCCGTAACGCGATCGGGCCATGGCCGATGATGCGCGAGCTGACGGCAAAGTCGTGATCGCCGTGGGTGCGCAAGGTGAGCAGCGCGCCGTCGTGGACGTCGAGCGCGTAGAGCACGCCGTGATCGCCGGCGACGAGCGCGCGGAAGCCGAGCAGCTGTGGCACGCGCCGAGCTTCACGGCGCTGTAAATGCCCATTTTCGAGCCGAAAGCGCACGAGCCAGGGCGACGTTTCGCCGCCCGTCCAAATGTCGCCGTTTGCGCTCACGCTCACGGCGATCACCGATTCCGGCACTTGCACTCGCTCGAGCTCGTTCAAATCCGAATCGAGCAGAGTGAGCGCGGAGGCGCCGCGCAGCACGCCCACGAAGAGCGACGCGTCGAGGCGCGCGAGCGCGTACGGATCGGCGCCGTGCGTGCGATTCGCGGGCGGCACATGCGCGAAGTCGGTGTGCGCGCGACGATCGGCTTCGAATTGCGCGAGGCGTGCGCGCGCTTCGTCGATTGGATCGGTGGGCTCGGTGTGCAGCGGGGCCACGGCGCTAGGCGTGGGTGTCTGTGTGTGGAATGGGCCGCGCAGCGCGCCCCCACCCAAACCCAAAATCAAAACGCCGAGCCCGGCGAGCGCGAGCGCGCGGCCGTTCCGGCCAGGATTTGGATCGCGCGCGCGCACGCGCCGAAGTTAGCGACGTTCTCCGACTGAGACGACCGCGATTCTCAGGGCGAGCCGATTCGCCAAGTCGAGACGCGGTCACGAGGCCAAATCACGGTATTTTCCGCGGTTTGCCGCCGGGGTGTTCGTTTCCACGGCGCGGCATGGCGCCTGCTTAAGGGCGAGCGTGAGCAAGCTTCCTGCGAAAAACCCGAACACCGTTCAAGCCAAAGTCGAGCAGCTGACCGAAGCCGCCAAGCACCAGAGTCGCGCTGGCAAAGAAGCCGACGCGCTCGAAACCTATCGTCAAGCCGCCGAGCTGATGCCGGGCGCGCCGTGGTTGCAGCACCGCACGGCCGAGCTCGCGCGCAAGTTGAAGCAGCTCGAGCTCGCCGTGCAGCACTATCGGCGCGCGGGCACGGCGTTCATCGGCGCTGGTTTCCCGAAGCGCGCGCTCGGGCCGCTGCGCACCGGGTGGACGCTCGCGGTCGGTGAACTGCCGAAGCAACCGAGCGTGTTCATCTCGCTCACGCTGGAGCTGGCCGAGCTGCAGCGCGCGCTCGGTTTCCCCGCCGATGGCGCGCTCACGATCTCGAATGCGAATCACGTGCTCACGCTCTCGGGCTGCAGCGAACGCGTTTCGGGGACGCCGGAGCTGCCGACGCCCATCGAGGGCGAAGATAAAACGGCGCGCGCGAGCGACCCGGGAAGCCCGCCCGAGAGCGGCGTGAAGCCGAATCCGCAGCTCAGCACGCTCGGGATTTTGGCTCGATTTCGCACCGCGCCGAAGTCGTGACGCGGGCTCGCGGCGGCGCTGATCAGGTTCGCTTACACTGAGCGCGCCGCCCACATGCCCGCCTCTCCGTTCGATGAGCTCGTCGATGCCGTGCGCGCTTCGCTCAACGCCAAGCGCAGTGAGCTCGCGCAGCGCGTGCACAAGATCGAGGCCGCGCTGCGCGCGTACGAGCGCGCGGTCGAGCTCGAGATCGCCGAGTCGTTCGCGAGCGAGCACGATCTGAAACAGCCGAGCAGCGGTGAACGCGCCGCGGTGGCGGCTGCGACGCTCGCGCGCGTGGTCGCGAATTTGCCGGAATTACTCAGCGCGGAAGCGACGCGCAACGCGGAGCCGGAGCCCGAAGTCGCTCCGCCGTCTGCACCGCCGAGCGCGAAAGCGAAGCCGACGCGCGGCAAGCTCGTGATCATCGGCGCGCTGTCCGGCCGCGAAAAGGCGAACGCGCTGCCGCCCGAGCTCGCGAGCGAGGCTGAATGGATCGACACCGAGCGCGACGGCGTGCACGCGGTCGGCAATCTGCCGCAGCGGATCAAGCAGGGCCGCGTGAGCGGGATCGTGATTTTGGATCGCGTGGTCTCACACAAACACACCGAGCCGGTGGTTGCGGCTGCGCGCGAGGCGCGCGTGCCCGTCTCGTTTGCCGGGCAGGGCGGCCGCGCTTCGCTCTTGCGCGCGGTCGCCCAAATCGAAGAGATGCGGCGCGAGCGCGCTTAGCGTTTCGAGCCTGTTTTCCGGCGTCGGCGGGCGCCCCACAACCCGACCGCCAACGCGCCGAACGCGAGCGCACCGAGCGCGCCCGCGTTGCCCGGCGCGGTCCGACACGAGCAGCCGCCACCTTCGAGCTGGCCGCTGTTCACGTTCACGGTGCCGGCGCTGCCCGCACTGTTCAACGTCCCCGCTCCGCCACCGAGGCTCGAGCCGCCTTGCGCGCTGCCGCCCGTCTCACCTTCGCCGGCTGCGCCTGCGTTGCTCGCGCCGGCTTCACCGATGCCGCTCGTGCCGCCGGTGCCGTTCCCGCCCGTGCGGTCGTCCTTCGGATTGTTCGGATCGGTTTCGCCCGGATCGATTTCGCCGTTGTGGTTCGTGTCTTCGTCGCCGTCTTTGACGCCGCCGTGATCGGTATCGGGCTCGAGCGGGCTGGTCGTGGTCTTGCCGTTGTCTGCGTCCGGAATGCAGCTGTTTTTGGCTAGATTCGTCGCCGCGTTCTTGCAGTCGAGCCCGAGCTCGGTGCCGTCGAACAGGCCGTCGTTGTCGCTGTCCGGATCGAGCGCGTTGATCAAGCCGTCCCCGTCGCCGTCGTCGCTCGGGTTCGGCTCGGCGCCGTCGAGCACGCCGTCATCATCACTATCGGCGTCGTGCGGATCGGTGCCGAGGCTGATCTCGGTGCCGTCGCTGAGCCCATCACCATCGCTATCGACGACGCTCGCGTCGTCCGCGCCGTGACCGACGGTCGGATCCGTCTCGCCCGCGTCGACCACACCGTTGCGATTGAAGTCTTCCGAGCCGTCCTTCACGCCGCCGTGATCGGTATCTGCGACGAGCGGGCTGGTCGTGGTCTTGCCGTTGTCCGCGTCCGCGATGCAATGATGCAGACTCGCGTTCGTGGCCGGGTCGTCGCAGTTTTTCCCTTCTTCGGTGCCGTCGAAGAGCGCATCGTTGTCACTGTCGACGTCGAGCACGTTGATCAAACCATCGCCGTCGGTGTCGTCCGATGGATTCGCTTCAGCGCCGTCGAGCACGCCGTCATCGTCGGTGTCGGCGTCATTGGGGTTCGAACCCAAGAATTTCTCGGTGCCGTCGCTCAGGCCGTCTTTGTCCGTATCGACGACGCTTGCGTCGTCCGCGCCGTGACCTGCCGTCGGATCGGTCTCGCCGGATTCGAGCGCGCCGTCCAAGTTGAAGTCTTCCGAGCCGTCACTCACGCCGCCGCCATCCGTGTCGCGATTGAGCGGATCGGTGACCGTCTTGCCTTTGTCGGCGTCGGGACGGCAGTGACCTTTGCTCACGTCCGTCGCGGGATTCGAGCAATCGCGCCCGAGCTCGGTGCCGTCGAACAGGCCGTCATTGTCGCTGTCGGGATCGAGCGCGTTGATCAAACCATCCCCGTCGCTATCGACCGCAGGATTAATCTCCTGTCCGTCCGGCACGCCGTCATCATCGCTGTCCGCATCGTGCGGATCGGTGCCGATCTTGATCTCGATGTCGTCCGGAATGCCGTCGCCGTCGCTATCCGTGCAATTCGTGGTGCAGCCGCACGTGTTCATCGCCGTGTTGCACTCGGGCGCCGTGACCGGACAATCACTATCCGCGACACAGCCGACGCAAACCTTGGGCGAAAGCGCAGTGTCGCACACCGGCGTCGGCGCCGCGCATTGCGCGTTGGTCGAGCATTTGTCGACGACCGTGGTCGTGGGCGGAGCGCCCGGAGCGCTGCCGTTGCCGTCCGTCGGGAAGCTGCTCGGCGGCGCGCCTTGGATGCCGCCGCCCGTCACGATCGCTTGATTGAGGATGCTGCCGCTCGCGTTCGCGTCGACCGTGACGTGAAAGCGGATCTCGGAGCTCGCGTTGATCGCGAGCGTACCGCCCGTCGTGCCGCTCGCGTTGGTACCGACTCGCACGGTCACGGTGCGCGTCGTGGCATCGTATTCGCCTTGATCCGTGTCCTTCGCGTCGCTCTTGTTGCCGGCGTTCGCGCCGGTGGTGATGCGCAGCGAATTCGCTTTGTACGTGACACCGACGGGCAGTGCGTCCGTCATCACCGTGTTCGTCGACGCATCGTTGCCGGTGTTGATCGCCGTGATCACGTACTCGAGCTCATCACCCGGCAAGATCCCGCCGCCGTTCAAATCGGTGAACGTCTTGTTCGAGGTCGAGAAATCGGGCTTGAACGTCGAAATCGACGTCACGAACGCGCCGAGCAAATACGTATCGCCCGTGCTCGTCGCTTGAATGGTCGCGGATTTGTCGTTGGCTTTGAGCTGCGCCTTCACGTCGACGACGTCGAGATCGAAGCCGCTCATGCTCGCGGGACCGCCCGTGAGCTGCGGCAAATCCCCAGCGACCGAAACCGGCGCGCCCAAGAAGCTGCGCGAGCTGTTGAAGAAGTTGGTCGCGGGATTCACCGCGTCCGAGAGCATCGCGCCGTTGAACAGGAGCGAATCGCCAGTGAGTTGGTTTTCGCCTTCGTACGCGATCACGCCGAGCTTCGCGTCGAAGCCGGCGTTCGGCACCAAGAAGCCGGTCAGCGCGGCGTTCGCGGGCGCGCCGTTCTGCACCAAGTCGAGCCCGTCGAAGAGCGCGAGGTCACGCGGTGGATCGCTCGCGAGCTGATAAAACACGACCATCGCCCAGGCGTTGATCGGATCGTTGTTGTTCAGTCCGCGCAGATCGATCGAGTCGATGTCGCTGACACGAAAAAGGCCCGAACCGAGGCCGGAAACCAGCGAAGTCACGTCCGCGGTCGATTGGTACCAATAGTCCGCACCGCGCGGCACGGTGAACGAAGCATCCGCCATCACCGTTTGATTGAGCGTGCCGCCCGGGCGCTCGAGCAGCAGCGATTTGTCGACCGTCGCCGCGTTCGCCAAGTAACCGGCCCAATAAATGCGCGCGTACGTGATGACGGCGCCCGCTGGCAAATTCAGCTGCGCGGTCGTGCGCGACATCGCTTGCGTGATCGTGTTGTTCGCGAGCGCGCTCGCATTGTCCGGATCTTGCGAGCGCCAGAAAATATCCGGCGACGAATCATCGATATTGGTGAGCGGACACGTGCGCGTGCCGACGACCGGCGCTGGATTCATCGCGTCGGCGGCGCATTCGTAACCGCCGGCGTTGCCGATCAGCGCGATGTCGCCGTGCTGATCGACTTGTTTGCGCAGCGCCGGCGCGGCGCTCGCGTTTGCCGCGAGCAAGAGCGCGCCCAGAGAGACCGAGCCGAACGATAAGGAAGAGCTTCTCATGCTGGATCTCACGGCGTTTCGACGGCTTTGCCGTCGACCTCGAGGATGTGGAATTCGACGCGGCGGTTGTTCTGCCGGCCTTCTTCGGTGGCATTCGTGTCGATCGGGCGTTCGAGCCCAAAACCCTGCGCTGAAAGCCGGTCGCGCGCCACCCCATGTGCGACGAGCCATTTGACCACAGCCTCCGCGCGTTGCTCACTGAGGCGCTTGTTGTAGGCGGCCGCGCCGTGATTGTCGGTGTGACCTTCGACGCTCAACTTGTTGAATTCGGGGTGCTCTTTCAGCACATCGAGCACCGCGTTCAGGATCCGGTCGCTGACCGGACGCAGCTTCGAGCTGTTGTTCTCGAACTCGACGCGCTCGAGGATCTTGATCTGACCTTGCTCCACGCGCGCCGCCGGGCAGCCGTTCTTCTTCGTATCGGAGTTGGCCGGGCCGGGCGCGTCGGGGCAAGCGTCGTCCGCGTCGAGGATGCCGTCCTTGTCGCGATCCTTCGGTGGGGGGCAGCCGTTCGTCTTCGGATCGTCCGTTTTTACGCCCGCTTCGTCGGGGCACGCATCGTCGTCGTCGAGCACGCCGTCGTGATCGCGATCTTTGGGCGGCGGACAACCGTTCGTCTTCGGATCATCCGTTTTTACGCCCGCTTCGTCGGGGCACGCGTCGTCGTCATCGAGCACGCCGTCGTGATCGCGATCCTTCGGCTTCGGGCAGCCGTTGGTCTTCGGATCGTCCGTTTTTACGCCGGCGACGTCCGGACACGCGTCTTCGTCGTCCAAGATGCCGTCGCGATCGCGATCGCGCTCGGGGGGCGGCGCGGGAGCGGGCTCTTCGACCGCCGGCACGTATTCGAGCGAAACCAAGCCGCGAAACTGCGGCTCACCGATGCCGCGCGTGAGCCCCGGACCAAAGCCTGCGCCGATGCGCACATCGCGCGCGATCAAGTAGTGCGCGCCAAACAAGATCTCGAACGGCGACGTACGCTTCGCGAAGAACGCGTCGCTGCTCGTCACGTTGGTCGATCCAAACAACTCGGGACCGAACACGAGTCGTTGATCGGCAACGCGGACACCTGCCGCCGCGGTCACCGACACTTCGCTACCGGTCGCAGCGCCATCGAAGCCCGCGTCGTTCGCCCGGTACAAAAATCCGGCCTGCAGCGCGTACACGAACGGGCCGAGCTCGCCCGCGCCGAGCACGCGCGGCGCGACGCGCACCTTGCCGTCGCCGGTGAACGCCGCCTTGCTGCCGGTCGGCAAATACACCGCGGCGCCGAGCGCGAGCTCGAGCGGACCGCGATACACGCCGAATAGCCGCAAATCCGCGGCCAAACGTAGATCGCCCACCGTGGTCGCGTTGCTCGAGCGATACGTCGTCGTGCCAATCGTCGCATCTTCGCCGGTCTGATAGACGGCGATCGGCAGATTCACGCCGAGCCGCAAGCGATCGGCGACCAAGATGTCCGCGCCGATGTGCGCGAAGAATTGATCCTTCACGACGTCGCGCGCTTCGTCGCCGTTCGACGCGTATTGCACGAGCGGCTTGTAGCCCCAGTCGCCGGTCGCGCCGAGGATGAGCCGGCCGCTGCCGCGCAGATCGAGCGAATCGGCCGCGAACCAATCGCTCCCGCGCTCGGCCGGCTCGAAGCGATCCAGCGAAAATCCTGCGCTTTGCGCGTGCGCCGAGCGCGTCGCCGAGAGCGCGACGAGGGCGCACGTGAGCCCGAACCAACCGATCTGCGCGAGCCGTTTCATGGGAACGAGCATCGTAGTCGAGCGCCTGCGAAAGGATCAAAGTTCGCGCGACGCACGCGCGAAGCGCCCGCGCGCGAGCGAGCGAGCGGCTCGAGCACGCACTTTCGACACGCTCGCTCGACAGCTGCTGCGCGCTTATCGAAGCGCGGGCCGGCGAAAGCGCGCGAGCGAATTCGGAAATCGCGATCTGCACATTTCGGCGCGGAGCTCCGCAGGATCCGCAGCATTTCGGGATGTATTGCAGGAGCGATCAGCAAAAAAGAGCCATAATCATGCGCTGAATCGGCCAGAATCCCGCGCGATTCGGGTGCTACTTTCGTAAGACACCCGCATGGCGAACGAACTCGAGACTCAGGCGGCACGGCTCTTCACGGTTGGTTTCTACGGCAAAACCAGCACTCCGGATCTCGCAAAGCTGATCGCCCGCGGCGTCGGCGGCGTGATCTTCTTCGCCCGCAACGTCGGCACGCCCGGGGAGGTCGCGGACGCCACGAGCTCGATCAAGCGGCTCGCCAATCGCCCGCTCTTCATCGCGCTCGATCAAGAGGGCGGCCAAGTCTCGCGCCTGCGCAACGGCTTCACCGAGATCCCGCCGATGCGCGCCGTCGGCATCTCCGGCAGCGCGCAGATCGCGCGCGAAGTGGGCGAGCTGATCGGGCGCGAAGTGCGCGCGGTCGGCTTCGACATGAACTACGCGCCGGTGCTCGATGTCGACACGAATCCGGACAACCCGATCATCGCCGCGCGGTCGTTCGGGCGCACGCCGGAGCTCGTGAGCGAGCTGGGCGTCGCGCTCGCGCAAGGCCTCGAGAGCGTGGGCGTCGCTGCGTGCGGCAAACATTTTCCCGGCCACGGCGACACCAGCCAAGATTCGCACCTCGAGCTACCGCGTTTGCCGCATTCGCTCGAGCGGCTCGAGCAGATCGAGCTCAAGCCCTTCGCGGCCGCCGCGAAAGCCGGCATCCCGTCGATGATGACCGCGCACGTGATCTTCGAGCCGCTCGATTCGGTCTACCCAGCCACGATGAGCAAGCCGGTTTTGACGGGTATTTTGCGCGAAAAAATGGGCTACGACGGCCTGATCGTCACCGACGACATCGAGATGCGCGCGATCGCGGATCACTACGGCGTCGAAGACACCGTCATCCGCGGGCTCAACGCGGGCGTGGATCACTTCTTGTGCTGCCACACCGCGGAGGTCGCGCACCGCGCGATCGAAGCCATCGTCCACGCGGTCGAGAGCGGCAAGGTCAGCCGTGAAACGCTCGCCAACGCGAATCGCCGCATCGCGCGCTTCGCTGAACGCTACGCGCACCCCGCGCTCTCGAAACCCGACCTGAGCGTGCTCCGCTCCGAAGCGCACCTCCGCGTGATCGAAGCCCTGCTCGAAGGCATGGATCCCGAAGTGACCGACGTCGGGATCGACCCGACCGAGATCATGGAGCGCATTCGCATCGAACGCGCGGGTCGCGCCTCGGCTTGAGTTTCTAGCGGCTCACGGCGGCGTGGTGCTCCACATGCCGCCTCCCTGAACGCACGAATTCGAGAGACCGTCGCTGGGTCTCGGCGTGTAGTAGCAGTCCGTGACTTGAGCACTTTCCGCGCAGCAGCCGATCAGATTGGCGCTCGGGCAATGCGCGCTCGAGACGCCGTTCGTGCCGCAGGCGGATTCGATCAGCTGCTCGCTCTGACCGTTGTAGAACGTGCATTGTTGCATGCCGACGGTGCAGGCCCAGCCGGTTCCCGTCGCGCTCGAGCCACCCGTGCTCGCGCCGCCAGCGCCTCCCGACGCGCTACCGCCACCCGATCCGCCGCTCGCAGGCACGCACACCGGGCAGTTGTCGCCGCCGCATTGACCAATCCCGATGATGGCGTTCGCACACGCCGACGCCGCGCCTCCCGACGCGGACGCGCTACCGCATTGCGAGTCGCATAGCGCTTGGAATTGCGAGGGGCATTTGCTCTCGATGCAGCTGATGCATGCGTCCGATGCTTGCGCCCGATACATCGCAGGCACGCACGCATCGACGTTCGCGCCGCTGCCGCCGGTGCTGCTGCCGCCGCCGGTGCCGCTGCTGTCATCCGAGCTGCCGCACGCGAGCAAGGTAAAGCCACTGATCACCACCGCTAGTCCCGAAAAGAGCCGCATCATTTGATCCTCCTCAATCAAAGCGTCTGAGTCGAACGAGCACCCGTGACGATCCCCAAGTAGCTCACGCATCCTGCGCTCAGCGCAACTCGGATCTTCCGAGCGCGTTTTCGGCTCAAAAATGCGTGCGCGCGAGGTCGATGCGGGCGCTGTACGGAAAGCTAAGACTCGCAGCGCGCCGCTTCACGCACGCGTTGATTGCCGTGCTCGCGGGGTGCGAGCTCACGCTGGCGCCGATGACTTTGCCGCCTTGAATCGCCACGCACAGCTCGACGGAGGTCGTCATCGGGATGTCGCAGCGCGCGATCCAAACGCCGTTGTCGAGCACGTGCGCGATGGCTTCACGCGAGAGGTCGGGCGCCCCGTTGTCTGCGCCGATCGTCACGTCTTGATTCGCGCGCGCTTGCGCGGCTTCACAGCTCGGAAGCGCGCTCGCGACTTGTGCCGGCGCATCCGGCGGCACGGCGCCGAGGAGCTGCGGCCCGCGCGGCGCGTCTTGATTCGCCGACTGCGAATCGAGCGGCGAGAGCCCGAGCACACCCGGCGCGGCGATGCTCTGATTCGAGACCGAGCGGCCCACCGTTGACGTCGACGTCGAATCGGCGTCGGTCGGGGCGTCGCGGAGCGCCAATTTTCTGCCGTATTCCTCGGCTTCTCGCTCAGCGCGCGACTCGCCGCGCGGGTTCGAACCGTTTGCGCTGCGCGGATCGCGCCGATAGCGGCGTTCGAAATCACTCTCGTCGCGCGCAAAGCTCGGCGTGGTCGCGAGCGAATCGCTGGGCTCGGGCTCTTCGGCGATCGGCTCTTCCACGCGCGGCACGTCGTTCTCCAGCGGAGGCTCGACTGCATGCGGCGGCACCGGCACGCGTTCGACGTCACGCTTCGGCGCGACGCCGGGCAACGCGCTCGGCGGCACGTCCCACCAGTGCGGGCCTTGGTCGACGGGCGGTGCGAGCGCAGCCTGCGCGGCCGCTTCCGGCTGATCGTGCCAGTGGAGCAGCTGATACGTGATCGCCGCGGCCACGCCCCAATACGCGAGCACGGGCAGCGCGATTTTCGGCAAGCGAGCGCGCACGCGACGCGGAGGCTCGAAGCCTTCGCGCAAGCGGATCCGCGGGCGCAGCGCAAACTCGTAAGGCATGCCGAGCGAGCAGGCTGCCTCGGAAGCCGAGCCGAGCCAAACTTTTCGCGAAACGCCGAAAATGGGCGGAAATCTCGCGCTTTCTCCGGTGCTCAGAGGTTCAGCTCGCAGCGTTGCGCCGCGAGCTACCGGTGCGCGCACGCGAGCGCACCGCTGAACCCCTTCAAAGCTGGTAGCCGCGCCACATCCACTTGAGCGCGTTTGCAAAATCCTGCTGCGCGGCGAGCGGCGGATAGTGCGAGCTCGTCTCGACGCGATAGATGTAGTGGTAGTTCTTCGCGGCGAGCTCGGTCGCGGCTTTCGTGTTCGCGTCGTACCAACCGCCGAGATCGTTCGGGCCGCTCATCAAGTACGTGCGGAGCGGCTTCGCGTCGGCTTGGTTGATCGCGTCGAGCAGCGCGACGCCGTTGTTCGGTTTGGTGTTGGGGAAGCTCGCGTCGAACGTGAGTAGCTTGCGGAATTTGTCGGGTCGATACCAACCCGCCACGAACGCCGCGATGCCGCCCGAGCTGTGTCCGCCGATCAACCAACCATCGGGATCGGTCACGATGTCGTACTGATTCAGCACGTTCGTCGGCAAAAACTCGTTCACCAAAAAGCTCACATAAACGTCGTTGTTCGTGTCGTATTGCTGGCTGCGAATCGGCGTTTCGTGACCATCGTAGTGACCAGTGCCGGGCTCGCCCGGGTTGATGAACAAGCCAATCGTCACCGGGATATCGCCGCTCGCGATCAAGTTGTCGAGCACCGTCGGCGCGTTGAGCCCTGCGTCGTCGTAGCCGATGAAGTGCAAGCCGTCTTGGAACACCGTCAGCGTCGCGGCGCAGCCGGGTTTGTATTGCGCCGGCACGTAGATCCAATATTCGTACTTGAGCATCTGCGCTTCGCCGGGATATGCGCCTTGCTTCGCGTAAATCGTCGGCTGCGGCATCGCTGCGCCGCCCACTTCCAAGCCGTTGAGCTTGCCTTTGGGTGCGCCGTTCAAATGCGACAGCGTTTCCGGCGCGGGCGTGTACGGCGCGGTGAGCGTGGTTTTGCCGTCGCCGTCAGTGCCGGGATCGGCTTGTGTGCCCATCGTCGGACAAGCGTTCGCGCCCGCGGCACCCGCGACGGACATACCGCCCGCGCCGGCAGTGGCGAGCGAGCCGCCGCTTCCGCCCGAGCTCGCACCCGCTGCGGCGGAGCCCGCACTGCCGCCGCTCGCGCTTGCGCCAGCGCTACCGCCGCCAGACGCGCCGCTGGTTCCCGCTGCGCTCGCTCCCGCGCCGCCCGTCGAGTCAGTGCTCGCCGTGGGCGCGTCGCTGCTGCACCCAGCCGCAAAGCCGCACAGCGCGACCGCCAACGCACTCAACCCGAGATTCAGCCGAAAGCTCGCCATGGCGAGTGCAGTGTCCGGATCGCCCGAAATCCAGCAGCTTTTCCGGGCCAAAGTTCGCGCGCGCGCTGCGCAAATTATGAAAGCGGGATGTACAATTCCGTAATCAGCTGTTCCTTCGGCACCTCGATCGGGTTGTTCACGTAAATCTCGAACGTGGTGCCTTCGCCCATGCGCTCGCCGCTCGCGGGCAACCAATGGCCCATGAAGCGCGCCCACGCATCGCCGAGCTGCTCGTACGGACCCACGTGCGTCGTGCATGCGAAGCGGCCCGCGGCGATGCGTTTTTCAGCGAGGCCCTCGGGGATCTTCGCGTTCTCGGCGACGACGACGGCCGCGTCCGAGCCGAGCTCGGCTTCCGCTGTGGTTTCCGGATCGTCGTAGTAGAGCGCGAGCATCGTCGGCTTCGACGTGAAGAGCCCCGCGCGGCCGGCGATCTCGCCCAAGCGCGCGAATGCTTCCGAAATGCGATTGTACGCGCCGCGGTGATGCAGCGTCGCGAGGCGCATCGCCGGCAACTGTTTCTTCTCGACGTTCATGGTCTCTTCTCCTTTCAAGAAATGGACGTTCAGCGCCGCGCATTGCGGCACGAAATGAATCCCGGAACGCGCCGCAATTTCGACTTGAAGAGCGCGTTCGCGCGCCGGACACGCAGCGCGCCCTTGCTGTCGAAATTCTGTCGGCGAATGCGCGTAGCGCGCGCGAAAAACGCGCGTGAACGCCTCGTGCGTGTCGTAACCGGCGTCCACCGCGATCGCGACGATCGATGTTTCTTCTGCCAAGAGGCGGAACGCCGCGCGTTCGAGGCGCAACCGACGATGCAGCTCGAGCGGCGTCTCGCCGAGCAAGCCGCGGAAGATGCGATGAAAGTGATACGGCGAAAGCGCTGCCAGCTTCGCGAGCTGCTCCAAATCCAGCGCTTCGTCGAGGCTCGACACGACGCGCTCCGCCGCTTTCAACACCGCTTGCTCGTAGAACGACCGCGTCTCCGCTTTCACGCTCATTCATCTACACCGCGCGCCGAGCGGTTGCTTGACGCGCGTTGCGCATTTTCGGCGCCGCCGGCAAGCTGCTCGCGCGGCCACATTTTCGTCACGCGACGTGGGGCCGCAGCTGCGCTCGCGGGCGCGAGGACCGAGTCGGGCTGAATGCGAGACGACACCCCAGAGCGCCGCGGCGGGTGTCTCCGGCGGAGTTTGCTTGTTAGAAGCTCTAACAAGCACGTGAGATCGAGCCGCACCTTGTTAGAGGTTCTAACAAGTCGGCTGGAGTCGCACCTCGTTGAATTTCCAGCGCTCAAACGCGCGCGGAAACCGTTCGCGGCGGCGTTGGGCCCTCCGCGGCGCGCGGAGCGCGACGCTTGGGGGGCCGGCGCGCGCAGCGGAGCGAGCACGCCACCGTGAAAGCGACGCGCAACGACGCGGGGCACCCGATCACGAATGAAGCCTAATTCTGGGCGAAAGTCGCGCGCAGCACCGCGGCGGTCGCGGTCTTCAATTTCGCGATTTTCGCGGGCGGGCCAGCGGCGACGATTTTGCCGCCGGCGGCTCCGCCTTCGGGTCCGAGCTCGATCAAGTGATCCGCGCCGGCGATGACTTGGGGTTGGTGCTCGATCACGACGAGCGTGTCGCCGCGTTCGACGAGGCGCCCGAGCACGGTCATGAGCTTGGCGACGTCCGCGATGTGCAAACCCGTGGTGGGTTCATCGAGCACGTACAGAGTTTTTTCGTGACGGCGACCGGCGGTGAGCTCGCTCGCGAGCTTGAGGCGTTGCGCTTCACCGCCCGAGAGCGTGTGCGAGCCTTGGCCGAGCGTGATGTAGCCCGCGCCGAGATCGGCGAGGGTCTTGAGCGGCGCGGCGATGGTCGGGTGGTTTTCGAACACTTCGACCGCTTCTTCGGCGGTGAGCGCGAGCACTTCACCGATCGAGCGACCGAGGAATTTGATTTCGAGCGTTTGCGGTTCGAAGCGCAGGCCGTTGCACGTCGGGCAAGGCGTGACGACATCGGGCAAGAAGCTCATCTCGTGGGTGATGACGCCCTGGCCTTCGCACGTCGGACATTGGCCGCCGCCCTTCGAGTTGAAGGAGAAGCGCTGCGCGGCAAAGCCCGCGATTTTGGCTTCATTCGTGATCGCGAACAGCCGGCGAATTTCGTCCCAGATGCCGAGGAACGTCGCCGGCACCGAGCGCGGCGTGCGCCCGATCGGCGATTGATCGACGGCGATCGCGCGCTCGAGGCCTTGCTGACCCTTGAGCGATTTGAAGCGGCCGGGCGTTTCCGCGACGAGCCCGAGCTTTTGACGCAGCGCCGGCAAGAGCACATGGCGAATGAGCGTGCTCTTGCCCGAAC
>FTDA01000148.1_pt1 | contig 17408 bp, 12 predicted proteins | sample 1639731 | NCBI WGS metagenome assembly FTDA01 (sample SAMEA3914869, study PRJEB12502) | metagenome | biome: forest; material: soil | place: USA | collected 2012-03-12 | depth 0.1 m
CCGGCGTGCTTCAAAATATCCGCGGCGCGATCGACGATGAAACCCTTGGCGATGCCGCCGAGGCCGATCTTGTGATCCTTCGGTAACTTCACGGCGCGCTCCGCCGGATCGAGCTGAACGGTGCGGTAATCGACGAGCTTTCGCAGCTTTTCGATCGTGGCTTTGGGCGGAACTTTCGGCTCGGCGTCGGCGGCGCTGCCGAATTTCCACACGCCGCTCATGGCTTGAAACGTGATGTCGAAGGTGCCTTGCGAAGCTTTGCCTTCTTCGAGCGCGCGCGAGATCACGCTGAACGTTTCGGGCCCGACCTTCACCCATTGATCGGGGCTCGCGTTGATTTTGCCGACCTCGCTATCGTCCCGCCATTCACTGAGCAAGCCTTCGAGGCGGCGCATCTCGGCGAGCGCTTGCGTGATCGCGGCTTTGATTTCGACGGCGCCGACTTGCGGCGTCGTGTAAGCGATGAAGTGCACGTTCGTGCCCATCGCGACGTCTTGAAAGTCGACCTTCTCTGGTTCGAACGGCGAAGCGACGACGCTCGTCGCGCTCGGTGCAGCTGGTGTGGGGGCGCTCTGTGCGACGGGCGGCGGCGCAGAGACGGCGCGCGCGGCATCGCCCGCTTCGGTCTTCGGGCTCTTCGCGCTGCACGCCGAAACACTGAAAATAATCGCAAAAAGCGCCCAATTTGCGGCGTTTATTCGGCGTTTCTTCCGGAGCTTACCTAGAGCGCGCATCTCTGGGCTATGCTCTCTAGCATGGCGCTCGATCGTAATGCACTGGACCAAACGGTGGACGAGCTCGGCGCAGAGTTGTCCGCGCTCGCGCGCAAGATCCACGCTCACCCCGAGCTGTGTTGGGAAGAGCGGCAGGCGTGCGCTTGGATCGGCGAGTGCCTCGAGAAGGAGCTGCACGGCGAGGTCGAGCGCGGCATCGGCGGGCTCGAGACTGCGTTTCGCGCGCGCATCGGCAGCGGCTCGCCGAAGATCGCGATCTTGGCGGAGTACGACGCATTGCCGGACATCGGGCATGCTTGCGGGCACAATCTGATCGCGGGCAGCGCGGTCGGCGCGTTCCTCGCGCTCGCGCGCCAAGCGTCGCATCTGGGCGGCTCGGTCGAGATCATCGGCACGCCCGCCGAAGAAGGCGGAGGCGGCAAAATCAAGCTGCTCGAAGCCGGCGTGTTCCAAGGCGTGGACGCCGCGATGATGTTCCACCCGTTCGATCGCGATATTTTGGCGCACGGCGCCTTGTGCAGCATGCGCATCGCGATGACGTACGAAGGCGTGCCGGCGCACGCCGCCGCCGCGCCGTTCGCCGGCCGCAGCGCGCTCACGGCGTGCATGGAAACCTTTCGGCTGATCGATTCGCAGCGCGTGCACTTCCGCGACGGCGTGCGCGTGCACGGCATCATCACGAACGGCGGCCAAGCCGTGAACGTGATCGTCGAGCACGCCGCTTCCGAGTTCACGTTGCGCGCGCGAGATTCGGCAGAGCTCGCGCGCGTGAAAGAAATCGTGCTGCGCTGCGCGTGCGCCGCCGCGATGGCATCCGACGTGAAGGTCGCGTTCAAAGAGAAGCCGGGCTACCGCGAGATGCGGAACAACCTCGTGATGGCGCGCCGCTTCGGCGCGGCGCTCGAAGCGCTCGGCCGCAATGCGCGCGAGACGGACACGCGCGTCGGCGCGGGCTCGACGGACATGGGCGATGTCAGCCTGCATTTGCCCTCGATTCATCCTTATCTCGCGATTTGCGACGAAGGCGAATCGCTCTGCCACGAGCATCGCTTCGCTGATTGCGCGGCGAGCGAGCGCGGCATGGCGACGATGATCGTCGCGGCCAAGGCGATGGCGCGGACCACGCTGGATCTGCTGGAAGATCCGAAATTGCTCGGTGAAGCCAAGCGCGAGTTCGAAGCGGCGCGCGCCTGACGCACGCGTTTCGCGTCGCGCTTGGCGAGCGCAGCCAAGAACGGTAGAATTTGAGGATGCGCTTTGGTTCTTCGCGACTCGGCTCGATGACTTTGGCTGCAGCCGCCGTGCTGCTCTTGCTCTCGAGCAGCGGCAGCAGCGCGCTCGCCGCGTCCGACTCCAACGCGACGCGTGACGTGACTTACGTCGTCGTGCCGGAGGGGTTGAAGATCACCGTCGCGGGCGTGAAGTTCATCGCCAGCGCCGCGGCCGAGCAAATCGGCCAAGGTTGGGGCGCGAAAATCAGCCTCGAAGCCAGCTCGGACGACGGCAAAGCGCACTCGCTCACGAAGCCGAAAGCAGGGCCGCTCGCGTTTGCCGGCAGCGTCTCGCGCAAAGGCAAATCGGACCCCGAGCATTTCGGCGACGAACGCGCGGGTGACGGTGAGCTCGCGATCGATCCCGACAAACCCACGAAATTCAGCCGCGTCTGGCCCGTCAAAGGCGTGCGCACGCTCGCGATCGGTGACTCGCTGGATCTGCAAGTCGCGCTCTGGGGCCTCGGCGATTCTGCGGATACGCGTCGTCCGGTGAAGCAGTTCTTCCACGTGCGGATGGAAGTGAGCAAAGGCAAGCCGCGCGCGGTGATCGAGCCGCCCGCTTCGGCGAGCGGCAAGTGAAGCTCAGCGCCCGCTGAACTTCGGTTTGCGCTTTTCGGCGAAGGCGGCCAGGGCTTCTTCGCGATCCGCGCTGTGCAGACAAAGCTCGTACTGCTCGAGCTCGAACGCGAGACCTTGCTCGAGCGTGAGGCTCGACGTCGCGCGCACGGCTCGCAGCGCCGCGCGCTGCGCGATCGGCGCGCCATTCGCGATCGGCGAGAGCCAGGTCAGCGTTTTTTCCAGCAGATCCTCGCTGCTCGGCACGAGCAGATTGATCAGGCCGAAGCTCAACGCCTCTTGCGGCGCGACGCGACGACCGGTGAGGATCAAGTCGAGCGCGCGCGCTTCGCCGATCAGGCGCGGCAAGCGCTGCGTGCCGCCGGCACCAGGGATGATCGCGAGGCCCGTCTCGGGCAAGCCGAGCAGCGCCGTTTCTGTCGCCGCGCGCAGATCGCACGTGAGCGCGAGCTCGAGCCCACCGCCGAGCGCGACGCCGTTGATCGCCGCGATCGTCGGAAAATCCGAGCTCGCGAGCCAGCCGAGCTCACTGCGATAGAGCGCGAGCATCTCCTGCACTTGCTCGCGCGTCATGCCTTGTCGTTCTTTGAGATCGGCGCCGGCGCAAAAGGCTTTGTCGCCCGCGCCGGTGAGTACGCACGCGCGCACGCTCGGATCCTTCGAGAGCTCGCGCCCGATGCGTCCGATGCTCTCGACTGCCGCGCGCGAAAGCGCGTTCATGCGCTCGGGGCGATCGAGCGTCACGAGCGCGACCGTGCCGCGCCGCTCGAGGCGCACGGGCTCGCGCGCGGCCTCGCTCATGCACGGCCTTTGCGCGCGCGTTTGGCCGGTTTTGCCGCGGTTTTCTTGCTCGGCGCGGGAGCTTTCTTGTCTTTCGGTGGCGTCGGCTTCGGCTCTTTCTCGGCCGCGTTCCCTTTCGATTTGCCGGCTTCGAGCTTCGACAGACGCGCTTTCAGCTCCGAGACTTCGGTGCGCACCGTCTCGAGCTCATCGGTGAGCCGCTTGCGATCGGCGGTCGCGTTGCCGTCGGTCATGTCACGCAGAGCTTCGCGCAAGCGACGCAGCACGCGCCCGTCGAGCTCACGCTCTTTCGCGCGGTTGAGCGCGCCGCGCGCCTTCGGGTCGCCGAGGTTCTGCAGCGCCGCGACGACGTCGATCTTCAAGTGCGGATCTTTGTCTTCGAGCAGCTCTTCCAAGTGCTCGCGCACTTTGCGATCTTGGGAGAGTTGGGCCAGCGCGGCGATCGCGGCGCGGCGACCGCGCGTGGGCACGCCGTAGCGCGTGCGCTCGATCACTTCCGGAATGGCGGCTTCGTCACGCAGCGCGGCGAGACCATCGAGGGCGCCCGCGCGCGCGACATCCGCCCACGAATTGCGATCCAAGAGCGGCACGATCACCTTGAGCGCGCTCGGTTGACGCGTGCGGCCGAGCGCGCGCACGGATTCGGCTTCCACCAAATAGCTCGGATCGGATTTGGCGCGTTTTTCCAGCGCTCTTGCGGCTTCGGGCGTCTTGAAATTGCCGAGCGCGCCGGCGACGGCGCGGCGCACCTTCGGGTGCTCGGTGCCGGCATGCTCACTCAGCGCGCTGAAGGCTTGCTCCGAGCGGATTTTGCCGAGCGCGCGCGCGGCCTCGGCGCGCACCATCCAAGCTTCTTTCGCGTTCGCGAGGACGGCCGCGAGTGCGGCGATGGTTTCGGGATCATCGCGACGGGAGAGCGCGTCCGCGGCGCGCGCGCGGGAAATCGCGCGCGTCGCTTTGACGAGCTGCGTGCGCAACATGTCGGACGGGGCCTCGAAATTCAATTCGCCGAGCACGCGCAAATCGGGATCGAAGGCGACGAAGGCCGGGCGTTCATCGAGCGCGATCACGAGCGTATCGTTCGCGAGCGTGACCGTCTTCTTGTGACGCGAGACCGAGCCCGCGCGTGTGCCGACCTCGACTTCGAGCTCGAATTGGAAGAGCGCCGTCTCCCCGATTTTTTGCGCCTGCTTCGCGCTCACGGACAAAAGTCCGTCATCCCAGCTCACCTTCACTTTGAGATCGGGGTGCCCCGGGCGATAGACCCAGGAATCGAAGAAGCGTTCGAGCGAGCGCCCCGACACTTTTTCGAGCGCACGCTGCAAGTCATTCGTCTCCACGATGCCGTAGGCGTGGCTCGTCAAATGCTCGCGAATGCCGGCCCAAAATAGCTCATCACCGAGCTCGCGGCGCAGCATGTGCAAGACCAGGCCGCCCTTTTCGTACAAGTGGCGGTCGAACAAATCGATCGGCTCGTTGTAATCACGGCACACGATGGGGCGTGCGTAGCGCGCGCTCGCTTCGTGCAAGTACGTGTCGTTGTCGAACGAGACACCGAAGTCGTACTCATCACGCCCAAGGCGATCTTCCCGCTCGATGTGCTCGAGGTACGTGGCAAAGCCTTCGTTCAACCACGCGTGCGACCAATCCCGGCAGGTGACGAAATCACCGAACCATTGATGCGCGAGCTCGTGCGCGACCAAATCCGTCGAGCTGATGTCGAGCGCAGCGCGCTCATCGAGCAGCACGTGCTCGTACATCGTCGTCGCGGTCGTGTTCTCCATGCCGCCGAAAATGAAATCACTCACGACGATCTGGGAGTAGCGCTGCCACGGAAAGGGCACACCAGTCAGCCGCGAGAACAGCTCGATCATGCGCGGCGTCTCGCCGAAGCTGCGCGCCGTATCTTTCTTGCGCGCGGGCGGCACGTAGTAGCGCACCGGCACGCTCTTGCCGGGGCCAGTCACCGCGTCACGATCTTCGACGATCGCGAAATCACCGGCGACGAGCGTGATGAGGTAGCTCGGATGCGGCTGATCCAGCCTGAAATGATAGCTCCACGGCTTTTTGCTCGAAGGCTTTTCACTGTCGATGAGCTCGCCGTTCGAGAGCACGACCATGCCGTTCGGCACGCTGACTCGGATCTCCGAAGTCATCTTCATGTGCGGCTTGTCGTGGCACGGGATCCAATGGCGCGCGTCTTCGTCTTGGCACTGCGTCCAAACTTGGCGCGGGCGATCTTTCACTTTGGCGTCGGGCGCGAGGAAGTACACGCCGCGACGCGGAGTCACGCGGTAGCGCACTTCCACCTTGCCGGCGTTGGCCGCGCCGATGCCGCGCACGGTGATCGCGTCGCCGTCGTAGAAATAGTCTGCGTCGGTGAAGCCTTTGCCGACGTCGAGGCGCACGCTCTCGATGCTGAAGCCGACCGCGTCGAGCGTGAGCTCTTCGGCCGCGGGCGCGACGCGCTCGAAGCTCAACGTGGCTGCGCCGCTCACCGATTTCTCTGCGAAATCCAGGGCGATGTCCAAAAACAAATGCCGGATCGCGAAGGGACGCGAGCGCTCGTATTGGCGCTCGGTGCCGGCGAGCGCGAACGGGGAACCTGCGCTCGAACAAGCACAGCGCGAGTGGAGCCGAGAAGCGTGAGACGACATGCTGGAAAGAAACTCGGTAGCCTGCTCCGAGAACTCGCGCAAGTGCCCGTTTTCGGCCGAATCCGCGCGCGGCACGCTCGCGGCGGTGTATCTTCTGGCCGTGCCGACGACGCTCACGGGCGAAGTGGAGCGCGTCACCTACGAGAACGAGGCGACGAGCTTTCGAGTGATCCGCCTTGGATCGGTCGAAGGCGCGGGTGCTCGCCGAGGCGCCTTGCCAGTGGTGGGCACGTTTGCCGCAGTCGGGCCGGGCACGCGTGTGCGAGTTACCGGCGAGTTCGTGAACGATCCGAAGCGCGGCGAGCAGTTTCGGGTCGAGTCCTTGATGGCGATCGCGCCGAGCACGCTCGCGGGGCTCGAAAAGTATCTCGGCTCCGGCGTGATTCCGGGGATTGGTCCGGGCTTCGCCAAGCGCATCGTCGAGACGTTCGGCATGGATAGCCTGACCGTGCTCGACACGCAGCCCGAACGCTTGGGTGAAGTGAGCGGCATCGGTGAGCGTCGCGTCGAGGAGATCAAAAAGACGTGGGCTTCGCAGCGCGCGATCAGCAACGTGATGATGCTCCTGCAAACGCACGGCGCTTCACCCGCGCTCGCCGCGCGCATCTTCAAACAATACGGCGATAAGTCGGCCGCGGTGCTGCAGCGTTCGCCGTATCGCTTGGCGCTCGACGTGCGCGGCGTCGGGTTCAAGACCGCGGACAAGATCGCGCGCTCGCTCGGCATCTCGGGCGATCACCCGGAGCGCGCACAAGCCGGCGTGATGCACGAGCTCGGCGTGCTCGCGGAGCAAGGTCACATCGTCGTGCCGCGCGAAGGGCTCGCGGAGCGAGCGGCGACGATGCTCGAGATCGACGTGGACCACGTGGCTGCGGCGATCGAAGCTTTGTGGGCGTCCGAGCGCGTCGTCGTCGAAGACGGCGGCGTGTACCTGAAATGGCTGCATCAAGCCGAGGTTTCGGTGGCCAACGGGCTCAAGCGCTTGCTCGACAGCCCGGGCAAAGAGCTCGGCGGCCTCGAAGCGGCGCTGCTCGATTTCGAGCGCGCCTCCAAAATCGAGCTCGCTCCGGGACAACGCGCGGCGGTCGAAGCCGCAGCGCGACACAAAGTGGTGGTCATCACCGGCGGTCCCGGCGTCGGCAAAACCACGATCGTGCGCGCGATCTTGAACGTGCTCGGCAAAGCGCGCTTGCGCGTCAAGCTCGCGGCTCCGACGGGTCGCGCCGCGAAGCGCTTGAGTGAATCGACCGGCCTCGAAGCGAGCACGCTCCACCGCTTGCTCGCGTTCGATCCGAGGCAGAATGATTTTCAAGTCGACGGTGACAACCCGATCGAAGCAGATGTCGTGATCGTCGATGAAGCGTCGATGATCGACGTGCCGCTCGGCGCGGCCTTGATCGGCGCGTTGCCCACGGCTTCGCGCCTCGTCGTGGTCGGTGATTCGGATCAATTGCCTTCGGTCGGCCCCGGCGCGCTCTTGCGTGATTTGATCGACAGCGGGCGCATCCCGACCGTGCGCTTGAACGAGATTTTTCGGCAAGCGGGCGCGAGCAACATCGTGACCAACGCGCACCGCATTTTGCACGGCGAAATGCCCGAGAACGTCGACGCGGACGCGCCGAATGCCGATTTTTTCGTGGTCCCGCGGCGCACGCCCGAGGAAGCCGCGGAGCTCGTGCGCGAGCTCGTGGTCACGCGCATTCCGCGGCGTTTCGGCTTGGATCCGAAGCGGGACGTGCAAGTGCTCACGCCGATGCACCGCGGACCGGCCGGCACCATCGCGCTCAATGAGCTTCTGCAAGCCGCGCTCAACCCGACGGGCCCAGCGCTCGAGTCGCGCGGCCAGAAGCTGCGGCTCGGCGACAAGATCATGCAGACGCGCAACGACTACGAGCGCGAAGCATTCAACGGCGACATCGGCCTCGTCAGCGCGGTCGATCTCGAAGGGCGCAAGCTCAGCGTGCGCTTCGATCAACGCGAGGTCGAGTACGACGACGCGAGCCTCGACGCGCTCACGCTGGCGTACGCGACGAGCATTCACAAGAGCCAGGGCAGCGAATATCCGGCGGTCGTGATCCCGCTCTTGACGACACATTTCGTCATGCTCTCGCGGAACCTCGTGTATACGGCGGTCACGCGCGCGAAAAAGCTGTGCGTGCTGGCGGCGGATCCACGCGCGCTGCGCCTCGCGCTCGGCGAAACGCGACGTGAGGAGCGCATGACCCGGCTCGCCGCGCGGCTGCGAGCTTGAGCAAAATAGGGCCAGATCCTCGGCCTAAATAGGCATTTCTCGCAGCACCTCGCAGGCGCATTCGCGGTCGAGTCGGCGTCGTCATCGTCCTGAAACAAATTGCCCGAGTTACTGGGGGGTCTGCGCGATTTTTGTGCGATGGACGCGCGCCGGGCTGGACACTCCGAGCTATAGCTAGCGCCGGGTGACGCCACACTTGGCGCCCGCCCGACGCCTCACGCGATGGCTCCTGCCGATTCACAGCTCGACGACGACACGCGCGGCACGCCTCAGCTCGCCGCAGGGCTCGATGTGCGCTCTCTGCCGATCGGACCCGAGGAAGCATTCGTGCTCTCGCGCGTGGATGGCGCGAGCTCGGAGTCGGACATCGCCGCGGCGACGAACTTCAGTCACGAAGAGGTCGCGCGCATCCTCACGCGGCTCGCCGAGCTGGGCGCGGTCGTGTTCGAAGCCGAGCACACGAACCCGCGCTTCGCGCGCTCGTTCCGCCCGAGCCCGCCTCCGACTCGCTCCGGCGCCTATCGCATCGGTCCGATCACGGAGACGCACGAGCCGCGCGCTTCCTTGCATCCGGCGTCGGCCGACGCGAGCACGGATGAGCTCGCCGAAGCCGTGGATCTGGATTTGGCGCAGAAACGTCAATTGCTCGCGCTCCACGCGCGGGTGGACGGCGCGACTCACTACGCGCTGCTCGGGCTTGATGCGCACGCGGATGCCAAGGCCGTGCGCGCCGCGTACTACGAGCTCGTGCACGTGTTTCATCCGGATCGCTTCTTCGGGAAAAATCTCGGGAGCTACAAGCCGAAGCTGATCAAGGTCTTCGCCAAGTTGACCGAAGCGTACGAGACCTTGCACCGCGCGGAATCGCGCGCCGAGTACGACAAGTATTTGCACGCCAAGGATCGCACGCTGGATTTCGAGCGCGCATTTTTCGATCACGAGCGCCAAGCGGCGGAGATCGCGTCGGCGCTGCAACGCATCGAACAGGCGGCGCGCGCCGATTCGCTCGCACCAGAGCCGTCGGGCGGAGCGCACCCGGCGACAGCGAGCTCGCCGAGCAGCAGCAATTTGCGGCACTCGCTCGCGCCGCCGAGCGAGGCAGATCGCCGTCGCGCGCTCGCGCGGAAGCTCGGTCACTCCTCGGCGCCGCCGCCGCGAACGTCGTCGCTGCCGCCGAAATCGGCTCAGGAACACGCTGCGGACGAGCTCAAGCGTCGATACGAAGCCCGCTTGCAGCGCGCGCGCCGCGATCAATTGCAGCACTACCTCGCGCTCTCCGACGAAGCGGCGGGACGCAAGGATCTCGCAGCGGCGGCCAACGCGCTTCGTATCGCGAGCTCGCTCGCACCGGAAGATGCGGAGCTCGGCGCGCGCCTCGGTGAGCTCGAAACGCGCGCTTCCGCCGAGCTGTGGGAAGCCTACACAGAGCGCGCGAAGTATGCGGCGTTCGAAGGTCGTCACGCAGAAGCCGCGGAGTCTTTCGAACGCGCCGCCCTCGGTCATCCGACGGCCACGCTCTTCGAACGCGCGGCATTTCACCTGCTCGAGGCCGGGGGTGATTTGAAGCGCGCCAGCTCGCTCGCGAAGCAAGCCGTCGCGCTCGCGCCGCAGAGCGGGAAATGCCGGCTCACGCTGGCGCAGGTGTACTACGCCGCCAAGCTGCGCGAGAGCGCGCTCGCCGAACTCGAACGCGCGCGCTCGCTCGAACCGAATCAGGCGCTGATCAAAGAGTGGATCGATCGCGTCAAGCGCGGCGATCGCGAGCGCTGAGCGCGCTCGCGCCGCGCGTGCGCGCAGCAACAGCGTGACTCGGAAGTCACACCTCGCCGTTCACGGTGCCGAGAAAGATGCGCGATTTGCGCGTTTTTTTTCGCTGGCGCACGGCTTGCTGTAGCTGACGCTCGTGACCGATGGGGCGCGCGTGCTCGGGGGCGCTCGCTCGTTTACGCAGGAGTAACGATGAAATTGGGGATTTTTTCGACGGCAATGGTGTGTCTCGGCGTGGGGTGGGGCGGTGTGGCGCACGCGCAGGATGCGAACTCGACGGTGTCGACCGCGCCGAGCGTATCGAACGAAGGACACGCGAACGGCTTGATGGTGCAAGCGCGGCTGCAGACCGACGGCGGTTTGCTCGGGCTCGGCGGTGGACCCGGCTTCGTGCTCGGTTATCGCGGGTCGGCGTTTTCGCTCGGACTCGGCGCGCAGTTTTCGCGCGTCGCCATTTCGGCAGGCAGCGACACTGCGAGCGGCACGTACTTCGAGCTCGCGCCGACGCTCTCGCTCGACGTTTGGCATTCGCGGGACGGCCGCGCTTCGGCGAGCTTGATCGGTTCGGTGGGCTACGCGCGCGGATCGCTCAGCACGAGCTCGAGCGGACAATCGTGCACCGGTGACGGCTTCGGCGGCGAGACTTGCACAACTTCGCTCGGCAACGGCAGCGTCTCGGCTTCTTTGATTCCGGTGCGCCTCGGCTTCGGCGGAGACTACTTTTTGAGCCGAAATTTCGCGCTCGGCGCTGAAATCGGCGTGCAGGCATTGTTCGTCGCCGGCCTCTCGGGCTCGGGTAGCAGCTCGTCTTCTTCGGCGAGCGTCGATGCCGGCGCGGACGCGGAGTTCGCCTACGGTGCGCTCCGCGCCACCTTCGTGCTCGGTGATTGACGATGAGCGCGACGCGCGGCGCTTCAGCGCGTCGCGCGTCGCGCGTCGCCTCACGCGCTCAGGGAAAACCCGGCGTACTGCCTTGAGTCGGGCAGTAGATGATCTTGTAATCCTTCGAGCCGTGCCCGCCGTTTTGAACCGCGGACGGGCAAATGAAGAGGCTCTGCGGATCGTCGTACGGATAGGTGTACGAAGTCGGGCAGCCTTGCTTCATGTACGAGGTCACGTCCGTTGGGCCGTGCCCGCCGTTGCTGCTCTGCCCATTCTTGCACCCGACGACTTTGCCGTTGCCGTCTTTCATTTGTTGGGACTCGGGGCACATCAGGTTCAAGTCGACTGCGCAAATCGGGCTGCCGCATTGCTGATCGGCGCCGAGCGGACCGCCGGGCACGTAACTCGCGCTCGGTGTCCACGGGGCATCCAACTGAATGATGCCGGTCGGAATCGTGAACCCGTCGACCAAGCTGATGTCGTACCAATCCGAGTTCATGCCTGCGGTGAGCGTGAACTCGGCGAGCGTGTCGTTGCCGGTTTGCGCGCATTTGAGCTTGCCCGGATCGCCCGTGCACTCGGAGCGCGGCCAAATTCGGCCCGACCAGTTGTTGGGCCAACCGACGACGATCGCGTCACCCGAAGCGAGCTTGTACGGCACGTTGCCCGGAAACGTGCTCGCGGGCAGCGCGAAATTCCAAATGTCGTAGGTGCAATGATTTTCGATCGTGAGCTTGCGCGGCAAGGTCTGATCGCCGACGGGCATCGGCGTGCCCGCGTCGACCATCGGCGGCGTTTCGCCACCGCCGCCGGTGCCGCTCACGCTGCTCGAGGTGCCTGCGCTGCTCGAGCTCGAGCCGGCGAGCCCGCTCGTGCTGCCGCTGACACCCGTGCTGCCGCCTTGCGTGGCAGTCGTGCCGCCGCTCGCCGTCGTGCCGTGACCGGCGGCGCCCGCCGCGGCGTGGCCCGCGCTGCCGTCACTATCACTCGAGGGTGACGAGCTCCCGCAGGCGAGCGCGAGCCCCGAGCCCCAGATCACGGCCGAGCCGAGCACGACGAGCGATGGACGAAGCTGCGCGCGCGAGCGCCGTGATTTTTGGCTCTGCATATTTTTTCTTTCCGGACACAAAGCAGCCCGACGCGCTTCGGTGTGCCCACACCCTTGGTGACCGGCGCGCGGAAGACTCGTGAGGTCGCTCGGTCGGGGCGCGTAAACAGCGACAAGAACGGCAGAAAGCGGGCGAAATCAGCCGTAAACCGCGGCATGCGGCCTTCGCCTTTGCTCGACACGCGCGGGTGAATGCCCGAAAACGAACGGATGCAGCCGGGTCCGGCAGTTCATCCGATCGTCGCGTTCTGTGGCCAGCTCTCGGGCAACTCCGTGATTCGCGGTCATGTGCTGGCGAATCGGATCGAGCGGCTGACCGCGGACGTGCAAGTGGGTCCCGCGCTGCACGAAGGCGAGAGCCTGCTCGCCGGGATCGACTACGACTTTCCCGCGCGCGGTCGCGCGCTCGGCTCGCACGCTTCGCTCTTGCTCAGCGATCGTCGCATCTACGGCAGCCTCGTCTCGAGCAACATCACGCACACGCACGTCGATTTGCCGTACGCGCAAGTCCTCCAAATCAACGACGACGGCGGCCTCTTGAATCACGCGCTGACCGCGTTCACCGCGCAGGCCTCAATCAAGCTTCCGATGTGGGGCAAAGATCTCGTGCCGTTCTTCCGCAACGTGCTCACGTTGCCGCCAGAGCAGCGCACGTTCGGTCCGCTCCATTTGCCGCCCGGGCCCGGAGATCCGATCGGCGCTCACGCCGCGGCCAGCTCGCTCGTTTCGGGCAGCGCGATCACGCGGGCGCTGCCGGCGCTGGTGTACGAAGCCGGGCGCTCGGGGCGACTGCACGAAGCCGCGGCGCGCGCGATCCTCGAGCGCGTGGTGATCTTGGATCGCTCGCTCGTGATGGGGCGCGGCATGCATCGCGGGCAATGGCTGAGCACGCTGTCGCGCTCTGCGCTCGCTCCGCTGCTCGCTGCGTTGCTCGGCGTGCCCGTGCACTCGAGCGGCGATTCGCGCTGGGAAAGCCATGATTTCGCGATCGAGCCAGGTGGTCGCAGCGCCGGCGCTGCGGCGGCAGCGAGCGCCGCGGGGCTCGCGGCTGCGGCGCTGTTCGGCGTCGGGTTCATCGCGCGTTCGGGCGGCGGCCTCGGCTTCAACGTGCTCCGCGCGACGGTCGTGGATTTTCCGTGCGGCGCCGGAGTCACGCTCGCGGGCGCGCAAGGGCCGCACACGTTCAAGCTGCCGTTCGCCGCCACCGGGCTCTTGCAACCGTTGTTTCAAGCCGTCACGCGCGTGGAACTGCGCGCGATTTTGGCCGAGGTCGCGCTCGCTGGCCAAGTGCCTCCGAGCGAGCTCGCGCGCGTGCCGCGGCCAACGCTGGAAGCCGCGTGCGCGGCGCTCGGCGCCCGACTCGATCTCTCCGGCATCTACCCGAAGGGTTAACGGCTACTTGAAGCTCGGATCGCTCTCGGGCTTCTTCACGCGCGCTTTTTCGTCGAGCCCGGACAAGATTTCGACGTTCAAGCCGTCGGACAACCCGACTTTGACGTCTCGGCGCTCGAAGTGCTGGGGCTGCGCGGTCTCGACTTCGACGTAGGTGGCGCCCTTTTCGTAGTGCACGAGCGCTTCCGAAACCGAGAGCACCTGATCGCGTCGTTCTAGGATGATGTCGGCGTTCGCGCTGTAATTGGCGCGGATCGTGATGCCTTCTTTGAGGAACAGCGCGGCCTTCACCTCGAACTCGATCGTGCCGTCTTTCTCGACGCCCTTCGGCGCGATGTACTCGAGCTTGCCGTCGAATCGCTCGGTCCCGAGCGCGCCGACCGCGATCGAGACCGGCATCCCGACGTGAATTTTGCCGACCTCGGACTCATCCACGCGACCCTGAAAAATCATGTCGCTCATGTCCGCGACGGAGGCGATGGTCGTGCCTTCGTTGAAGGTGTTGGCTTCGATCACGGAAGCGCCTTCACGCACCGGCACTTCGAGCACGGTGCCTTCGACCGTGGAGGTGACCACGTTGGCGACGCGCGTGGATTTCTTCGACGTCCCTTGCACGAGTAGATCTCGGTTGCTCTCGGCGGCATCGAGCTCGGCTTTGCGGAGCTGGGCGGCGAGCATGTATTGGTTGTACTCAGTCTGCGAAACCAAGCTCTGCGAGTACAGCTGCTTGAAGCGCTCGGCCTCGCTCTGCGCGTTTTCCAGGCTGATTTGCGCTTGGGTGACCTTGGTCTCCGCCTGATCCACTTGCACCATGTTGGGCATGATCCGGATCTTGGCCACGAGCTGACCTTGTTTGATGCTCTGCCCGGGTTGAATCAAGAGCTTGTCAATCACGCCCGAGACGTGCGGCTTCACCGTGACCTCGCGCCGCGGCACGAGCGCGCCCGGCGCGACCGTTTTCTTCACGATGTCCATCACGACCGGCTGCATCGTTTTGTAAACGATTGGGCGGGCTTCGGACTTGCGATAGAGAAATACGAGCGTCGCGACGAACGCGACGAACACGAACGTGGTCAAGAGGACGGGCAGCGCGCGGCGGATCATTCGGCCCTCAACGCTTCTACCGGGTGCACGCGCGCCGCGTGACGCGCAGGCACGACGGCGGCGAGCGCGCCGGCGACGATGAGCACGGCTACCGCGCCGAGCGCCACTTGCAAGCTCACCTCCGGCTGACTCAACGGCGCATTCGGCAGATTTTTCACCGCGCGCCCCGCGGCTTCCAGGCCCAAAACGCCGGCGACGACGCCGAGGTAGCCGGCCAAGCTCGTGAGCACGAGGCCCTCGGCCACGACCAGCGCGACGATCGAGCCCGGCGTCGCGCCGAGCGCTTTGCGAATGCCGATCTCCTTCGTCCGCTCCTTCACGATGATGAGCAAGATGTTGCTCACGCCGAGCATGCCCGCGCACAGCGTCAGGATGCCGACGAACCAGACGAACTTGCGAATGCTGCGGAACAAACCCTGAATGCTCTCGAATTTCTCGGCCGCGTTGTACGAGCCGATCGCGAGTGAATCATCGGGGTGAATGCGGTGGCCGTTCATGATCGAGCGGCGCACGTTTTGCTCGACGAGCGACGCAGGCAAATCCGTCCGCGCGGTGAACGAGAGCCAGCCGACGCGATCCTTCACGTTGAACGCGGTTTGGAAAGTGGAGAACGGCACGTACACTTGAGAGATCATTTTCTCGCGCTCGTCGCCCGTCTTGGACGTATCGAGTACGCCGATCACTTGGAAGTAGACGCGGCGCACTTGAATGTATTTGCCGATCGGATCGGCGTCGCCGAAAAACGTCTTTTTTACTTCTTCACCGATGACGCAGACTTTACGTTCCTCGGTCAGATCGCGCGCGTTCAGGAATCTGCCCGCGGTGAGCGTGAGCGGCTCGACGAATGCCAGCTCCGGCGTGTCCCCGACGACGTTGAAATTGGCCTTTTTCGCGCCGTAACTCGCGTTGTCGCCCGCGCGCCAGGTGCCCAGCGAAATGCGCGGCGCGACGTGCTCGACGCCCTCCGTGCGCGCCACGGCGGCGACATCGGCATTGTTGAGCTTCACGTATCGCCCGGGCTGAAGCCCTTTGAACGGAAGTGACGTGCGCTGCGGCCAAACATAAACGCTGTAGTTGGTGAGCCCGCTCAAATTGCGAATCACACCGCGCTCGAGGCCGTTGCCGATGCCGAGCATCAAGATCAACATGAACACACCCCAGAACACGCCGAGCGCGGTCAAGAACGCGCGCAGCTTGTTGCTGCGCAGCGTGGACCAGACCTCTTGCCAGGCGTCGAGATCAAGCACGGAGCGCCTCGATTGGGTTCACGCTCGCAGCGCGGCGCGCCGGGAAAAAACCGGCGAGCGCGCCGCACACGACCAAGATGCCCGTCGCGATCAGCGCGAGCTTCAAGTCGACGTCGGGCGCGCGCATGTACGGCACGTCTTTCAAATGGCGCGCGGCGAGCTCGACCACGAAAATGCCGGCGACGAGCCCCGCGTAGCCCGCGACGCTCGTCACGATCACCGCTTCACCCACAATCAAGGCGATGATCGAGCCGGGAGTCGCGCCGAGGGCTTTGCGGATGCCGATCTCTTTCGTCCGCTCTTTCACCGAAATCAGCATGATGTTGCTGACGCCGACCGCGCCAGCGAGCAACGTGCCGATGCCCACGACCCAAACGAAGATCTGAATCCAGACGAACACGCTGTTGATGCGCTGAAATTGCTCGAGGTTATTCTGCACGTGGAGCGCCGGGCGATCGTCGGGTGAGACGCCTTTGCGTGCCGCGATGAAGCGATGCAGTGTCTCGGCGATGTGCTGGCTCTGCTCGAGGCTGGCGTCACCGATCGTGAACATGATTTGGTGTAGTCGCCCGGGCTGGCTGTACACGAGCTGCGCGGTCGTGATCGGGATGTAGATCTTCTTCAGCTCGGCTTCGCCGCCCACGTCTTCGAACACGCCGACGACTTGATACGGCCGCCCGCGAATGATCAGGTATTCGCCGAGCGGGCTCTTTTTCCCGAAGAAGAAGCTGGAAACGGCGGATCCGATCACGCACACCTTGCGCCGCTCGGATAGATCCGCGTCATCGAGGAAGCGGCCATCACTGATGATGGTCTTTTCCAAGTACTGGTGGCCAGGGTGCGTGCCGCGGATGTCGAACGCCGAGTGCTTCGACCCGTAGCTGACCATGAACTCGCCCCACAAGTAGTAGCGCCCGCTGATGTGCTCGACGCCGGGCACCGAGCGCGCGATGGCGTCGTAGTCGTCGTTCATCAAGCGGACTTCGCGGCCGGGCCCGCGCCCGGCGTACGGAATCGTGGTCTTGCCGGAGTAGAGCCAGATCGAGTTCACGGCGTCGTCGCGGAACTCGTAGGCTGCGCCGTTGGAGAGCCCGCGCCCCGCGCCGAGCAGCACCACGAGCATGAGCATGCCCCAAGCCACGCTGAGCGCGGTCAGCGCCGTACGCAGCTTGTTGCGCGAGAGCGTGGCGAAGATCTCTTGCAGCGCATCACTACCGGGCAACATGGCTCAAGCCACCTTGCCGTCTTTCATGCGAATCACGCGATCCGTGCGCTCGGCGATGTCGTGCTCGTGCGTCACGATCACGACGGTCATGCCGCCCTGATTCACCTCGCGAAACAGATCCATCAGCTGATACGAAGTCGCGGTGTCGAGCGCGCCGGTCGGCTCATCCGCGAGGATCAATTCGGGCTTCGTGATCAGCGCGCGCGCCACGGCGACGCGTTGGCGCTCGCCGCCGGAAAGCTCCATCGGCAAGTGCGAAGCGCGTGCGCGGAGCCCGACGCGATCCAAATACTCGAGCGCGATCTTGTTCCGCGTGCGCCGCGCGACGCCTTGGTAATAGAGCGGCAGCGCGACGTTCTCCTGCGCGGTCTTGAAATTGAGCAGGTTGAA
>FTDA01000328.1_pt1 | contig 16857 bp, 12 predicted proteins | sample 1639731 | NCBI WGS metagenome assembly FTDA01 (sample SAMEA3914869, study PRJEB12502) | metagenome | biome: forest; material: soil | place: USA | collected 2012-03-12 | depth 0.1 m
CGGTGAGCTGAGCAACGACGAGCGCGCCGCGCTCGTGCTCGCGGATCTGGAAGGCGATTCGTACGAGTCGATCGCCGCGACGCTCGGCACGACGCCGGCCGCCGCGGAAGAGCTGGTCGAGCTCGCGCGCAGTAAATTCGTCGAAGGTATCACCCGCGAGAGTGATAGCGCAGGCGGCCCGGAGCTCGGCGCTTCAGCGGGCGCGGAGCTCCAGCCTGGGCGCGTGCTGGGCAAACGCTTTCGTTTGGACGCGCGCCTCGGGGAAGGCGGCATGGGCGCCGTCTTTCGCGCGACGGATCTCAAAACGGGCGGAAGTGTCGCGGTAAAAACGCTGCTTCCCGAAGCCACCAAAGATGCGTCCATGCGCCGTCGCTTCGAGCGCGAGGCCAAGATCTTACAAAAGCTCGAGCACCCGAACTTCGTGCGCTTCGTCGATTTTGGCGTGGGCGGCTCGGAGCCGGCGTACGTCGCGATGGAGCTTTTGGACGGCAATGCGCTAAGTCACGTGATCAGCGATGAGTCGCGCTTGGGCGCCGAGCGCGCGCTGCACATCACGCGCCACGTGCTCACCGGTTTGCAATACGCGCACGGCCTGGGCGTAGTGCACCGTGACGTGAAGCCGGACAATGTCGTGCTCGTGCATGCCGAGCAAGATCCGGAGTTTGCGAAGGTGCTCGACTTTGGCATCGCGCGGCTGGCCGAGCCGGAGGCCGAGCAAAAGACTCAGCTGACGCAAAAGGGCGAAATTTTCGGCACTCCGGCGTACATGGCGCCCGAGCAAGTGCGCGGAGATCCGGTCGACTCGCGCGCGGATTTGTATTCGGTCTCGGTGATGCTGTACGAGATGCTCGCTTCGCGACCGCCATTCGTCGCAAAGAACCAGATGGGCTTGTTCGCGATGCATTTGGCGAGCGCGCCTCCGCCGCTCAGCGAGCTCGTGCCGGAAGACGCCGCGCTCGCGGCGCTGCAGCCCCTGCTCGACGTGGGGCTCGCGAAAGAGCCCGCCGAGCGCTTCGCGTCTGCGGAGGAATATCTCGGGCGCATCGACGCGTTGATTGCCAGCGGCGTCTCGCTGACGGACGGCGTCGCGCCGCGTGCCCCCAAACCAAAGACCGTCCCAAGAAGTGACACCGCTCTGTACGCGACCACGGAGCGCGCGGTGCACGCCGGGCCGTCGCTGAAAACGCTCGTGCTCGTCTTCTGTTTGGTGCTGCTCGCCGTCGTCGGCGCGGGGCTCGCGTTCGTGCATTTCTTCCGCTGAGCGGTGAAGAGTGGCACAGTCTCGGGCATGACTTCGACGACCACGCGCCTGCAAAAGGGCCCGCTGATCCCGGTAAAAACCGTGCTCGTGCGCGTGCTCTCGGGTCCGGACGCGGGCCTCGAGGTCGAGACGGACGACGAGGTGCTCACGGTCGGCACCGCGCCCGGCAATCTGCTCAAGCTGACGGACGACACGGTCTCGCGGTTTCACCTCGAGCTTTCCGGAGGTGAGAGTGGCATCGGAGTGAGCGATCTCGGCTCGAGCAATGCCACTGCCGCGGGCAACGTGCGCATCGAGCGCGGCGTCGTGCCCGCGGGAACCGAGCTGCGCCTCGGTAACACCGTTTTGCGCGTGCAAGACGGCGCCGCTGCGGTCGTCGAGCTGCACGCGGAAGACGAGCTCGATGAGCTCAAGGGCCAAACCGAGGTGATGCGTCGCTTGATGAAGCAAGTGACGACGGCCGCGCGCTCGAACGTCCCGGTGCTCGTGATCGGCGAGTCTGGCACGGGCAAGGAATTGATCGCGCGCGCAATTCACGAGTGCAGCGCGCGTACGAACGGCCCATTCGTCACGCTCGATTGCGGCGCGCTCGCGCCGAACCTGGTCGCCAGTGAGCTCTTTGGGCACGAGCGCGGCGCGTTCACCGGCGCGGATCGCCAGCACACCGGCGCGTTCGAGCGCGCGCACGGCGGCACGCTTTTCCTCGACGAAATCGGGGAGTTGCCGCCCGAATTGCAGCCTCAGCTCTTGGGCGCGCTCGAGCGCAAGCGCTTTCGCCGGGTGGGCGGCCGCACCGAGATCGACACCGATGTACGCATCGTGTGCGCGACGAACCGCGACTTGCGCGCGGAAGTAAACGCGAGCGTGTTTCGGCTCGATTTGTACTTTCGCATCGCAGTCGTCGTGTTGCGTGTCGCCCCACTACGCGAGCGCGTCGCGGATATCCCCCTGCTCGCGGCACATTTCTTGAAGGAGTGCGGCCACGAGGGCTCACCCGAAGGGGTGATTCCGGCGCGAGTGATGGAAGAGCTGTGCGCGCATCGCTGGCCTGGCAACGTGCGTGAGCTCCGCAACTGGGTCGAGGCAACCGTGGCCATGGGTGAGAGTCCGGAGCTAGCTGCACAGACCGCGCGAGGCGCGACCATGCCGGCGTCGAGTGACGGCGCGCTAGGTAATTTATCGTACAAGGATGCGCGCAGCCGCGTGCTGGAGGACTTCGAAAAGCGCTACCTGACGCAGCTCGTGGCAGACGCGGGCGGCAACGTCGCGCTCGCCGCGCGCCGGGCGCAGATGGATCGCACTTACTTGATCAAGCTGATTCAGAAGCACGGGCTCCGCGCCAAATAGTGAGCTCGAGCGTCGTGGTCTGTTGTCGTCTCCATACGACAAGGTGCAGGCCAGAGACGACACTCGGCCGTGGATCCCGTAAAAACAGCGACATTTTCGCATGATCGCCACAGCGGTGTAGGTGGTCCGCTCCTTGCCATAGCGCCCGGCAGGAGAACGGAAACGATGCGATGGATTCAGGCTACTTCGCTTAATGGTTTGCGGCGAGCGCTCGTAGCGTGCGCTCTCGGGGGCAGCGCGCTCTTGCCGCGGCTGGCTGCTGCGCAAGACGCTCCGACTGGGTTGATGAAGCACGACGCAGCGACCAGCGGGAGCTCGGACGTCGCCTCCGAGGGCTTCGCGGGCACTGTCGATAAGAAGGACGAGAACGACGTCACGCAAGCGAAGATCCAAGCCGGCGGCTTATCCGCTTCCGGGAACTCGCGCTCACTCGCGTTGACCGCCCTCGGCACGGTGCGCGCGCGCCGCGGCGCCAACGAGCTCAGCGCAGCTGCTGCGGCGAACTACGGCCGCTCCGCCGCCAAGCCGAGCGACCCCGTACAAACGACGATCGAAAACTATCAAGGCAAGCTGCGTTACGACCGGTTCGTGTCCGAGCCGCTGGCGCTCTTCGTCTCGCTCTCGGGTCGGCGAGATCGCTTCCAAGGCCTGGATTTACGCCTAAATCTGGATCCAGGTCTGGCGTACTACTTCATTCAAAACCCGAAGCATCAGCTGTGGGGTGAAGCTGGTTACGATCTTCAGTACGACATCCGGCGTCAAGAAGCGATCGACGACGCGCTCACTCAAGGCACGATCTTGGCAAAGGCCAAATCACGTCACAGCGGTCGCTTGTTCGCCGGTTATCAAAATAGCTTGAACGATTCGGTCACGTTCAACACGGGGCTCGAGTACTTGCAGGGGCTCACCGAGTCGCGCTTCTGGCGCGTGAATTGGGATCTCGGGCTCACTGCCGCGATCGCCGCGAGGTTCTCGCTCGCGACTACGTTCAGCCTTCGTTACGACAACGCGCCGCTGCCCGGCGTGAAGTCCACCGACACGCTCACGGCCGTCAACCTCGTTTACACGCTGCTCTGAGCCGAGCTCGGACTTTGTTTTTTGCTCGGAATCATCATGCGAAAACTATCGATTGGAATTTCTGGTGCTGCGCTGACTTCAGGCTTTTTTTGCGCCTCGATCGCCTGCGCTCAAACAGCTCCGCCGGCGGCTCCCCCGCCCGCGACCGACACGCCGCAAGCCAACCCGGCGCGCGCGAGTGAGAACTACTTCGAAGCGGGTGTCTTCGGTGGGGTCATCAAGCTCTCCGACGACCACGCGCTCGAGACGCGCAATCATCAGTCGTTCAAGGCGGCGGGCGAGCTCGGCGCGCGCGTGGCGTACTTTCCGCTCTCGTTCTTGGGTGCGGAATTCGAAGGCATGGCGGGCGGGAGCAAGACCGAAAGCGGTACGCCGGCAGATGTCTGGGCGGTGCGCGGTCATGCGATCGTGCAATTGCCGGGACACGTCGTGGTGCCGTTTGCGTTGATCGGCGGTGGTGTGCTCGGCGCCGCGAGTAACGATACCGGCGCGGACAGCGACAAGCTGTTCCACTTCGGCGTCGGTGCGAAGGTCGCGCTCGACGACTTCTTGGGGCTGCGCCTCGATCTGCGCGACAACCTCACGCAGAAGTATCACGCGTCGTCCGGCGCCCAAGCGCACTCGCCCGAAGCGACGCTCGGGCTCACCTTCACGCTCGATCCCGCTGAAAAAACGCCTTCGAAGGCCGCGCCGCCGCCCGACGCAGACAACGACGGAGTGCCGGACGATGCCGACAAATGTCCGAAGGAAGCAGGGCCCGCGCCCGACGGCTGCCCGCCGCCGAAGGACTCGGATCACGACGGCATCACGGACGAGCGTGACGCTTGCCCGAACGAAGCCGGTCCCGCGCCGGCGGGTTGCCCCGATCGCGATCCGGATCACGACTGCGTCCCGGTGCCGCTCGATAAATGTCCGGATCAGCCAGGGCTCCCCACGGATGGTTGTCCAGATCCGGATCCGGATCACGACGGCATCAGTGGAGACAAGGACAAGTGCCCGAATCAACCCGAGACCGTGAACGGCTTCGAGGATGAGGACGGTTGTCCCGATACGTTGCCGGAGAAGGTGAAGAAATACTCGGGCGTCGTGCCGGGCATCGAGTTCGATTTGGGCAAAGCCACGATCCGCCCGACCTCGCGCGCTACACTCGACGAAGCAGCGGGCGTGCTCGAGGAGTATTCCGCGCTTCGCATCACGATCACGGGGCATACCGACGATCAGGGTGACCGCGCGAAGAACGTGGATTTGTCGAAGGCGCGCGCCGAAGCCGTCAAAACCTATTTCGTCACGCAAGGCATCGACGCGGCGCGCATCGAAACGCGCGGCGCGGGCCCGGACGAACCGATTGCGGACAACAAGCTCGCTACCGGGCGCCAGAAAAACCGACGTATCGAATTCAAGTTGATTCAATGAACGTCCCGTGCCGGAGCGCGGTGTTTGCTCACCCGCACTCGCCGCGCTCCGGTGTCTTTCAGCTCAATCGAGGATCAGGAACATGAAATTATCTTATCTGCTCGGCCTTGCTCTGCTCGCCACAGCTTGTGGTGGACCACTGAAGTATCAAGTGCCGTCGAGCGCGCGAGCGCCCGGCGCGGACGCGAAAATCACGGCCGATGTTTCGCAGGATCAAGCCCAGACGCAGCTCACCGTGGACATCACGAACTTGCCGCCTCCGGGGCGCATCGTAGAAAAGGACAAGGCGTACCTCGTTTGGTACCGCAAGGACTCGCACGCGACGTGGTCGCGCGTCGGCGGCTTGAAGTACGACGAGGGCGATCGCCAAGGGAAGATCAGCGGCTCAGTGCCAGAGGTCGCGTTCGACTTGAGCGTGACCGCGGAGGCCGACGAAAGCCCAGTCTCGCCGTCACCTGACGTCATCGTCTCGCAGAGAGTCGAGAACTAGCGCTCGCCAGCTCCCGAGCACGCGAAGGAATACGAAGATGAAGCTGATTCGAGAATTCAAAGAGTTTGCCGTCAAAGGCAACGTGGTCGATCTCGCCGTTGGCGTGATCATCGGCGCGGCGTTCGGCAAGATCGTGACCTCGTTCGTCGGTGACGTGATCATGCCGCCGCTCGGAATGCTGACGAGCGGGGTGGATTTCAAGGAGCTCGCGTGGACACTGCGTCCCGCCGTCGGCGCAAATCCAGCCGTGGTCATGAAGTACGGCGCGTTCCTGCAAACGGTGCTCGACTTCTTCCTCGTCGCGATTTCGATCTTCGCGATGGTGCAGGTGATCGCCAAATTGAAGCGTAACGAGCCCGCGCCGCCGCCCGCACCGCCGGCGAAGCAAGAAGTGTTACTCGAGGAAATTCGCGACGCGCTGCGCGCGCAAAAGGCGTGATGGAGCAGCAGGCCGTGGTGCGGAGCGCCGTGTCGACCAAGCCGTACGTCGTCCTCGTGGGGATGGATTTCTCCGAGCCCGCGTTGCACGCGCTGCGTAAAGCGTTGGCGTACGCGAGCGAACGCGAAAACGTCGAGGTGCACGTCGTTTGCGTCGTGCCGCAGCGCTCGCCGAAAGCACAGCATCCAATGCCTGAATCGAGCTGGATCGTCGCTGAAAGCGCGGTGATCGAAGGCGTGTTCGCGAGCTTGCGCGGCCGCGTGGAGCGCGAGGTCGCGGAGCTCACGCGCGCTGATGCTCGGTCGCTGCGTCGCGCGCCAAAACGCGTGACGCCTCACGTGCTCGTCGACGTCCCCGCCGTCGGTCTCGTCGAGCTCGCGCGCGAGCTGGCAGCGGACGTGATCTTGATCGGCGCGAGCGGACAAGGCAGCGCTGCGGAGTCACTCGGATCCGTCGCTAAACGGACGCTGAGCGCGGCGCCCTGCACGGTGATTCTAACCCGCGCATTGCCGTAAGCAGCTGGCCGGTGGGCTTTGGCTCAGCTCAGCCGGTCGCGCCGTTCGAGCTCGGCCCCGGTGGCGCTTGCGCCGTTCCGCACTGGCGCAAGCGAGCTCGAGCGAGGCGACCCACTCGATCAATTCACGCTCTGGCACTTGCCCATGATGCAGAGCTCGCCGGCTGAGCACACGCCGCAGCTGTCGATCTTGGCGCCGCAGCCGTCGGCGGCGGGACCGCATTCGATGCTTTGTGCGGCGCAGGTTTGCGGGGTGCAGGTTTGCTGGCCTTTGCCGCACTTGTTCGGCACGGGCGGGTTGCCGACCCCGCAGGATTCACCGGCGGGGCAGGTGCCGCACGAGACGAGGCCACCGCAACCGTCGGGCGCGTAGCCGCAATCTTCACCCGCGGGGCACGAAGTCGCGGGCACGCAGGTTTTTGCGGGCGGCACGCACGAGCCGAGATCGAAGATCATGTACTCGAGCAGTTTTTCCTGCGCGTTCATCGGCGTGGTGTCGCACTGCGCGGGGAACACTTTGTCGTGCTCGTGTGCGTCCGAAACGTGAAAATCGCTGAAGAGCACGCGGCCGCACTGCACTGCCGGAGGATCCGCGGTGAGATCTTCGGTCAGGTTCACCGGCGTGTTGTACGTGAAGTGGAGCGGGAGCTGCATGCCGCTGTAGTCATTGCCGGTGCATGTGTCGCCGCTGCCGCAGTCCGCGTTGGTTTTGCAGCTTTGCTTGCCGGTCTTGCACTTCTTGTTGTTGGTGCCGTCGCGGTAGAGCCACTGCTGCACTTGGCCAGGAGTCGAGGAGATCGCATCCGTGTCGTGATCGACGACGACCACCGGCGCAACGCCGCGAGTGGTCGAAGCGTTGACCGCGACGAGCCAATCCGCAAAATCGTTCGCCTTGTCTTTGTTGCTGACGAAATCGACATTGCCGGAAGCCGTCGCGGCGCGATCGCCTTCATCGACGTTCCACTTGGCGACCTCGCTCCAATTGTCGGCGACGCCTTTTTGCGTCGTGTTCGCGTCGTTCGTGCGCAGCCAGGAATAGCTGTAGTGCGATGTGAACACGCGCCCGCCGGAGGCCGCGTAGTTGCGCAGCGTCGTGAGATCCGCGGTGGACTCGCCCGGCGCGTAGCCCTGGCAGGCCAGAATCGTCATATCGTAGCCGTTGATCACGGGCTGATTGTTCGTGTCTTTGCCGAAGAGCACGCTCTGCATCGGCGTGTTGGCATCGATCTTCTGGCCGTAATTGCCGGTCGCGTCGTTCTGGTCGCTGCCCAGGTAGAACTGTACGCGGCCGCCTTGGGCCGGGTTCGTGAACTCCGTCGAGTCGATACCGATCTTCTTCAGCACGCATTCGAGTGAATCGGACGCGCCGGTGACCATGGCGATCAGCGGGATATTCCCCTGTTTTTGCGTGCTGGGCATCCAGAACGTGGTGCTCGGCATCGCGTTGTCGGCGCACGAGTCGTTCACGTCCACCTGAAACACACGACGCCAGCGACCAAGCTGAATCACGACCGTGATGCCCTTGCCGACCGGCACGTTGTTCAGCTTGAACTTGCCCGAGGTGTCCGTGTACGTGCCGAACGTCCCGTTCATGTCGGACACGAGCGGTGAGCCCGCCGCGCTCGCGCCGCACACATCGCAGCTGACGCCGGGCTTGAACGTGTTCAAATCCGGATCCGTCGGATCATTCGCGACGTAGACGAACACGTGATTGAGCGGGTTCACGCCCGCCGGATCGAATACCGTGCCGCTGATCGACGTGGTCTTGATCGCGCTGCTCGAGCAATCTGGAATTTGCGCGCACGCGCCTTTGCAGCCGCACACGCCCGCTTGATCTCCGCCGCACGTCCAGCCTGGGATCGGGCAAGTGGTGGGGCCGCAGTCGAGCTTGTTGCCGCAGGTGTCGCCGGCCGGGCCGCAGGTGAAGCCTTGGTCCGTGCAGCTCTTTGGCGTGCAGCTCTGGCAATTGGTGCCCGAGCACGCGCCGCCCTCGCCGGAGGTGCCGGTGCCGCATCGGCTCGGGCCGTCACCGCCGCAGAATTGGCCATCCGGACACGTGCCGCACTCGATCACTCCTGCGCATTTCGTGTCCGTCACGAAGCCGCAGTTCGCGTTCAACGCGGCACAGGTCGAAGGGCAACCATCGTTGCCCGTATCGCCGCCGTTCCCGAGAATGAACGTGCCGGCGGTTGCGCCACTGCCGGTCTGACCCGAGCTTGCGCCCGTGGTGGTGCCGCCGCTTCCGCCGTCAGTGCCGGTCGTGCCGCCGCTTCCACCGCTCACGACCGAAGGATTGCTGCTGCAACCCGAAGCCACTGCGATTGCCCCCGCCACCAGCACGAACACCGAACCGAGCCACGTTCTCATCTCTTCACTTACCCTCTACTTCAACAGTGGCGCATGGAGCGGCACGATTGGGTCAATGTCTGCGCCTGATAGTGCATTTGCGTGGGGGCTGCGCGCACATGCGTGCACGTACGTGCACGGCGTGGGCAAAGCAGCACCGGGAACGCGAAGGGCGTGAAGGTGCGTGTGGTCGGCCAGCGACAGCGTGAACCGAAGGTCACGCATTGCGTGCAGATATCAGCCAAAAACAAGACAAACGAGCGTCTTTGGCTGCGGCTTGCTTCTTGCTGTTCCTTGGCTCCGTCATGAGCTCGACCAATCGACACGCACCCAGGTGGTGCATCCTGGCGTTAGGGGTCTCGCTGTTCGTTACTCTCACGGGTTGTGGCAGCAGCAGCTACTGCCAGTCGGGGCCCAAGTACGGCACGCAATGCTACTCGCCGAACGACGTGGATCGCCAGCGCGAGCAGCAGGGTGACCCGCCTACGGATCGGTGAGCTCGGTGATGACCGGAAGAGATTCGCGTCGACGTTGTCACCGCGTTCATAGAGGGTGACTGGCGCGCCGCCGATCTCGAAATCGTTCGCGAGCGCAGGCAGGCGAGCGCGAGCCGCGCTTGGACTGGCGGTTGGCCGCCGCAACTCGCATCCGCGAAAAACTCGTCCGTGGGCGGCGCCGGCGTATTTCGGGACTTATCGCTCAGTTGATCGGCACGCGGCAGGTCGGAATCAGGGGCCACATGTCGACGACGCTGGCGCCGTCGGCCTGCAAGTCCTCGAACGGCGCTGCGCCAGGCGTGATGGCGCAAAAGTCCGAACCGAGGGGGAAGCGATCACCGGCGCAGAAGTGGCCCGGGACAGTAACTCCCGGGGGTGATGAAGCGAATACGGCCGCCGCTGCCTGGCTCTTGCCGTACACGGCGTCCGCGTGAATCGAGTACCAGCTTTCGGCCTGATATGCCGCGTCGAACGGGCTCGTGATGTCTTTGTACTGTGCCCACGGACCGGGCGGGGACTTCGTGATCGCAGTCGGCAAGAGGTAGTCGATGGCTTTGACGATCGAGCCGCCCTTGGGGTTCGTGTAGCCCCACAAATCGAGGCCGACGTGCATAGCGACGCCGGCCAAGCGGCACAGCGCGGCTGCGTTGTAGTTGCTGTAATGCCAAGAAGTCGGGCGCGCGAGCTCGAGCGGCATGCGGCCATCGCCTTCGATTTGTGGGTCGATGCGTTTGCTGCGCGCCGTGGTGACGACGGACTTCGCGTTCGCGGTGTCGCCCGTGAACAGGTAAATCGATGACAAAAGCGCGTCGTACCAAGTGCCGTGGTTGTTCCCTGCGGCGGCTTCGGCTTTGCCGACCGAGCTCGTCTTCAGGAAATCCACGAATTTGCCGAGCCAGGTTTTCATGCCGGCTTGGTCGGTCGCGGTCCAGCCGCTCGCGCGCGTATCGAGCGCCAAGATCGCGAGGCCGTCGAGCGTGTCCGTCAGATAGCCGCCGGAAGCTTCGATGATGCCGGTCGCGGTACCCGCGCCGCACGGCCCATCCGACTGCGCGTACGCCATGCTCGGGTTCATCGCGGTTGCGGGCTCGAGATACCACGCGCGAGCGACGCGCTCCGCCTGATCCGCGTACGCGGTGTTGCCCGTGAAATACCACGCGAGCGAAAGCTCGAAGATCGCCTCCGAGCTCGCGTGGAGGCCGTGGCGATCCGTCACTTTCGCGACGTCGGGGTTGTGCACGCCATCGTGCGAGACGTACGGACACTTGCCGAAAGTGCCGGCATTGTCCGGCGGCTCGGCGTCTTTCGGCCACCAATAGGGTCCCCAGCTCACGTACTCGTGCGGATCACCTTTGACGACGAAATTGGCGGCCTTCGTGGTCACGCTCCAAGTGCCGGATTGAAGCGCGATGTCCGCTGCGGCGATCAAGTTCTTGAATGCCGCTTGCTGCTCCGTGGTGCCTGCGGTGCCGGCGGCGAGCGCTTGCTGGGTCGCCTTCAACGTGGCGCCATCGAGCAACACGGTCGCAGGCGTGGCAGCGGGAAGCATCGGCGCGGCGCCGCCCGCGCCGCCGGCGCCGCCGACAGCTGCGTTGCCAGCGGTGCTCGCGCCCGTGGAAGCGCCCGAGCTGCCCCCTGACCCTGCTGCAGCAGAGCCCCCCCCGCTAGTGAACGCGCCCGCGGCGCCGGCGTTGGACGCGGCCCTGCCCGCGCTGCCGCCGCTGCTCGTGCCACTCGCATTCGCGTTGCCGGCTGCGTTCGTTGCGCCTGCCGAGCCCTCTCCGGCGGATCCGTCGTTCGTACCGCTACAAGCGTCGACCAAAACACCGAGCGACAAAACCGAACCCACGATCCACGAACGATTCATCACGACTCTCGCAAAATGCGTGCAGTTGCACGCTCTCCGCGGCCGAGTAATGCAACGACTGCGCCGGGAGTGGAGTTGATGAAAGCGGCGAAAATCAGCCGGATTCGTGCGCCGATTCGTCGTCAGATCTTGCGTAGCGATGGTCACGCGTTGCGTGCGGCGTGGAGAGCCGCACCGCGTCGAGAGCCGACCACGGTGGCTGCCCGCGCATGCGTTCGAAGTGCGTGCGAGCGAACCGAGATCGGGTTCCCAAAACAGATGTGAGTCCCGATCCGGATTTACAAGTTGGACTGGAAGGGGCGTCACGAGTCCTGTCTGCTCACGCGCGGGGCTGGCCTCGTTGGCGTCGGGGAGCGCGGCGTCACGAGGGTGCGCGAGGCGCGGTGGGCTCGTGGTATTGGGGGTGGCTGGGGCTGCGCTTTCGGCGTCGTGTGGGTGGAGGCGCGCACTTTTCAGCGGGCGCGACCCAGCGAGCGAGCTGTCACCGGCGCGTACTCGAGCTCTTGGCTCTCACGCGCCGCGCGCAGCAAGAGCGAGCCGCGGCTCATGTCACCGAGCCCCGTGAATTCGGCGGGGAAGAGGAGACGTGCGCCGAATACTTCGAGCAGCGGCGCCACGTATTTGTTGCTCGCGATGCTGCCGAGCAGAATGAAGCGTGCTCGTTCGGAGTGTGCTTCGAGCAAGACGCTTGCGTGGCGGAGGAGCGGAGCGGTGAAGTGCGGATTTTCTTGGTGGATGTCGACGGCGTTCCAGCGGCCGAGACGAGCGAGCGTGAGTGGCTCGTCGAGTGTGCACAGGCCGCCGCCCGCGGTCATCACGAGCGCCGAGGGTGCGCCGTTTTCGGAGTGGCCGAAGGCGCGGGCGTACGTCATTTTGCCGCGAAAATACAGGCCGCTCACGAAGGCGAACACTTCGCCGAGCGGCGCGCCTTGCGGAGCGCGGATCGCTTTTGCGAGTGCGAAATCCGACTTGGGATTTTCGAGCAGAGCGCCGCGTTTGCCGCTGAGCTTGGCGGGCGAGATCAGAAATATCGTGGGCGCGCGTGGCTCGGTGATGAGGCAACCGTGGCGCGTTCTGCGCGCTCGGTCGAGGCTACAACTTCGCCACGCCGGGATCGCGAGGGTGCGTGCTAGCGTCCGGCGCCGTGAGCCTATTTTCTCGTAAGAGCCTGGATCGGCTGAAATCAGAGGCAGCGGCGACTGGCGAGCACTCGTTCAATCGCGTGCTCACGGCGACGCATTTGACGATGCTCGGTATCGGCGCGGTGATAGGCGCGGGCATTTTCGTGATCACCGGCACCGCGGCGGCGCAGTATGCGGGCCCCGGCGTGGTGCTTTCGTTCATCGTCGCGGGGCTCGGTTGTTCCTTTGCCGGCCTCTGTTACGCCGAGCTTTCCGCGATGATTCCGGTCTCGGGCAGCGCGTACACGTATGCGTATGCGACGCTCGGCGAGTTTCTCGCCTGGATCATCGGCTGGGATTTGATGCTCGAATATTTGTTCGGCGCGGCGACCGTCGCTGTCGGCTGGTCGGGCTATTTCGTCGCGTTCTTGAAGGAGCTGAGTCACGCGCTCGGCTCGAGCTGGGTGCCATCTGCCGCGTGGACGACTGCGCCAATCGCGCTGCAGGGCGAGCATACGCTCGTGCGCAGCGCGGGCGGCGTATTGAATGTGCCTGCGGTGCTCTTGGTACTGGTCATCACTGGGCTACTCGTGCTCGGGATCAAAGAATCCGCGCGCGTGAACAACGTGATCGTGGCCGTGAAGCTCGTGGTCGTCGTGCTCGTGATCATATTTGGATTTCAGCACGTCAACGCCGCGAACTGGCATCCGCTGGTTCCTGAAAATCTCGGGGAATTCGGTAAATTCGGCTGGTCTGGCGTGCTGCGGGCGTCTGCCGTCGTGTTCTTTGCGTACATCGGCTTCGACGCAGTTTCGACGGCGGCGCAAGAGGCGAAAAATCCGCAGCGAGATATGCCTCGAGGCATCCTCGCTTCGCTCTTCATCTGCACGGTGCTTTATGTGTTGATGGCGCGGGTGATGACTGGGCTCGCGCCCTATCGCGAGCTGGACGTGCCGCACCCGGTGTACGTCGCGCTGGCCAAAGCCGGTCCGTCACTCGCTTGGCTCGACTACTTGGTCAATGTCGGCGCGATCGCTGGGCTCGCTTCCGTAGTCTTGGTGCTGCTCATGGGTCAGCCGCGAGTGTTCCATGCAATGGCGGAAGATGGGCTTTTGCCGCCGATTTTTCAGCGCATGCACCCGCGCTTCAAAACGCCGTACGTGACCACGTTGCTCACCGGTGGCGTCGCGGCCTTGGTCGCGGGCATCTTTCCGGTGAGCGTGCTGGGTGAGCTGGTCTCGATCGGGACACTGCTCGCGTTCGTGCTCGTGTGCGCGGGCGTGTGGATGCTCCGCTACCGAATGCCGCAAGTGGAGCGCCCCTTTCGGACCCCGCTCGTGCCACTCGTGCCGATCTTGGGCATCGGCACGTGCGGCTACATGATGATCGCGCTCCCGATCGAGACCTGGATTCGGCTCGTGATCTGGATGGCGCTCGGCTGCATCGTGTACTTCGCCTACGGGCGAAAGCACTCCAAGCTTACGGTTGAAGGCCCGTGAATTGCGCGGAGATCGTAGTGATTTGTAGGCGAGCGTCGAAGATCGAATAGCCGTCGTCCTCGTTCCACGCGACGCTCGAGTTGGCGTCTGCGGTGAAGCGCAGGCGGAAGCCGGTAGCGTTGCCTTGCTCGTCCGCGTTGAACGCGATCGCGTCCACGCGCGCGCCGCTGGCTTGCGCGGTGCCGTCGGCGAAGTACTCCGTCACCTTTTCTTGCAGCACGTCATCGCCGAAGCTGTCCGTCAAAACGGGCGGCGCGTCGAGGAATGCGGAGAACGGTGCGTACACTTCACTCGCCTCCAGGTGCGTGATCACGCCGTGCGGATGCGCTGCGGTTGGCAACGCATACACATCGCCGGTGCCGAGCACGCTCACGGTGTAGCCATCACCCAAGAACGGCGGCCCTGCGTGCTCGTCATTCGCGGCGGCGCCATCACGACCGATGATTGCGACCGTCGCATCGCCCGGATTGCCGACGACCTCGGCCGTGCGCTTCAGCAAATCCACGTAAAACGCGCCGTTCATGCTCACGCCCCAGCCCGTGCGTTCGTTGGCCAGTGCGAGTGCGCGCACGAGCCGCGCAAAGCGCCCGCGCTGCTCGAAGTGTTGATCCACGATTACGTGATTCGACGTCGGAACGAAGCCGAGACCCGGAGACATGCACAGTGGATCATCTTCGTCGCAAGCCGGATCCGTGCTCGGCGGCAAGCTGAGCGCGCCGAACGAGGTGCCATTGCCGATCATCGGATCGCTGAACACGGCTGCGCCGGCGCTGTAGCCCGCCAAAATCAAGTCATTAGCTGAAAGCTTGGCACGCAGCGCGGCGAGGAACGGTGTGTCTTTGCCGCGGCTCGTGAGCACGAGCGAGGTGAGCCGATTCTGGTCGCCACCGGCGAGCCAGACCACGTTCGCCTTCGCCAGTTTCGCGACCTCCGCGGCGCTATAGGCGCCGTTCGACCACGTGCTCTCGTCGACGTTCGGCGTCGTATCGTCATCTTCGTTCGCGATGTGCGCGGTCTCGATTTGCGAGGGGGCAACGCCGCGAAACGCGAGCACGGACCTCAGATAGCCGCCGAGATACGCCGGCGATGCGCTCGCCGCGGGCACGACGAGGATGTGCAGGTTCTGCGCGCCGCCAACATCGGCAATCAAACGATCCGTGAGGATCGCGTCACGCGAGTCTTGCCCGATGAGCTCGCCATCGATGTTGCCGATGATCATCAGCTTGCGGCCGACTGGAGGCGTGTGCGCTGCGGCGAGCGGTGCCGCAGTTTCTGCGACGTTGCCCTCTGGCTGATCTGCGGCGTCCGGCTGAAAATTGGGCGCCGAGCATGCGCCGAGCGTCAACGTAGCAATCGCGAATAGACCCTTGAAATTCCCGCTATCGAGTTGCATCTCACCCTCCTGATTCGAAAATACGAGTCAGCAGGTACCACGGTCCGTATGAGGATCGATATAGAGATGCGTGTTACTCAGGTGTCACGCGCGGCCGAAACAAGTGACTATTGTATTTGCATCTTTCCCGTATTTGCCGTCACGCTGGGAAAGCTTCGGGCGTCAAACCCAAAAAGCCCAAGTCGATCCGCGCGGGAGAATTCGCTACCTCGCGCACGAGCCCGAGCGTGCCGCGATTGAGCGCGAGATCATTCGGCGCGCTCGCACAATACACGGCTGCGAGTTGGCGCGCTTGCTCACGCCCCACGCCGACTTCGAACATGCCGCCGAAGTAGGCGCGCCCAGGCGCGTGCTCGAGAGCGCGGAGCAGCTCGAGGACGCTGCCCATACGCGGCGCTTTGAGATTCACGGATTCGCCACGCGCGATCGCGACGGCAGCATCTTCGGCCAGCGCCAACGAAGCGTCGCGCGAACGACGAAAAGCGGCGATTTCCGCATTTTCCGGCGCATCTTCCAGCAGCGCGTGCGGGATTGCGTGCGCGACTCGGTACGCAAATTCGACGCTACCGCGGCTTTTGAAATCCAAAATCGCCAAGCTCGGATCTCGACCGAGCTCGCGCAGCGTGTGCTCGCTCCAGCTCTCGTCCAAATCCAGCTTGAGATCGCCCGTGAAGCCGGCATCGCGCAAACGTGCAATTGCACTGATTGGATCGGAGCCGCCGTTCAGTGACGCTACGAAGCGCAGCTGAGCTTCGGGCACGCCCGTCAAATCATACAAGCTGAGCTCGGCTTGGCGCAGCGCAAGATCGATCAACGCGGCTTCGAGCGCCGCGCGCTCGTAGCTGGAGAGCACTGAGCCAGCGAGCGCGTTTTCGACGGTGAGCGCGTCTGGATTCTTCAAATCACGATGCCATGCCGCGACGTGCTCGGCGAACGCAACGTGCTCCGGTGCGTAGAACGCGACGTTCTCGCCGTAGCCGGTGACGCCTGCGCCGCTGAGCTCCACGGTGCTGCTCGGCCGTGGCTCGCCGGGATAGTCCGGCAAGGGCACGGCGATTTGCGTCACGTGCGCGTGTGCCACTTGCACCGGCAGTGCCGCCAGCGTGCGCGCGAGCTCAGTGGGAGAAACGCGCGCGGCTACGCCGACCATGCGCAGCGAAATCCCGCGAAGATTTGGCGGCGTTGCGGGTAATCCCAGTTGCGGAAGGTGTTGCGCGCGACGAGCGGGTGCGTCGCAAAAGAGCCCCCGCGGAGCACGCGGTACTCCTCACCGAAAAACACCTCCGAGTACTCGCGATACGGAAATGCTTCGAAGCCCGGATAGCCGTTGAACCAAGTATCGGTCCACTCCCACACGTCTCCCAGCATCTGCAGACAGCCCGAGGCGCTCTCACCCGCCGGGTAGGTGTGAGCGGCGGTTGGCGCGAGCTGGGCTTGCCCGAGGTTGGCGCGGGTGGCATCGAATGCGGCATCACCCCACGGGTACTTGCGTGCGCGCTCGGTCGCGGCATCCCAAGCGGCGGCCTTTTCCCACTCGGCTTCGGTCGGCAAGCGCGCACCGAGCCAGCGCGCGTAGGCGTCCGCCTCGTACCA
>FTDA01000631.1_pt1 | contig 16772 bp, 12 predicted proteins | sample 1639731 | NCBI WGS metagenome assembly FTDA01 (sample SAMEA3914869, study PRJEB12502) | metagenome | biome: forest; material: soil | place: USA | collected 2012-03-12 | depth 0.1 m
GGCCGAAGTGGGCACGACCATCACGCTCCACATCAAGGACGACCAAAAGGAGTTTCTGAGCGAGAGCCGTCTGACCGAGCTCGTGCGCCGCTACTCGGATTACGTCGGTCATCCGATCGAGGTCGCCGCTTCACCGAAAGCGGGCGAAGAAGCGAAATTCGAGCGCGTGAATCAGGCGAACGCGCTCTGGCAGCGCTCGCCGAGCGAAGTGACGGAAGAGCAATACACCGAGTTCTACCGCCATCTGACGCATGATTTCGAGCCGCCGCTCGCGCATCGCCACTTCAAGGTCGAAGGCACGCAGCTGTTCGCGGGCCTCTTGTTCTTGCCCAAGCGCGCGCCGTTCGATCTCTACGATCCGGCAGCCAAGCACGGCATCCGACTACATGTTCGCCGCGTGTTCGTGATGGATGATTGCGCGGAGCTATTGCCGAACTTCCTGCGTTTCATCCGCGGCGTGGTGGACTCGGAGGATCTGCCGCTCAACGTTTCCCGCGAGATTTTGCAGGATTCGAAGCTCGTGCGCGTGATCCGCAAACAAGTCGTGAATCACTCGCTCTCGATGATCGAGGAGCTTGCCGGCAAAGACGCAACCGTGTTCCAGAAATTCTGGACGGACTTCGGCGCCGTGATCAAAGAGGGCCTGCACTTCGAGAGCGAGCACCGCGAGCGCATCGCCAAAATCGTGCGCTACGAGTCCTCGACCCAACCCGGCCTCACCACGCTCGGTGAATACGTGTCACGCATGAAGGATGGCCAGAAAGCCATCTACTACGCGACCGGTAGCTCGCGCGAGCTATTGGACTCGAGCCCGCACCTCGAAGCCCTCAAAAAGCGCGGCTACGAGGTCTTGTTCATGACGGATGGCGTGGATCCGTTCGCCGTCGCGAGCCTAGGTGAGTTCGAAGGCAAGCAGCTCGTCTCCGCCATGGACGAGAACCTCGAGCTCGGTGAAGAAGAACTGACCGAGGAGCAACGCGCCGCCGAGACCGAGCAAAAGAAGCAAGCCGAGCCGCTCGTCGAGCGCTTCAAAGCCGTGCTCGCGAGCAAGGTCGGCGAGGTCCGCCTGTCCACGCGGCTCACGGATTCACCCGTGTGTTTGGTCGTGCCCGAGGGCGGAGTCGCGCCGCACATCGAGCGGCTGATGATGGCCCGTCAAATGGGGATGCCCGCGCAAAAGCGCATCCTCGAGCTCAACCCCGCGCATCCGTTGATCCTAAATCTGGAGAAGCGCGACCAAACGGATCCCGGCAATGTCGCGCAATGGATCGAGCTGCTCTATGATCAAGCGTTGATCGCGGAAGGCTCACCGCTCGAGAACCCCGCCGGCTTCGCCCAGCGGCTGACCAAGCTTTTGACGAGCGCAAGCGGCGCTGCATAGTTGAGCGCCATTTCGAGCGGCGCTGCACGAGGTGTGGCCTTGGTCGCACCTCGTGCACAAAAAGAGCACACAGCCCGACGTTTTGGCGCTAAATCGCGACCAAATTTCGAGCTTCACCGACACGCTCGCGCGACGCGGCCGACACGTTACGCCGGCATCATCGAACACTGGCACGACCTGGTTCGAAAGTGAGCGTGCCGAGGTGATCGGATAGATGACCAAAAAAGTAAAAGGAATGGTGCAGCTCGCGGGCGTCACGTATCGCATCGTCCGCATCGCGACTGGTGCGTACAGCGTCGTCCGCATCGCGGATGATTGCGAGGTCGGCTCGTTCCAAACCGTGCCAACGCTCAGCGTCGAGGCGAGCGTCGTCGCGCCCGCGCTCCTGCGTGAGATTGCCCGGCTCGCGATTCACCTCGCGAAGACGAGTTACATCGCGTTCCGCGCGCCGGTCTCGGCGCCCCGCTCGGAGGGCTCGCCCGTCATGCACCCGAGCAGTGTGCCTCCCCCGCTCCCCGCGACTTGAGCCTCGCCGCGCGGGATTGACGCGCAGATTTGACGAATGGCTCCGGAGTGCTCAAGCCTAGAGCCGTGGAGCACGTCGAGATTTCAGCCCGCCCCGAGCCCGCAACCCTGAACGAGCTCGGGCGCCGGCTCGAGGCGGGCAATGTGTTCGTGCTCAGCGGCGCCGGCGTCAGCACGGACTCGGGCATCCCGGACTACCGCGACGAGGACGGCGCTTGGAAGACGAGCGCGCCGATGCAATATCGGGATTTCGTCGGCTCGGAAGCGGCGCGCAAGCGTTATTGGGCGCGCAGCATGCTCGGCTTTTCGCTGATGTCGCGCGTCGCGCCGAACCCTGCGCATCACGCGCTCGCGCGGCTCGAACAGCGCGGGCTCCTGTCGCAGCTGGTCACGCAAAACGTCGACAATCTGCATCGCCGCGCGGGCAGCGAACGAGTGATCGATCTGCACGGCCGGATCGATCAGGTCAAATGTTTGGGCTGCGGCGACATCAGCCAAAGAAGCGCGCTGCAACGCGAGCTACTTCGGCGAAACCCGACTTTTTCCGCGCTCGAAGCTCGAGTGAAGCCGGACGGCGACGCGGAGCTCGAGCTGACGAGCTACGCGTCGTTCGAGCTCGTGCCGTGCGCGGCGTGCGGCGGCATGTTGAAGCCGGATGTCGTTTTTTTCGGGGAGAATGTGCCGACTCCGCGCGTCGCCGAAGCGATGACCGCGCTCGAGCGCTCGAGCTTGTTGCTCATCTTGGGCTCTTCGCTGATGGTATTTTCTGGTTTTCGCTTTGCGCGGACGGCGCATCGCGCGGGCATTCCGATCGCGATCGTGAACCGCGGCAAGACGCGCGCGGACGAGCTCGGGGCGCTCAAGATCTCGGGCAACGTCGGCGCGGTGCTGGGAGCGCTCGTGGGTGCTTGAGCGGCACCCGAACGCTCAACCAAAGCCGGGTGCCCAGACTTCGAGCATGCGCGCGGGATCGCGGATGTCTTGCCGCCGCAGCCAAACACGCGCGTCGTCGAGCAATGCTTGGCCTTCGATGCCGCCGATCAGGGAGCCGAGCCGGTAGCGCGCGGCTGCGGCGTATTGCTCGGTCCCGGCGCTGTCGGCAAGCTCGATTGCGCGTTCGAGCGCACGCCGTGTGCTCGCCACTTCCCCGCGCTGGCTGGAGATCGCAGCTTGCAAGAGCTGCGCGTACGCCTGACCATAACCGAGGCCGCAGGCGTCGATACGCTGAGCGAGCTTGCTTGCCTCGGCGAGGAGCGAGCTCGGCTCCGGAGCGACTCGAGCGCTCGCCACGAGCAAACGGCCGAGCGCGTGCCACGCCAAAATCTTGTGCAACCGAACCGTGTACACGTACGTGCGGGTCATGACGCCGAACGCGCGGCGATACAGCGGCAGACGTTCGAGCGCGTGGCCGAGATACAGGTCGAGATCCACGCGCGCGAGCTCTTCGTACCAGTGTTGAAAAGTGTATGCGGCCGACGACTTCTGAAACGTCGAATGCTCGATCCTTTGCAGCGCCTCTTCTGGCTGATCTTGCGAGAGCCACGCTTGATTCAAGGTCAAGCAGAGGCCCGCTTCTAGGAAGCGATCACTGCGGCGCTGCGCATCACGCGTCGTCTCGGCGAGCCCGCGCCACAGCTCGACGAACTGACCGCTCAAACGTAGCGTGAGCAAGCGATACGTTCGGCACACTGCCTGCTCGTGATACGTGCCGAGCTCCGCCTCGCGGTGCATGCGCTCGGACTCGAGGAAGTGCTGCGCGGAGAGCCGGAAATTGCCTGCGTGATACTCGAGGAACCCGAGATTCAAGCGATGCCCGGCGCGCACGCGTGGATCATTGCGATGTTCGAGCAGTACGCCGACTTGCGCGCACAGCTCGCGCGCGCGCTCGAGCGATTTGCCACCCGGTGCGGCGACATAGACGGACTCCATGATCAGCGCTTGCGCGAGCCGTTTGGGCTCGCCCGTCTCGAGCGCCAGGAGCAGCGAGCGCGACTGAAAGATGCTCGCGCGCCGGGTATCCACGAGCGACAGGGCCGCGCTGATCGTGTGATAGATATCGAGGCGTAGCAAGCGCTCGGCCGAGATGCTGGCTTCGTCCTTGAGCTCGTACGCTAATCCGCGCAGGCGAATGCGCAGCCGCTGATAGACCGCGCCCCACAGCGCGAAGCGCGTCCCGCGCGGAAAGCTCTCGCCGATTTCCGCGAGCAGATCCGAAAGCACGCTCGCGCCCCGTTCGAGGTGCGCGCTGCGCAGCAATTGATCGGCCGCGATGCGCCGATATTCGAGGCGTTTCTCGGGCGGCGCTCCAGCGACGCACTTCAGGTATTCCTCCGCGGCTTCCGGACCGCGCCCTGCGTTCGTGAGCGATGTCGCGAGCTCGAGCCGCAGTGCGTGCGTGCGTGCGGCCTCGAATGTGCCGAGGCGAAGCGCGGTCTGATAAAGCTCCGCGGCGCGATCGAAAGCGAGCACGGCGGCGGCGTGCACGGCGGCGCGCGCGGCTTGCTCGGCCGCTTTTTCGAGCTCACCGGCGCCTTCCAGATGCCGCACCAGGCTCTGCGGCTCGCGCTCGGCCTCGCCGGTCGCGGACAGCGCTTCAGCGAGATTCGCGTGGAGCGCGCGCAATGCTTCCGCCGGCAACCGGGCGACCACGGTCTCGCGAATGCGATCGTGATACGGCTCGATTTGCGCCGCGCCGGCGCTGCTCGTGCCGCGTGCGAGGTGCGAAGTGCGAAGCGCGCGCAAATTCTGCGCGCAGCCGACGGGGTCGAGCCCGGCGGCGCGCGCGAGCGTGGCTTCGAACAAAGGCGCGCCGGCGACCGCGACTAGCTCGAGCAGGCTGCGCGCAGGCGCGTCCATGTTCTCGATCCGCGCCCACAAAGCGTCGTCCAGCTTCACACGGGCAAAATCATGTTCGCCCGCGATGCTGGCGTAGTGCGCGAGCGCGACCAAGAACAACGGATGCCCCGCAGCCTCACGCACGATTGCGTGCTTGAGCCGTGCGTCCGTGCGGGCTCCGAGCAGCTCGGCGGCGAGCGTCTCTGCGTCCGCCTCGATCAACGGTGACAGCTGGACGGTGCGCACGTCCGCGCTCCGCGAAAGCGCGCGCGAAATCGAGGCCAAACCCGGATGCTTGCTGCGCGCGGTGGCGATCACGCACGCGCGCGGTGCTCGCTCTGCGCTGATCAACTCCGCGAGCAGGAGCAGGCTATCTGCGTCTGCCCATTGCAGATCGTCGATGTAAACGAGCAAAGGGCGCTCGTCCGCGATCGCAAACAGCAAGGTGCGGAGCGCCGCGAACGCTTGCGCCCGCTGTTCGGCGGGAGGCTCGGCGCTCGCTCCCTCGTCCTCCGCAAATGCCGGCACGCGCCGCAAAACGGGGAAAATGCGGGCTAAAATCGCCGAGCCTCGCGGAATCACGCGCGCGGCTTCGCGTGGCTCGAGCGTGCGCAAGAAATTGCTGAGCGCATCGATCACACCATCGAACGCTTTGTACGGCACGAGCTCGCGCTCGTAGCAGCGGCCACTCAAGATCACCGTGTTCGGCGCGAGGCCGACGACCTCGCGCAGCAAGCGCCGCGCGAGCATGCTCTTGCCGACGCCAGAATCACCCTCGATGAGCGCGATCACCGCGTGCTCGCGGCTGGTCTGCCAAACGTCGAGCAGGCCTGCGATCTCCGCTTCGCGCCCGACGAACAGAGTGCTCGGAAGCGCCGTGGCGACTTCGGCTGTATGCCCGAGGCTGCGCAAGATGTCGCGCGCGCTCGGGCGCAAGCTCGGCTCGGTGCGAAGCAACGCGTGGCACAGCTCGCTCAAGTCTTTGGGCGCAGTCGGGTTTAGCTCCAAGACCGGGCGCAGCGAGCCTTGTGCGCGATCGCGCGCGAGGGTCGAGCCGTGAAATGGGAGCCCACCCGTAAGCGCCAGATACAGCATCACGCCCACGCTGAACACGTCGGCGGCTTGCGTCACGCGCTTGCCGGAAGCCTGTTCCGGAGCCATGAATGCGCGCGTTCCGGCTGCACCGCCGGCCATGGTGTCGCTTGCGGACAGCTCCACCGTGAGCCCGAAATCGACGAGCACCAAGTTGCCCTCTCGATTCACGAGCACGTTCGAAGGCTTGATGTCGCGATGCGCTTTGCCAGCATCGTGCAGTGCACATAGGCCGAGCGCGAGCTGCGCCAATGCCTGCCGCAATCGTGCTTCATCGAGCCCGCCGCCACTCTGTGGCGCTGGCGGCGCGCTCGGCACGACTGCGACCTCGCGTTCGATCCCGGAATCCGGCGCGCGATCACGAGAGATGAGCACGGTCTCACTCACGCCTGAGAGCGCGAGCTCGGACGCGCCCGGCCGCACGTAGGACAAGAAGTCCTCGCCCTCGACCAAGGCCATCGTGAAAAACCAATTGCCATCAGCCTCGAACAGATCGAACAGATCGACCAGGTGCTTGTGTCGCAAATCCTGCATCGACCTGAATTCGTTTTTCAGATGCAGCAGGCCTTCGGGACCGACATCGCGCAGGGTTTTCAGCGCGACGCGCGCGCCGACTCGTTTATCGATCGCTTCGTAAACCGCACCCATACCGCCACTGCCGAGATGCCGGAGCAGCTCGAAGCGCGGGGCGCCGGTGAACCTGGGAAGCGAAGGCGATGCCTCTGACAAATCCCGTAAACGGTAGAGCAAATTCGGCCGCGCAGATAGGGTCCCTTGCCTAAATAGGCAATCACTCGCGCGCGGCCGTATCGCGTCTTAACGGTTCTACATGGAGGCTGCGGCGAGGACCGCGCCGCGCCGCGCCGCGGCAATCTGCTCGACGACGAAGCCCGCGTCGCGACCGACGCCGGAAAATCGCCCCGAGCCCCAGGTATACAGCCAGGGCAGACCAAGGAAGTACAAGCCCTCGACCTCAGTGACGCCGCGGTCGTGGCGCGGAAAGCCACGCGCATCCAAAACATTCGCCTTCACCCAGCTGAAGTCGGACGCGAAGCCAGCGCACCAAACGACCGCGCTGATGCCGGCCGACGCGAGATCGAGAGATTCGCGCTCCTCGTTGGGCTCCCACGGGGGTTGATACGTCGCCTCCGTCGGCGCAGCGAGGCCTGCTTTCTCGATGTATGCGTCGATCGTTCGATTGATGCTGCGATACACGTCGTCGGCGGAGTCGAGATTTTTCTTCAGCTCCGGCGTGAAGCGCGCAACGCCGGACGCGATGCCGGAGAGCGGACCGTACAGCTTCATGCCTGCGAGCGCGTGCTTTCGCAAATCGATGTCTCGCCCGCCATCACGACCAGTCACGTAGTGATTGGTCTTGTCTCGAACCTGCTCGCGGTTCGGATGTTGATCGATGGGCACGTTGTAGTAGCCGAGATCTTCGAGCCACTCGACTACGTCGCGTCCGCGATATCTGCGCGCGCAGCGCGGTGCGTTGCCCACGGCCAAGTGCACCTGACGCCCAGCCAAGTGCAGATCTTCCGCTATTTGGCAGCCTGATTGGCCGCTACCCACGACGAGGACCGCGCCCGCCGGCAGTGCCTCCGGATTCTTGTAGTTGGAGGAATGCAGATTCACCACTCCCGCTGGGCTCTCGCTCGCGTACGCCGGAATGTGCGCCTTGTGATAGCAACCCGTAGCGACGATCACGCGCTCGGCCGTGAACGTGCCGACGGAAGTGACGAGCTCGAAGCGCGCGGAGCCAGGGTCTGAAATCTCGCGCAGCGACTCGACCATCACGCCTTCTCGAACCGGCAGATTGTATTTGGCGCGGTAGGCTTCGACGTACGCGACGATCTCATCCTTGAGCATGAAACCTTGCGGGTCAGGGCCGGCGTACGCATGACCGGGCAACTGACATTGCCAGTTCGGCGTCACGAGGCAAAACGTGTCCCAGCGTTCGTCTCGCCAAGAGTGCGCGACGCGTCGACCCTCGAGCACGATGTGATCGATGCCGCGTTGCGCGAGGCAATAGCTCGCCGAAAGCCCGGCCTGACCTCCGCCAACCACGATCACCGAGTGATGCTCGGGTGTCGCCTTTTTGAGGGCACGCGCTTCGCGCGGGCCGTGCTTCTTGAACTCGAGCACGGTGACCTCGCCGTGAAGCTCCGTGGCGCTGAGCTCGCTCGCTGCATGCTCGATCGCGGCAAGTTGATCGAGCGCGGAGCTGCACGCGAAGCCGTAACGCGCGGCCACTCGCTCGGAAGCGATGTTCAAAGCGGTGCGCGCGCGGGCCACGAAATCCGGCACGGCATAGCCCTGGCCGACGCTGAAATAGTCCTCGATCACGTATGAAGGCGAATAACACTCGCTGGTTCTGCCATTGGGCCAGCGCACGCTGAAATGCATCTCGGGCATGTTCTCGGTCTCCCACTCGGAAAGGTTGAATCGGCTCTGCTACGCGGCCCGCGTCGGGCTTCGCAGCAGCATTTCGTAACGGGACAAGTGCCGCTCAGCGACCCGAGCCCACGAATATTGGCGAGCACGCGCGCGGCCATTTTCGACGAGCGCCGTGCGCATCGGCTCATCGGCGAGGAGGCGCTCGAGCGCGCCGCCAATCTCAGTTGCTGACTCGGGGCTTACGAAGGACGCGCTCCGTTCATCCAAGTATTCAGCGAATGGCTGGCCGCGCGGAACGATCACGGCCGAGCCTGCGCTCATGGCCTCGAGCACGCACAAGCCAAAGCCTTCTTGGAGCGAAGGGCACAGCAAAATCTCGCTCACGCGATAAGCTGCCGTGAGCGCGGGCTCGGACACCGTACCGAGCACGTGGATGCGCGCGCGCTGCGCGGCGGGCAGCTCGGCGAGCCGCGCGCGGAACGCGTCGCGATAGCTCTCGTGCTCCCAGATGCTGGCGCCGCCAGCGATGATCCAGCGCAACCGCGGCTCACGCGCGAACGCGAGCGCAACCGCCTCGAAGGCGCGCAGGCTATTTTTCCGCGCTTCGACGCCGCCGACACTGAGCACGACGCGGTCTCCAGGCTCGAACCCGATCCGGGCCCTGAGCTCCGCTTCCGCCGTCGGGTGGGGCTTCGCGAAGCGGGCGTAGTCGACGCCGTTCGAGATCACCGGAGCTTCACGACCGAATTCGGACCGCACCGCGCGCCGCGTCGACTCACTGACGCTGAGCACGAGCTCTGCTTCTGCGATCGAGCGCGCCTGGCACGCCATCAGGTAGGGGCTCTCGAACGCTTCGACGTGATGCACCGTGCGCACGACGCGCGCCCCCTGGAGGCTGGCGCGTGCACCGACGAGCGCGTTCGCGGCCAAACAGTCTTCCGCGTGCACGATCGCGTGCCGCGCCGAGGAGCCACCGATCCCGCGTTGAAATTCGGCGATGCGCTGAGCGATCAGCGCGTCCATTTCTACTGGCGCGAGCCCCGCCGGGATCAACCGCAGGGCGCAGCTGAGCGAACGATAAAATTCGTCTCCGGGTTTGCTGAGCGCGTACAGCGTGGCGCGTGCGCCAGCACGCTCGAGCGCCTCGGCCAAACACGCGGCGTGCACCACGCTGCCGCGGGGCTTGCTCGAATACGTGAAAATCCCGATGGAAGTCATGCTTCAGCTCGCGCGTGTGCGCTCCGCACCGAAGCCCGTCAGCGGCTCTGCCAAATCCCAATATTCCGCGCGCTCCGCCCCATATTCGAGCACGAGCTTCGGCTCGCCCACGACTTCACCGACACACGCTGCGGCGACGCCGGCTGCCGCGAAACGCGCGCACGTCGCGGCCACCGCGCTCGGCTCGACGCTGAGCACGAAGCCAAAGCTCGGGAACGCGTTTAGCCAGCGAAACGGCTCGACGCCTTCGGGTGCGGGCAACGCCGCCAAGTCCAGGCGCGCTCCGACGCCAGAAGTTTCGAGCATCATCAAGAGCGAGCCGCACACGCCGGCCATGCTGATGTCTTTGCCGGCGGCCACGAGCCCCGCTTCGGCGAGCTCGGGTAAAAGCGCGAGCTGGCGCCGCAGCTGCTCCGAGGATGCGGTCGTCGCCGCGTTGAAGTTGCATCCGAGGCCGCGGAACGCGCCGCGCAAATCCACCGCGACGATCAACGCCTGCCCTGGGCGCGCGGCATGCCCGGAAATCAAGCGCTTGGCTTTGCCGAGCACCGAGACCGCCAGGAAGGAATGCCCGGCCACGCGCGAAGTATGCCCGCCCACGATCGGCACGCCGAAAGCTTCACTCGCGGCGACCATGCCTTCGAGCACGCGCTCGTTCTCGCCGGAGCCCATGAACAGCACGTCCGTGATCGCCCACGGCCTGCCGCCCATTGCAGCGATGTCGTTCAGGTTGACCATCACCGAGCAGAAGCCGCAAAACCAGGGATCTGCGCTCAAAAACTCGCCGCGCATGCCCTCGGCTGCGAACAGCACGTAGCCATCTCCGTCGGGGAGCGCCGCGGCGTCATCGCCGTTGAGGATCGGCGTGGGCGCGTGGAACCACGCGCTCTGCGTGCTCGTGCCGAAAGCGCGCGCAGCGATTTGAATGTCGCGCTTCAACCCGAGCTCGGCGCGACCGCGAAGCTCGCGCGAAAGCGCCAGCAAGCTACCCGACTCGATTTTCATGATGCCCTCGCGCGAAACTCGCCCGCAAGTGAAGCCGGATAACGACTGAGGTCCGCCTCCATCAAGAAGTGCGGCAATCCGAACAGCTCGAGCGCTTCCCGCCGATGAAAGTGATGGTGCTCGAAGTAGCGCGCGTTCGCTTCCTGCACGGTCGCCAAGAAAGTACGGCAACCCCAGGCATGCGCCGTGGAAACGGCCTCCGTGATCAGCGCGGTGCCCACGGCGCCCACGCGCCGATACGCGCGACTCACCCCGAGTCGACCGCCGTACCAAGTATCTTCTTGCTCGGGTGCCCGGTAAATTCGGACCACGCCGACGACACCGTCCGGCATACCGGCGATCTCCCCTTGTGCGACGATCGGCGTCGCGTGCGCATCGAAGGCATCGCGATCGGTGCCTTGAAAGACGGCCTGCTCGTCCGCGAAGATCTCACGACGTAGCCGAAAATAAGCCTCGATCTGCCACGCTTCGCGCGCGACGCGGGCGTAAATGCGCTGCGCTGTTTGTGCGCGCACGGGTTTGCCCCACGGGTAAACGCGATCAAGCATGGGCCGCCTCGCGCGCTTTCAAGGAAGAGCACGCGCCGCATTTGGCGCAGCCGGCTTTGACGTCCGTGCTGCGCAAATCCGAACGCGCGAGCATGCTCGAAAGCTCACCCGAGAGCCCGGCCATGAACGCGGGCTCCGGGGTCGGATGATTCGCGAGCGGTGTGCCCGCAATGGGCACGAACGGCACGACGAACGGATACACACCGAGCTCGATCATGCGCGCGCTCATCTCGAGGATCGCTTCACGGCTATCGCCGAGCCCTGCCAGCACGTAGCTCGACACTTGTCCGCGCCCGAATACGTTCACCGCTGCGGCGAACGCCTCCAAGTAAACCGACACTGGTACCTCGGCTTTGCCGGGAATGATGAGCTGGCGCACCGGCTCGGTGACTGCTTCGAGGTGCAAGCCGAGGCTATCGACACCTGCGTCACGTAGGCGCTGGAACCAGCCAAAATCAGCAGGCGGCTCGCATTGCGCCTGAATCGGCAAATCGACGGCTGCGCGGACTGCGCGCGCAGCCTCGCTGAGGACGCGCGCGCCGCGGTCGTCCGTTGCGGGGGTGCCGGTGGTCATCACGAGGTGCTTCACGCCGTCGAGCTCGACGGCGGCTTTCGCGACCTCGGCGAGCTGCTGAGGAGTCTTTTCTGGGATCGTGCTTTTGGCCGCGAGAGACTGGCCAATCGCGCAAAACTGGCACGACGTTTCACGGTGCCCGTAGCGCTTACAAGTTTGAAGCACGGTCGTCGCCAGCACGTCTTCACCGTGTAGCGTCGCGATTTTCCAGTACGGAACGCCTTCGGCGGTGGTGCGCTCGTAGAAGCGCGGCTTCTTCGGGAAACCGAGCTGCGCGATTTCTTCGTCACCGCGGAGCAAGAGCGCGTAGTCGCCGCTCACGCGTGCGGAGTACGGCGACCGCGCCGATGCGTGATTCAAAATGGGCACCATCACCGTCTGATTCGCGATCGTCACAGCCTTGTGATCGGAAGGCCCGGCGCCGCCCGCACGGCTCAAGCCAGGTCCGGAGTGATCGAGCCAGCGCATGCCGAGCGCCTGCAACTCGGACAAGATCTCAGGATAATTCGTGGGGATTTTCGCCTGGGGGCGCTTGCTCAAAACGGGCAGAGAGCGGTTCATCGGCATTCCTCGGTTGGGTGCTGTTGAAAGGCTGAGCCGGCAGCTCGCGCACGTGCGGCTGAGGCGCGCGGTTCACGACGAGCGACAGAAGCTCGGGCCGGCTGTAGTGTCCGACGCTATCCATCATGCGTTTGCGTTTGGCGACGAGCGAGAGATCCAAGTCGCACACGATCATGCCCTCGCCTTCGGTCAGCGGCGGCGCGAGCAAAGTGCCTTCGGGCGAAACGATTGCGGTGAAGCAACCGCCCTTGAGCGCGCGCTCGAGACCGCTCGAGCCTGCCACCTCGATCACTTGCTCCGGCGTCAGATAGCCGGTGGAGTTGACCACGAAGCAGCCTGATTCCAGCGCATGATGCCGAATCGTGACCTCGATTTGCTCGCGAAAAATGTCACCCACGAGCGAGCCGGGGAACATGGCGACGTGAATTTGCTCGTGCTCGGTCATGAGCGCGTAGCGCGCGAGCGGGTTGTAATGCTCCCAACACGCGAGCGCGCCCACGCGACCCACGGCCGTATCGACCGCGCGAAGACCAGAGCCATCACCTTGACCCCAAATCATCCGCTCGTGATACGTCGGCGTGATCTTGCGGCGCGCTTGCACGAGCTTGCCATCCGCGTCGAAAATCAGCTGAGCGTTGTAGAGTGTGCCGTGGTCGCGCTCGTTGATGCCGATTGCAACCACGGCGCCCGCGCGCTTCGCGGCTTGACCGATGAGATCCGTAATCGGCCCGGGCACGACGACGGATTCCTCGATCAAGCGTAAGTGATCCGCGCCCATCAGCACGGGCGGCTTGAGGAACGAAAAGTATGGGTAGTAAGGGACGACCGTCTCCGGAAAAACTACTAATTCTGCGCCTTTTTTCGCGGCTTCCGCGATGGCGTCGCAGACTTTCGCGGTCGTGCCTGCGCAGCTGTACAAGACCGGGCTCAGTTGCACGGCAGCCGCGCGAACGATTTTTGAAGCGCTCAAGACGCTCGCCCCTTCCCGCTCACAACGTCCAGGTGTCGAGGATGAAGGCGTTGCTCTTGCGGTGCAACAAGATCACGTCGAGCACGTCGAGCGGATTGATCGGGCGAATGCCTTCGATCAGCGCGCCCTCGCCGTGACCGTAGAGGGCCTGCAGCGCGAACCGGCACGCGTACACCTTGCCGCCTTCGGCCATGAACTTCTTGATCTGCGCGTTGAAGTTTTGATGCCCGGGAAAAGCTTCATCGCCGAGCTTCGGGAAACCGCGCTGGACTCCGAGCGTCACGCCCGGGCCGTACAGGAGCACGGAGGTTTCGAAGCCTTTGCGTTGCAAGCGCACGGCTTGCAGCAGGTTCACCAAACCAATCGAGCCTTCGAAGGCCACGGTGTGAAACGTGACGAGGGCCTTTTCACCAGGCGCAGCCTTGACGTCCTCGAACACCTTTTCTTCGTAATCGACCAGAAAATCCCCAGCTTTATTGGGCGCGACTTCGACCTTCGGCATATCTCGAATCCTCCGAGCAAGTTGGTGTGCGCTCGCGCACTGGCGAACGCGTTGTCTGCTCGGGCCTATTGCGAGGCGTGTGCCAGCTCGCCGAAAGCTCGCGAACGCCGTGAATTGTCGGCAAATCCCTAGATTCGTTGCGACCGCGAAACACACAAGAGTTCGCGACTCACAACTTTTCGCGAATTCGTCAGCCAGCTTTCGCGATTGCTCGCCACCGCGTGTTTCGTCCACGCGACGACACGCCAGCCTATCGCTGCGGCCCGTCGCTCGACTCGGTGTCTCGCTCAACGGCGCGCAGGGCGCGCGATTCCAAGTTGCTTCATGCGGTAGCTCAGCGTGCTGGGGCTGAGACCGAGCAAGCTCGCCGCGCCGCGGTCCCCAGCGATGCGCCAATCACAACGGCCGAGCGCGTTTTCGATGTTTTGGCGCTCCAGCGCTTGAAAGTGACGATCGGAGAGCACCTCGCCGCTGCTCACTTCGCTCGCGGGGGGCTGTGATGCCGGGACGCCCCCGTTCTTACCGAGCTGAAGCCTGAGCCCCGTGCCCTCGTGACTGGCGAGCACCAACGCGCGCTCGATCAGATTTTGAAGCTCGCGCACGTTGCCCGGAAAGTCGTAGCCTTGGAGCATCGCTTCATCGGCCGGCGAGAGTGCGCGATGCGGCAAATGCAAGCGCGCGGCCGTCGCTTCCAGAAACTGCCGCGCCATGGGCAAGATGTCCTCGCGCCGTTCTCGAAGCGGCGGCACGAGGATCGGCACGACGCTCAAGCGGTAGAACAAATCCCGGCGAAATCGGCCATTTTCGACCTCGATTTCGAGCGGGCGGTTGGTCGCGGCAATCACGCGCACGTCCACGCGTCGAGTGCGATCGTCTCCCACGGGCTCGAACGTGCGCTCTTGGAGCACACGGAGGAGCTTGCTTTGGTGCTCGAGCGGGATCTCGCCGACCTCGTCCAAAAACAACGAGCCGCCGTCAGCGAGCAAGAAGCGCCCTTGTCGATCGCGCGACGCGCCGCTGAACGCGCCGCGCACATGGCCGAAGAATTCACTCTCGAAGAGCTCGCGCGGCACGCTCGCGCAATTCACTTTTACGAGCGGTCCGTCGTGCCGACGGCTCATGTCGTGCACGGCGGCCGCGATGAGCTCCTTGCCGACGCCGCTTTCGCCGAGAATGAGCACCGATGAATCGCTCTGTGCGACTGCGCGGACCTGCGCCAGCACGCCGCGCATGGCCGCGCTCTCGGCGATGATTTCGCCTTGCTTCAAGGCCGAGCGCACGGCTTCGCGCAGATAGTCGCGCTCGCGCTCCGCGTTTTCTTTCAGGCGCGCGATTTCTTCGAATGCGCGCGCATTCGCGATCGCGACCGCGGCGTGGTCCGCGAACACGCGCAGCCAATCCAAATCACGCTTTTCGAGCCTTCTACGGCTGAAAAATGCGACGACGCCCAAGACCTGGCCTTTGAAGCACAAGGGCTGTCCGGCGAAGCTCTCGATGCCCTCCGCGTCCGCCCATTCGGGCTGAAGGATCCAATCGGGCGCGCCGCGTTGGAGCAAGAGCGCGCGGTTACTCGCCGCCACTTGCCCAACTTTGCCGTAGCTGAGCGGGATCTTGTGATGCGCGCCATCCGTGCGATTCCAGCGCTTGCTCGGATCCACGCGCGACGCACCGATGCTGGCCTTGAGCTCGAGATAACCCGCGCCTTCATCGGGCTCGTGCAACAGCCACACGCGTGCGAGCGCGACGCCATCCCACATGCCGAGCCCTTGCACCATTTCGCGCAACACCGAATCCGGCGAGCGCGCGGCGGCAACCGACAGAGCCAGGGACTGCAGAGCGTCGAGCTGCACCGCTTTCGAGTGTGACCTCGTTTGGCTTTGGCGCCGTTTCGCGTGTGTTTCGGCGCCGGGTCGGCACACAGCGAAACACATGCGCGCACGGCTAGGGCGACGCGCGCACGGCGAACTCCTTCACCCAAGTCGTCCCGGTGCCGCCGCTGATCTCATTGCCGAACTCGACACTCGCGATCAGATGATCCGCGCTCACGAGCCCCTTTTGGGCGAGGTAGCGCAAGAGCTCGTCCACGGGGATCGTCCCGGCGCGCTCCGTCTTTTCCGTCTTGATCGAGATCAAGCGCCAACCGCCGCGACCGTTGTCGCCCGCGTGATCCATCTGCCAAACCTCGTACGGTTTGCCGGCGACCGTCGGGCGATCGACCACGCTGCCGGCCGGGCGCGCGATGCCCGCAGCTTCGACCCAGAACATAATCTCTGCCGAGATGAGCCCCGGATTCTTCTCACCTGCGCTCGGGCGTCCGCTGATCAGCCAGACTTCGGGCGCGAGATTGTAGTTGCCGCTCGCGTTCGTCTCGACTTCGTAGTCGATCGCGAGCTTTTGCATCGCGCTCAGCTTGAGCGGAAAACGCGGGTCGGAAGATTGGCCGCCCGTCCACGGCTTCCAGCCGTAAATGATCTCCGGATAAGCGAACACGGACGAGTCCTGCCCGGGCCATGCCCACGACCAACCTCGTTCGGTTTTGCCATTCACCTCACGTTCGAGCAAGCACTGCTCGTAACGAGAATGCTCCTTGGCGTAACCCCATTGGTTGTTCTCGTAGTGGTACGCGCCGCCGCCCATGGTCGCGTTATTTTCACACACTGATTTCACGCCCGGCGCGTGCGCGCCCGGGTAGCGCCGACAACCGGCCGAAAAAATCACGAGAACGATGAACAACGCACAGCGCGGCCAGGCCCGGAACATGGCCGTCAGCCTAACCCATGCGCACAGAACCTGGTACCGGTTTCAGATCCCGACGCCGTAGACTTCGAATTCGTAAATACGCGTTGCCAACAGGTCCGGCGCGCTTTGGGCCGCACTGATGTGTAGCCGCGCATAGCGCGCCATCGTGCCCTGAATCGGGTGCGTCGTGATGTCTTCGGTATTGCCGGTGACGGCTACGGCGGGCGTGAATACGACGTTGTCCGACGAAAGCTGGATTTCGAAATCCTTCGTGTTCCAGGTCTTGTCTTCGCCGCCGGCACCCGCGTGACGTACGCGGAACCCGACGACGTAGCGCGGCGCGCCGAGATCGAGCGTGAGCACTTGGCCGGAAGCGCCGCCCGAGCACCATTTGTTGTCCCAATCGGAGCTGCCGTCGATCGCCC